>Ga0066797_1000099_pt1 | contig 26149 bp, 18 predicted proteins | sample PersoiDNA2013193_FD_76335 | JGI IMG/M metagenome (GOLD analysis project Ga0066797, IMG submission 76335) | Permafrost soil microbial communities from the Arctic, to analyse light accelerated degradation of dissolved organic matter (DOM) -... | ecosystem: Environmental > Terrestrial > Soil >... | reverse complement strand
TGCCCGCGCTGCGGCTTCCTCGATGCCGGCGCCGCTGATGACGGCGGTCTGGAGCGCGACGGCGAGGGCGACGGCCTGCTCGTCGTCGAACAGCAATGGCGGCAGTTCCGTGCCGGCGCCGAGCCTGTACCCCCCGTCGGGGCCCTTGATGGCCAGGATGGGATAGCCGAGCTCACGCAAGCGGTCGATATCGCGGCGCACGGTGCGCGGGCTGACCTCCAGCCGCTCGGCCAGCGCCGCCCCCGGCCAGTCCCGGCGCGCCTGGAGCAGCGAGAGCAGCGAGAGCAGTCGCGCTGAGGTCTTCGGCATGACTTCAATATTGCCCGCAGAAGCGGCCAGAACCTGACCGCTTCTGCTGCGATTGTTCTCTCATGCCGAACAAGGCACGAGGCGAGGAGACTTCCATGACCGTAAAGGCCACGACCCACATCAACTTCAAGGGCGATGCCCGCGCTGCGCTTGAGTTCTACCAGTCCGTCTTCGGCGGCGAGCTGACGGTCATTACCTACAAGGACATGGGCAGCATTCAGCAGCCGGAGGAGGAGGCCGACCAGGTCATGTGGGGCCAGGTCGCCGCCGACAGCGGCTTCACCATCATGGCCTACGACGTGCCGGCCGGCCGGCCTTACGACAAGGGGGTGGATCCCTTCTATGAGTCGCTGCGCGGCGAGACCGTAGCGGAGGTCACCGCGATCTGGGGGAAGCTGTCCGACGGCGCGACGATCACGCAGCCGCTCGGGCCGGCGCAGTGGGCCCCGGCCTACGGCATGCTCACCGACCGGTTCGGCATCACCTGGGTCATCGACGTCGCCGTTGACTACAGCGGTTCCTGAGCCGCGAATTCGAGACGGGTGAGGGTGAACGCGAGAGCCACGGACCGTTCCGGATGAATGGCGACGGCAACCGTCGGCTAGGCGAGGCTTCCTGTGAGCGGCGGGTGCGCCGAGTCTGCCTTGATGGCGCTGAGCGGCGAGGCAGGGGGAGATGCGGTAACCTTCAATCATGCGTCCTGTCCGGCTGCTCCTTAGTTAGCCGCGCCGACTTAATCTGTCGTCGGCGCGGCCGCGCTCCTCGTGCTCCGGGGAGTTTTTTTGTTGGCAGGACTTCTGGGAGCGGAGCGCTCCCGAGCCGGACCGATCTAATGATGAGGACACGATGACCGCCGCCGAGAAAGCCGACGAGGCTCGGGGCTACGACCCGCGCGAGATCCAGGACAAGTGGCAGGCCCGCTGGACGGAGATCGAGCCGTTCCGCGCCAGTGACGACCCTGACGACCCGCGAGAGCGGTTCTACCTGGTCGACATGTTCCCGTACCCCTCGGGCGACCTGCACATGGGGCACGCCGAGGCGTACGCCATCGGCGACGCGATGGCCAGGTACTGGTTCCTGCGCGGCAAGAACGTGCTGCACCCGATCGGGTGGGACGCGTTCGGGCTGCCCGCGGAGAACGCGGCGATCAGGAACAACACGCATCCGGTTGACTGGACGTACAAGAACATCGAGACGCAGGCCGCGTCCTTCCGCCGGTACGCGACGTCCTTTGACTGGTCGCGGCGGCTGCAGACGTGCGACCCCGAGTATTACCACTGGAACCAGTGGCTGTTCCTGCGGTTCTTTGAGCGCGGCCTGGCCTATCGCAAGGGCGGCTACGTCAACTGGTGCCCCAAGGACCAGACGGTGCTGGCCAACGAGCAGGTCGTCGCCGGCCGCTGCGAGCGGTGCGGTACCGAGGTGGTCCGCCGGGTGCTGACCCAGTGGTACTTCAAGATCACCGAGTACGCCGACCGGCTGCTGGCGGACGCCGCGGCGCTGGAAGGCAACTGGCCGGACCGGGTGCTGACCATGCAGCGGCACTGGATCGGCCGGTCGACCGGTGCCGAGGTTGAGTTCGCCATCGAGGGCCGGGCCGAGCCGGTGACCGTTTACACGACCCGCCCCGACACGCTGTACGGTGCGACGTTCTTCGTCGTCGCCGCGGACTCCGCGCTGGCGTCCGAGCTGTGCACGGACGCGCAGCGGGCCGAGTTCGAGGCCTACCTGACGCAGGTTCAGAAGCTGACCGACATCGAGCGGCAGTCGACCGACCGGGAGAAGACAGGCGTCTTCCTCGGCGTGCACGCGGTCAACCCGGTGAACGGCGAGCGCATCCCGGTGTGGGCCGCGGACTACGTGCTGCCGGACTACGGGACCGGCGCGATCATGGCGGTGCCCGCGCACGACCAGCGCGACCTGGACTTCGCGATGCGGTTCGGGCTGCCGGTCCGGGTGGTGGTCGCCACGGGCCAGCCGGACCCGGCGCAGACCGGGATCGCGACGGCGGGCGCCGGCGTGCTGGTGAACTCCGGGCCGCTGGACGGGCTGTCCAAGGCCGAGGCCATCCCCGCGATCGTTTCGATTCTGTCCGAGCGGGGCCTGGGGAGCGAGGCGGTGAACTACCGGCTGCGCGACTGGCTGCTGTCCAGGCAGCGGTTCTGGGGCACGCCGATTCCGATCATCCACTGCGCGTCCTGCGGCGAGGTTCCCGTTCCCGAGGAGCAGCTGCCGGTGGTGCTGCCTGACCTGCGCGGCGCCGACCTGACCCCGAAAGGCGCGTCGCCACTGGCGGCGGCCGCCGACTGGGTGAACGTGGACTGCCCGAAGTGCGGCGGCCCGGCGCTGCGGGACACGGACACGATGGACACGTTCGTGGACTCTTCCTGGTACATCTTCCGCTACTGCTCGCCCGGCTATGCGGACGGGCCGTTCAGGCCGGAGGACGTGGCCAGGTGGGCGCCGGTGGACCTGTACGTGGGCGGCGTCGAGCACGCGATCCTGCACCTGCTGTACGCGCGGTTCTTCACCAAGGTGCTCCAGGACATGGGCCTGGTGCCGTTCGGCGAGCCGTTCACCCGGCTGATGAACCAGGGCCAGGTCGTCAATGGCGGCAAGGCGATGTCCAAGTCGCTGGGCAACGGGGTCAACCTGGGCGAGCAGATCGGCCTGTTCGGCGTCGATGCGATCCGGCTGACGATGATCTTCGCCTCGCCGCCCCAGGACGACATCGACTGGGCCGACGTGAACCCGGACGCGATGGTCAAGTTCCTTGGCCGAGTACGGCGGATCGCGGCCGACGTTGCCGCGGCGTCCACTGGCGTGGACCCCGCCTCCGTGATCGACCGGGTCGCTGATGGCGACAGGGACCTGCGGAAGGTCATCCACCGGGTCATCGACGAGGCCACGAAGCAGGTCGAGAGCTATCACCTGAACGTGGTGGTGGCCAGGCTGATGGAGCTGGTCAGCGCCACCCGCAAGGCGATCGACTCGGGCCCTGGCGCCGCCGACCCGGCGGTGCGCGAAGCCGCCGAGGCGCTGGCCGTCATGCTGTCGCTGTTCGCCCCGTACACCGCGGAGGAGTGCTGGGAGGTGCTTGGCGGTCCGGACCGCGTCGGCCCGGACGGCATCAAGTCCGTGGGCAGGGCAGCCTGGCCGGCCGCGGATCCTGCTCTCCTGGTTCAGGAGAGCGTCACCTGCGTGGTCCAGGTAAACGGGAAGGTCCGCGACCGGCTGGAAGTTTCTCCGGATATTGACGAGGCTGAGCTGAGCGACCTGGCGATGGCCACCTCAGGGGTGGCCCGCGCGCTCGCAGGGCTGACGATCAAGCGAGTGGTGACGCGGCCGCCGAAGCTGGTGAACATCGTCGCCGCGTGATCCGGCCGGGGGGGACACCCCCCCGCAGAGCACTGCGGGCAACCGGGAAGGTGCCCCAAAGGGCACCGACCACGGTTCACCGCCTCGGCGACGCGCCCAGTCAGCATCGTCATACCCGGCGCAGCACCGCCACCACCTTGCCGAGGACCTCGGCGTCGTCGCCGAGGATCGGGGTAAAGGCCGGGTTGTGCGGCATCAGCCAGACGTGCCCGTCGCTCTGCTTGAACGTCTTCACCGTGGCTTCGCCGTCGATCATGGCCGCGACGATCTCGCCGTTCTCCGCGTTCTTCTGCTGGCGGATGACCACCCAGTCGCCGTCGGCGATGGCGGCGTTGATCATCGAGTCGCCTGCCACCTTGAGCATGAACAGGGTGCCCTCGCCGACTAGCTGGCGCGGGAGCGGGAAGATGTCCTCAACCATCTGCTCGGCGAGGATCGGGCCGCCTGCCGCGATCCGGCCTAGCAGCGGCACGTTGGTCGCCTCCTGCGAGACGATGTCCAGGCCATCGCTCGACAGGTCGCCGTCGCCGCCGGAGTCCCTGTTGTACTCGGGACGGATGGCGGGGTGGCCGGGCAGCCGGACCTCGACGGTGCGCGGCCGGCCCACGTCGCGGTGCAGGTAGCCCTTGCGCTGCAACGTGGACAGCTGATACGACACGCTCGACGTGCTGGTCAGGCCGACGGCCTCGCCGATCTCCCGCATGGATGGCGGGTAACCGCGCTTCTGCACCGAATCCCTGATGACCTGTAGCACCTTGCGCTGCCGCCAGGTGAGCACGTGCTCTGGATCTGGCTTATCTGGCGTCTCAGGTATCACGACAGGAACACTGCCCTTGGGCTTGCGGCCCGGCCGGCCCTTCGGACGCATCGGTACGTCCGTAAATTCGGGTGCGCCGTGGTCTGCGATGTCATCCATCGGATGAACCTCCGATTCGTGGTTGTCAGGTTGCGGATATGAGCCTAGCGCTAATCAGCGATTTCACCAAACATCTGTTCGACGTGTCGCGCAAATGTCAGAACCTCAAGGTACAAAGATGGTATAAGGTCGTTCGATCGAACTGCATGGCGATCGAACGGGTGTACCATCGAATGGAAGTTTGATGAGGGGAGCGGACATGGTAACGATGGAAGCGAGGCGGTCCATGGTGATCATGACCCGTGAACGCGGGCGTCCGGTGGGCGGCCAGATTCGAACAGATCCTGTCCGGCAGGCGGCCCGGCAGGCGGCCGGCCAGGTCCGGCTCACCAGGCGCGGGCGGATCGTGGTCACCGCCGTATCCGCGCTGCTCATCGGCTTGGCGTCGGTGGTGCTCGCCACCTCCGCGCAGGCGACTCATCGCGGCGCCGCCGCTCCTGGCGGGGGCGGGGCCCCCGGAAGATACGTCGCCAAGGTGGTGGTCCATTCCGGGCAGAACCTGTGGGCGCTGGCGGAGGCGTACGACCCGGACGCCGACACCAGGCTGGTCATCGCGGACATCGAGCGGCTGAACTCCCTCACGACCGACCAGCTTCAGCCGGGCGAGGCGCTATGGGTGCCGCGCGGCTGAGGCCCGACACGCCGGCGCGCGGCGCACTACCCGCGATCAGCCTGGGATTTTGACTTCGATGGATGTCTCCGCTTGCCTAGGAGCGGTGTCCTGGACTACGGTTAACCACAACATCTAGTAGTTACACTGATGTGGTTCTTCTAGAAGTTGTGGATATTACTAGATAGTATGGGCATGGCACGAGCCGCATGGAGGTGATCGCGTGTACTGTCCGTTCTGCCGTCACCCAGACAGTCGGGTTATTGACAGCCGGGTCGCCGAGGACGGCATCGCGATCCGGCGGCGGCGGTCCTGCCCGGAGTGCGGGCGGCGGTTCACCACGCAGGAATCGGTCATCCTCATGGTGGCCAAGCGCAGCGGGGTGACCGAGCCGTTCACCAGAGACAAGATCGTCCGCGGCGTGCAGCGAGCCTGCCAGGGCAGGCCGGTCGACGAGGACCAGCTCGCCATGCTCGCCCAGCGGGTCGAAGAGACGATCAGGGCACGCGGCCTCGCGGAGGTGCCGTCCCACGAGGTGGGGCTGGCCATCCTCGGGCCGCTACGCGACCTCGACGAGGTCGCCTACCTCAGGTTTGCCTCGGTCTACCGGGGCTTCGAGTCGGTCGACGACTTCGAGAAGGCAATTTCCGAGCTGCGCAGTCGGCACCTGCGCCCTGATTAGGCCGCCAGGACCCCACAGGGCGAGGCGAGGCCGGCAGCGAGGGCGCTGCACGGTTTCTTCAGCGCTGCCGTTTTACACAAATCAACGACGCTGATGGCGGATCCGGCGGGGATCCCCTAAAGAAGGGGGAAAGGGAGTTATGACGGAAACGGTGAGCGGCCCGGCCGCGCGCAAGGGCAAGCGCGGCAGCCGGGGCATGAAGATCCGGCGCATTAACACGACGGCGGGCGTGCACCCCTATGACCAGGTCACCTGGGAGCGGCGCGACGTGGTCATGACCAACTGGCGGGACGGTTCGGTCAACTTCGAGCAGCACGGGGTGGAGTTCCCCGAATCCTGGTCGGTCAACGCCGGCAACATCGTCACCACCAAGTACTTCCGCGGTGCCGTTGGCACGCCGCAGCGCGAGTGGTCGCTCAGGCAGCTCGTCGACCGGGTCACTGACGTCTACACGAGCACGGGCAAGGAGCAGGGCTACTTCGCCTCCGACGAGGATGCGGAGATCTTCGACCACGAGCTCAAGTACGCCCTCGTGCACCAGATCTTCGCGTTCAACTCCCCGGTCTGGTTCAACGTCGGCACCGCCTCGCCGCAGCAGGTTTCAGCGTGTTTCATTTTGTCGGTAGATGACACGATGGATTCCATTCTGGAGTGGTACCGCGAGGAAGGCCTGATCTTCAAGGGCGGCTCGGGCGCTGGCGTCAACCTGTCCAAGATCCGGTCGAGCAAGGAACTGCTCAGCTCGGGCGGCACCGCGAGCGGCCCGGTCAGCTTCATGCGCGGCGCCGACGCTAGCGCGGGCACGATCAAGTCGGGCGGCGCGACCCGCCGTGCGGCGAAGATGGTCGTGCTCGACGTGGACCACCCCGACGTCGCCGAGTTCGTTCAGACCAAGGCCCGCGAAGAGGACAAGATCCGCGCCCTGCGCGACGCCGGCTTCGACATGGACCTCGGCGGTCAGGACATCGTCAGCGTGCAGTATCAGAACGCGAACAACTCGGTCCGCGTCTCCGACGAGTTCATGCGCGCGGTGGACGGCGGCAAGCCCTTCGACCTGCTCGCCCGCGGCACCGGCGCGGTCGTGGAGACCATCGACGCCAAGGACCTGTTCCGCAAGATCGCGCTCGCCGCCTGGGAATGCGCGGACCCTGGCATGCAGTACGACGACACGATTAATGACTGGCACACCAACCCGGAATCGGGACGGATTACCGCGAGCAACCCCTGCAGCGAGTACCTCAGTCTCGATAACTCCTCGTGCAACCTGGCCAGTATTAACCTGCTGAAGTTCCTGCGCGATGACGACACGTTCGACGCCGAGCGACTCGCGCGGATGTCCGAGCTGATCATCACCGCGATGGACATCTCCATCTGCTTCGCCGACTTCCCGACGCCCGCTATCACAGAAACAACCCGCGCCTACCGCCAGCTCGGCATCGGCTACGCCAACCTCGGCGCGCTGCTGATGGCGACCGGCCACGCCTACGACTCCGCGGACGGCCGCGCGATCGCCGCCGCCATCACGTCCCTGATGACGGCCTCCGCGTACAGGAAGTCCGCCGAGCTAGCGAAGGTCGTCGGCCCCTACGACGGATACGCCAAGAACGCAGAGCCGCACAAGCGCGTCATGCGCAAGCACGCCGACGCCAGCGCCAAGGTGGCGTCGGTCGCCTCGTTCGACCGAGACATCCTGACCATGGCGAACAAGACCTGGCAGGAGTGCCTCGCGCTCGGCGAGGCCAACGGCTACAGAAACGCCCAGGCCAGCCTGCTCGCGCCGACCGGCTGCCTAACCGCCGACACCCTGGTGACGACCGACCGCGGCCTCGTTCGCCTCGGCGAGATCGCCGACGTCTACGGGGACCGCTGGCAGGATCTCGACCTCACGGTGTCCACCGACGAGGGACCGCGGCAGGCGACGAAGTTCTTCGTCAACGGCGAGGAGCCAACGCGGCGGATTGTTACCGAAGGCGGCTACAAGATCCAGGGCACGCTCACGCACCGCGTCAAGGTCGTCAACCTGGAATCGGGTATGTGGGAGTGGAAGCGACTAGCGGACATCGCGCCCGGCGATCTGCTGCCGATGCAGATGCGCACGCTGGTCGGCGAACCGCGGGAGATCCCGCTGCCCGTCTTGGACCAGGCGTACTACACCGGCGACCGTCACGTCCGTGTCCCCGCCAGCGTCACGCCCGATCTCGCCGAGATCGTCGGTTACTTCATGGGTGACGGTAGCCTGCACGCCAAGGGCATCAGGTTGTGCGTCGCTGACACTGACCTGGATGTCGCCGAACATCTTGGCATTCTGGCCAAGGGCCTTTTCGGCCTAGAGCCTGTCGTGACGCAGCAGGAGGGCTACCGCGAACTCGTCCTGCAGTCGGTCCGGCTGGCCCGATGGTGGCAGGCGGCAGGATTCGCGAAGGGGCTGCCGAGCGAGGACCACAGCGGTAAGGGCTGGGTGCCGAGGGTTCCGTCGGCCATCCTTGAAGCCAACGACCCGCTGGTCTACAGCGCTTTCCTGCGCGGTCTTTTCGAGGCTGACGGCACGGTCCTAGAAGGCGTGCCGAGCGTCTCGACGGCGCACGAATCCTTCGCCGCTGAGGTCCGGACGATGCTACTGACCAAGGGCCTGGGCACGACCACGCGGAAGACGGTCAGCGGGTTCGGCGGTGACATCTACCAGGTGCGGCTGCGCAACGTTGACCACGCGCTGAACTTCTCCGAGCTGATCGGCTTCATCGGTCAGCGGAAGGACAGCCTGGTCGTCGCTCTGGAGCCGGCGAGTTCAGCGAAGAAGGAGGACTACCTCTTCGAGAAGGTGGCGGCCAACGAGGACGGCGGTACCCAGCCCACCTTCGACCTGTCCGTCCCGGACAACGTCACCTACGTCGCGAACGGCATGGTGAGCCACAACACCATCGGCTTCATGATGGACTGCGACACCACCGGCATCGAGCCCGACCTCGCCCTGGTCAAGTTCAAGAAGCTGGTCGGCGGCGGTTCCATGCAGATCGTCAACCAGACGGTCCCGCGCGCGCTCAAGAACCTCGGCTACCAGCCCGAGCAGATCGAGGCGATCACCGAGTACATCGCCGAGCACGGTCACGTGGTCAACGCCCCCGGCCTGCGGCAGGAGCACTACGAGGTCTTCGACTGCGCGATGGGCGAGCGCTCGATCAGCCCGATGGGCCACGTCCGGATGATGGCCGCGGTCCAGCCGATGCTGAGCGGGTCAATCTCCAAGACCGTGAACATGCCGGAGTCGGCCACGGTCGAGGAAGTCGAGGGCATCTACTTCGAGGGCTGGAAGCTCGGCCTGAAGGCCCTCGCCATCTACCGGGACAACTGCAAGGTCGGTCAGCCGCTCTCCATCGCCAAGACGAAGGAGAAGGCAGAGCCGGCCCCGGCCCCGGCCCCGGCGCCGGCGCCGGCTGCCGAGCCGCATGAGCACCGCCCGGTTCGCAGGCGCCTGCCGAAGAGCCGGTCCGCGACCGTGACCAGGTTCGATGTGGCTGGGGCCGAGGGGTACATGACCGCCTCGACTTACCCGGACGACGGCGTGGGCGAGGTGTTCCTCAAGCTCGGCAAGCAGGGCTCGACGCTGGCAGGCGTGATGGACGCATTCTCGCTGGCGATTTCCGTGGGACTCCAGTACGGCATCCCGCTCGAGTCCTACGTCGCGAAGTTCACCAATCTGCGGTTCGAGCCGGCCGGCATGACCGACGACCCGGACATCCGCATCGCGACCTCGATCATGGACTACATCTTCCGCCGCCTCGCGCTCGACCACCTGCCCTACGAGCAGCGTGCCGAGCTCGGCATCCTGTCCGCCGCCGAGCGCGCCGCCCAGCTCGCCGGCCAAGAGCCAGGCCCGCTTGCGGCTGAGGTGGATCCGATCGAGCTCGCCCAGTCCGCGGCGGTAGAGAAAATCGTCCATGAGGAACGGACCGGGCACGCTCCCAAGCCCGCCATTGCTCCATCCGCGTCGCCGGCCCCCACCCCGGTCGCGCGCAAGAGCGGCGGCCCGCACTCCACCGCCGAGCTGATCGAGGCACAGCAGGGCCGCACCGCGGACGCCCCGCTCTGCCTCACCTGCGGCACGAAGATGCGCCCGGCGGGCAGCTGCTACGTCTGCGAAGGCTGCGGCTCCACCAGCGGTTGCAGTTGATTCTAGGTCGCTCTAACAGAAGAATTACCTGCTCAGGAGGGGTGTAGCTAGATGGCTGCGCCCCTTCTGGGCGTTTCCTGGCCACTGTTCGTTGCATCTGATGCAACCTCCTTGCCCATCAAACGGCCTTGAGTGTCCTTGGCAGGATCGTGCGGCTTGAGTCTGGCCCGGAACTGGTCAACGACGGCGTTGATAATAGAAGACATTGCACCTCCGGATAAGTCCCCGGCCCAGTATCAAGGGTGCTCTCAGCGAGAGTTTTCTGCTCAGGACCTGGTGCGCCTCGGTGGGGACGTCAGCGATCCGCCGGCGTCAGCGCAGCCATCGGGCTGTTCGTTTCTCGCGTATATCAGGCCCGGTCATGCGACCCGGCAGTGACGACAAGACCACCTGTCCGTGAGGCCTCATAGCCGCTATTCTCTAACAATTCTCACAGGCGTATGCTAAAACGTTCCGTTTGTCCCTTTTTGTCGGTCCATATTTCACTTTTGCATTAGCAATTCAGCAGATCAAATCAAGAGAAATGTCAAATTCTCTTGAAAGCAGGGCGATCATGAGCGAGACCAGCCGTCGAGGCTTCCTGCAATATGGCCTCGCCGCGGGGGCGGCGCTAAGCGTGGCCACACGGGTCAGGAATACCGCGAGCGGACCGCGAACGGCACTCGCCAGCGGCGGGGTTCGTGCCCTGCAGCCGTTTGTCGAGCCGCTGCCGGTGCCCGGCGCCGGCATCGTGGTAGCCACTCCGGTAGCTCCGGATCAGTACCACTTCACGCTCCGCCAGATCAAGCGGAGGCTGCATCCGCAGCTGCCGAACACCCAGGTATGGGCATACGACGACGGGTCCGGGCTAGGCGGCCAAAGCGGCTCGTTCGGCATGGCCATCGCGGCACAGACGGGAACCCCCGTTCAGGTTAGCTACACGCATGCTCTCCCGGCGACGTACCCCTCCTGGCTGCCGGTGGATACGCGGCTCACCCCGCTGGGCCGGCAAGTGCGCATGATGGCTCATCTGCATGGCGGGTTCGTCGCCGCGGCCGACGACGGGAACCCGACCGTGACCATGGATGGCTTCGGCCCGGGGGAGACGCAGGCCGTGCGCTACCCGAACGAGGCGCCGCAGCAGTCCGCGCGGCTCATGTGGTTCCACGATCACGCCATGGGCGCCACCCGGCTCGGGGTGTTCGCCGGCCTGGCCGGCGCCTACATCCTGCGGGATGAGCATGACACCGGTACCGAGCCGAATCCGATCGGCATTCCAGGCGGCCGGTACGAGATCCCGCTGGTGATCCAGGACCGGCAGTTCAACCCGGACGGCACCTTCCGTTACCCGGTGAGCACCATTCCGGGCGTCACCTGGATCGGCGAGTACTTCGGCGACCACATGCTCGTCAACGGCAAGGTCTGGCCGTACCTGGACGTGGAGCCCCGGCTGTACCGTTTCCGCGTGCTCAACGGCTGCAACGCGCGCATCATGAGCCTGGACATCGGGGGCGCGCCGATGTGGCAGATCGGCGCTGAGGGCGGCCTGTGGGACCGTTCGGTGCGCATGAGTCGGCTAGTGCTCACGCCCGCCGAGCGGGCCGATGTGATCGTCGACTTCCGCGGTTTCGAGGGGAGAACGCTCCTCGTGTCGAACTTCACCCCCGCCGCGCCGGTCTCGACGCCGGCCCCGCCGCTGCCGACAGTCATGCAGCTCCGGGTCGGCACCTCGCTCACCCAGCAGGGACCGCGCGACGTCCCTCTCGAGCTGCCAGGGCAACGGGCGGATCTGCGGGAGCCGGACGCCACCCGGTACATCACGCTCAACGAGATACAGCCCGAGACCGCGGGCTGGTGGCTGAACCTAAACGCCGCCCATTTCGGCAAGGCGCCGGAGCAACTGCGCGACAGGACGGTGGTGGACTGGGTCTTCGTCAACCTGACCGGAGATACCCATCCGATGCACACCCACCTGTTCAACCATCAGGTCATTGGCAGGGTCCCGTTCGACGAGGAGTCGTACGAGAAAGCCTATGGTGGGCCAGACGGCGTTCCCGGCGGCATCGACCCGTCCCCGTTCGCGACCGGCCCGATGCTCGCGCCGACGCCGGACGAGCGCGGGTTCAAGGACACCACCAAGGTCAACCCGGGTTACTACACGATTATCCGGGCCAGCGTCGAGCTGCCCCGGCACGTGCAGGCGCCGCAGAGCTACGTGTACCACTGCCACATCGTGGAGCACGAGGACAACGACATGATGCAATCCTTCATCGTGCATAGGTGAGCATGGGTGCCGCGAGAATACTGCACCTCCGAATAAGTGCACTGCCCCAGTATTCAGGGCCGCTCGTAACGAAGAATTAGCAGCTCAGGAGGGGTGCGGCCAGGTGGCTGCGTCCCCTCCTGAGCGCTGGCTGGCCGTCGCTCGTTGCATTTAATGCAACATGCTTGACGATGAGGCGGGTCCCGGACATGGAGCGCGCCGAAAGCTTGTCCCGCCCTATTGCCGCTACTGTAGATCGCATGAGGCACCAGCGGCTGAAGTCGGTCGTCGTGGAAGGGTTCCGTCGATCCGGTCAGCAACGCTTACGTTGAATGACGTGAACGTGCTGGTCGGCGCCAACGGTGCGGGCAAGAGCAATTTCATCAGGGCCCTGAGCGTCCTTGGCCGGATAGTGGACGGCGAACTTGGTCTCTTCGTGGGGCTGTCCGGCGGTGCCAACGCCCTTTTGAACGTTGACCGGACAGTGTCCCGGCGCATCCACTTGGAAGTCGAGTCTGACGTCGGAGGCTACTCGGCCGAACTTGTCCCGGCAGCAGGGGATGCGCTCATCTTCTCCGCTGAGACCATCTGGCGACACGACACAGGCGTGACAGCAGAACGTGGCCGCGGCCACCGGGAGACAATGCTCACAGAGCCGGAGCCGCTTTGGGGACCTGAAGCGGCGGCACTCGTGGAGACGTTGCGGGGCTGCCGCGTGTTCCACTTCCATGACACCAGTCTTATGCACCCGTTAAGCAGCAAGGCTACACGGCTGACAATCGGTCCCTGCACTCGGATGCGAGGAATCTCGCGGCGGTCTTGCTGCGCTTGCGGGACGGCGATCGTCGGCGTTATCAGCGGATCGTCCGCACGGTCAGGCAGGTTGCGCCGTTCTTCAGGGACTTCGTGCCAGAGCCGGAGCTCGCCCCGGACCGGGTGAAACTGCGATGGCAGCAGGAGGGCAGCGACACGGTCTTCCCCGCTGACGCGCTTTCTGACGGCACGCTGCGGTTCATCTGCCTCGCCGCGCTGCTGGGCCAGCCAGAACTGCCAGGCCTCATCATCTTGGACGAGCCAGAACTCGGACTGCACCCGTTCGCGATCGTGCAACTGGCCGCGATGCTGCGCGCCGCCTGCCAGGAGAGTCAGGTGCTGCTCGCCACCCAATCGGTCACCCTAATGAACCAGTTCGAACTCGCTGACCTCATCGTAGTGGAACACCGCGATGGTGCCTCGGTCTTCGAGCGGCCAGACCCGGACCGCCTCGGCGAGTGGCTCGCGGACTACTCGCTTGGCGAACTGTGGGAGAAGAACATGCTTGGCGGCCGCCCGCAGCCGGAGCACGGCTGACAGTGCGCCACCTCCACATCCTCTGCGAGGGCCAGACGGAGGAGATCCTCGTACAGGACGTCCTAAAACCGCACTTCGTCGGCGTTGACACTAGGGTCACCTATTCCATCATTGCGACCAACCGCCCGCACGGATCACCTTACGATCGTGTACGGCATGTCGAGTCAGCATTGGCCGAAACGATCGGACACAGGCGCTTCCTGCCGAATCTCGTACTACATGAGGCCGAGGCATGGGTACTTGCCGACTGTAGGCGGCTCGGCGAGGTGATGGGAGATCCGGGTCCCGCGGCCGAACTGGAGCGGATCGTGCAAGTGGAGCCCAGCCCGGAGCTAATCAACGACGGCGTCGATACTGCTCCGTCGAAGCGCATTAAGAACGCGTATCCGCAGTATGAAAAGACGCTAGATGGTCCCTTGGTCATCGCCGATGCTGGCCTTGACGCCATCCGGAGTCGCTGTCCGCACGCAGACGACTGGCTGCGAGAGATCGAGGCCAGGATGTCACAGTCGGTCACGCAGTAACCGAGGAATTTCGCACGCCAAAGTACATGGGTAACGTGGCGACTTGAACATGCATGGCGGGGCGCGGAGCCCCAGGTAACAAATCACTGTAGCAACCGACACTTCACAGCTGCTGTTCGCGTCATCACAGTTTGTAGAGATGATGTCGAGACCATCGTCAGGGGTGAACGTGGCTAAGACAGGACTGTGGGCGGAGATCCAGCGGGAGCGGATGCGACAGCAGCGCCTCCGCGACCAGGATTTTCGCGCCTTCCGGCAGGCGGAAGAGCGCACGCAGCGCGAGCGGTTCAAGGCTCAGAAAGCTGCTGCTCGAAAGGCGGCTGTCGATCTGACGGAGGCCAAGCGGCTTTACCGTGAGGACCGTAAGGCCGAAGCAGAGGAGATGTCCCGCGCTGTGCAGGACCAGGTGACCGAGCTGGACGGCGTTCTGGCCGCCGGAACCCGCACAAGCCCGCTCCCCATTTTTCGGTCGCTCAAGCAGCAGGAGACGTACCCGCCGTTCGACGCCGGGTCGCTCGGCGAGCCGCTGCCCCCGCCGCTATGGGAGCAGTTCGCTCCCGATCCGCCCAGCGGTTTTCGCAGGCGGGCTGGCTCGGCCAGGTATGTCAGGGAAGAGCAGGAGGCGCGCGCGGCATTCGACGGTGCTCGTCGGCGGCACGCCGCTGCGGAGATAAGGCGGCGCGAGCAGCTCGCCGAACGGCAGGAGGACTACCGGGCCGCGTCTGCTGAAGCGATTAGCCAGGCCAGGGAGCACAATGAAGGAATCGACGAATTCGCGCGGGACTTCCGGGCCGGCGACTCGGAGTCCGTCGCCAGGTTCTGCACGCTCGTCCTGGACAGCAGTGCCTACCCCGATGACTTCCCGCACCAGACCCGGGTGATCTACCGGCCCGAGCCCCGCGAGGTGGTCGTGGAATGGGAGCTGCCGCCGCAGTCCGTCATCCCCGTCGAACGCGGTTACAAGTACGTGGCCACTCGGGATGTCATCGACCCGGTTGACCGCCCGGAACAGGAGATCAAGGAGCGCTATGCAAACCTGATCGCGCGGGTGACGCTGCGTACGATACATGAGGTTCTCGTCTCCACTCCGGCGTCGGTGGTCGATGCGGTGACCTTCTACGGTTACGTATCCGCCATCGATCCCGGCACTGGCCAGCCCTCCCGCCCGCTGCTGCTCAACGTGACCGCGCTGCGGGCCAAGTTTGAGACGTTCGTGCTGGCGGCGCTCGACCCGATCGCCTGCCTGAAAGGCGAACTCACCGCCCTCGTCTCGCCGCACCCCTACGACCTTGAGCCGGTCCGGCCCATGGTTAACTTCGACTCGCTGCTCGCCCAGTTCAAGTTCGTGGCTGGCGCGGACGTCATCGCCGGCCTCGACAGCCGCCAGGACTTGCTCGCCATATCTCCCTTCGAATTCGAGACCTTCGCCAAGCAGCTCTTTGAGGCCATGGGCATGAAGTCGTGGAAAACTCAAGACATCAAGGATGACGGAGTCGACGCGGTTGCGGTGAGCGAGGCCCCAGTTTTCGGCGGACTGTGCGTCATCCAGGCCAAGCGCTCTCGCTACGCGGTTGGTATCGATGTGGTACGCGCGCTGGCGGGCACCATGGAAGACAAGCACGCCACGAAAGGCGTCGTCATAACCACGTCCTGGGTCACCAAGGACGGCCACGCCTTCGCTACCCGCCACGGCCGCATCGAGATCATGGAATGCGACCACCTCAAGTACCTGTGCAAGGAGCACCTCGGCCTTGACGTCCTCATCAGCCTGCCAAAACCACCGCCCGGACGACGCTGACAATCTGACCCGCCGCTACTGTCCGTGACGCGGGCCGCGCCGCTCGCGTAGGCGGCCAGAGAATACTGCACCTCCGAATAAGTGCACTGCCCCAGTATTAAGGGTCGCTCTTAGGGATGAGTTACCAGCTCATGGTGGGTATGGCAGATAGCCGATACTCCTCCTGAGTGCTTACGGGAGCCAGCCGGTTGCATCTGATGCAACCGGCTGGATCGGCGGCCGCGATGATGCCGAGGGAAAGCGCGATCCCTGCCGCGGTAATGAGGTGGTAAGCGACACCTCGTCAGAGGCCGCCACGCAAGACGGCCGTGACCTTTCCGATGATGATGGCGTTGTCGCCAGAAATGGGCGGGTAGGCAGGGTTGCGCGGGATGAGCCAGGCGTGGCCGTCGTATACCCAACACCAGCCCCTTTAGGTGTTTCGGCCCTGTCGGGGTATTACGTTCCTCGTGTTCCGTGTGTTCTTTAACATTCGTCTGGCTGGTGCGGGCGGGCATGGCGACAGCCCGCGTGTCGCGGCGGGTACGGTGCGCGGTTCCGCGGCCGCGGGTCGGATTCTCCTCCTCCCGGTCGCGGGGGCGGGGCGATGGTTCAGCAGCGGCCGGGCGCGTACACGATGACCTGGTATTTCCCGGTGACGGTCTGCTTGGTCGCGGACGTGTGCGGGAATTTCGGGCGGTGTTCCTGCTTCCGGGGCGAGTGCCGGTCCCGGCCGGGGATGTTGAGGGTGTGCAGGCGGGCGCGGGCGGCCGAGTCGGCTGCGGCGGCGATCGCGGCGAGGGAGGAGGTGGCCGTGACCTGGCTGGTTTCCATGGACCGGACGGCGTGGTGCCAGGCGGCGGTGAACGATTCCTCGTCGGCGGTGACCGGCCTGGCGCCGGCGCGTCGCAGGGCGCGGGCGGCGGCTTCCTCGCTGCGCAGCGTGGCGGCCTCGCTCGCGCGCACGAGCTGGGCCGAGGTGAGCCACGCCCGGGCTTCCTGCTCGGCGAGCAGCGGGCAGCGGGAGCGGAGCACCGGGCCGGAAGTGCGGTTCCCGGCGCCGGTGATGGTGGCCTTGTCCTCGCCGGACGTGGTCTCCGAGGCGGTCCGCCGGTTCGGGCAGGCGTCCCGGAGGACGTCAGCCGGCGCCTTGACCTCGTCGAGGAGCGTGGTGATCAGGGTGCAGGTCTCAGGTACCTGTTCCCCGTCCGGGCCGGCGACCAGGGCGGAGTGCTCGGTGACCCGGACCGGGAGCCGGTCCTCTTTCTTCCCCGAGGGGGCGTTGAGCCAGCTCACGCGGGATCCGTCGGGCAGCCAGCCCTTGTCGGGCGTGTCCTGGAGCGGGAGGGAGATGCCGCCTTTCACCCGGGCGATGATGTGCCCTCCGGCCAGCAGGATCGCGAGGATCAGGTCATGGCCGGGGAAGTTCCGGCCGAACAGGGTGACGCGGCCCGCGAACAGTCCCGGCTGCTCGTCCGCGAGGACCTTCAGGAGGGTCTGCTCGCCGTCGCGGGCCCTGCCGGGGACGGCGCCGCGGATCGCGCGGCCGGCGCGGGCGGTCAGGGCGACGATCCGCAGCTGCGGGAACGGGGATGACCCGTCCCCGGTCCCGGTCGTGCCGAAATGCGCCCGGTTCTCCGGGGTGCCGGCCAGGTTCACCGGCATCCCGTCGGCGGCGTCGGCGCCCATCCCGGCCACCATGACCGCAGACGGCTCGCCGTCGCCGGTCAGGGCGCCGGCCGCGTGCCGGAAGATCTCCTGCATGATCTCCGCCGGGATCAGCATCCGCCGCTCGCCGGTGCTCTTGCCCGCGGGGACGTGCCGGTCCAGGGTGAACGGGACGTCCGCGAGGAGCCCGGCCACGGTCCGCATCGCCTCTGAGTACGAGGAGCAGGGCAGCAGGGTCATCGCGATGACCAGGCGGATGACCAGCGGGCAGGACAGCAGCCGGCGGCGCTTGCGCAGCGGGATCCGCCCGTTCCGCAGTCCTTTCGCGACGATCTTCTCGATCACGCCGTCGCCGGGATGCGTTTCCAGGATGCCGAGGCGGACCAGGTCCGGCAGCCATGCGTCCGCCTGCACGGTGCCGTCCCGCCTCACGAACGCCGGCGCGGTCAGGACGGGCACGGCGAATACCGTCTCCTGGCCCGTCTCCGGCGCCGCCCCGGCCACGGTCACCGACCGGGCGCCGCGAACCCGCAGGCCAGCGGCCGGCACTGCCACCATCCCCGCCGGCGTCCCCGCGAACGGGACCTGCCCGGAACGAATTGCGGCATCAGCGACCAGAAGACTAAATTGCACCGTTCGCCTGCCAATGCCGCTGTCCGGCCCGGCCGGTAGAGCGCCGTGATGACGATCGAGCGGGGACGGCCCGGCTGGCGGCTCAAGTACCCCATCATCTCCAGCGCGCCGATGTGGTAGGACACGGCGGAGCCGCTCTTCAGGCTCACCGCACTTCGAAATCATCGACGATTCAGGAGGCATCGTCGCTGTGAGCTGGACGCCCGGTCGGCCTGATGTGCGCAGACGAGCCACAGGTGACAAACTGCGCGCCTGCCAGCGGCAGGCCGCCCGCGAAGTGATCGGCTAAGCGCCCACGAAGGCACCGGCAGGACGCCCATGTACCGGCGTTAGCTCGGGGTCGACGAATACTGCACCTCTGAATAAATGCGCTGCCCCGATATTAGGCGCTGCCATAAGAGAAGAATTCCCAGCTCAGGGGGTGTGGCCGGGCCCTCTGTACTCCTCCTGAGCGCTTATCGGACGGCTCTTCCGGTTGCATCTCATGCAACAGGCCTGCGCCTGTCATGGCGGTCCATGATCTCGGCAGCCGAAACATGCTAAGTCCGGCTCGGATTAGATCGTTTAGCAGGTTGGTTGGGAGGTTTCGTGCACAGACGACTTCGACCGGGTAGCTGGGGATCCGGAAGGGCGGGAGAGTGCAGGAATCGGAGTTCCCGCCGACACGGGTAGCCGCCCGGGGGCGTGGATGGTTCCGAGGTGACTGTCATGTGCTGGTGATCCTGGGGGAGGAGGTCACCACGCAGACCGGGCACTGGCTGGCCCTCGGCATCCAGCCGGGACAGCTAGTCGACTGGCGGTACCGGGTCCGGGACGAGGTGATCGGCCGGCATCTTGACCAGGTGCATCACGTCGGCGGAATCTGCGTGGCGGCCCATCCGCATGCGCCGTATCCCTCGGGCGTATTCATGTACCCGTACCGGGGGTTTGACGTGGTGGAGGTGTGGAACGGGCTGTGGACTTCGGACCTGCCGTGGAATGCCGACAATGAGGCTGCGCTGGCCGAATGGAATCGCAGCCTGGCGGCCGACAGTCCAAGGTGGGCGCTGGCGGCCGGCGATGGGGAACAGCGACGCTCATCTGGAGAACCAGATCGGCATACCGCAGACCGTCGTCCTGGCCGAGGAACTGAGCATCGACGCGGTCCTTGACGGCATTCGCGCCGCTCGGCATTCTGTGCGATTATCGCAACATGACTGAGGATGAGGAGTGGAGGGCGATCGGGGAGCGGCTTCGCCGCACGCGGCTGATCGCGGGCATGTCCCAAGCGGAGTTGGGGAAGCAGGTTGACCTTGATCGCACGATGATCGCCAAGATCGAGGCGGGCACCAGGCGGATAGGTGCGCTTGAGCTGACCCAGATCTCGGGTGCGCTGCGTGTTCCTGTCGGTTACTTGCTAGAGCCTCTCCCCCCGGTGCTGTCGCGACGCGGCAGCGTCGTGGACGAAGACTTCGACTCAGAGATCGCTCAGGAGTCCGGTCGGCTGGAGATCGTCCTGACCACCTGGCTTGGCGACCTGCGGCAGCTTGTTGAGCTGGGCACGCTGCGCCCGCAGCCCCTGCTCGTGAGCAAGCGGTCGGCGGATTCCGATGGTTCGGCCCGGGAGATCGCGCTTTGGGTGCGCGAGGTCCTCGGGTACCGGTTCGACCCGATCGACTCGCTTGTGGAACTGTGCGAGCGGGCAGGCCAGTTCGTTCTTGTCACCGAGGTTCCGGGGGAGGGTGCTTCGGTAATCGACGGGGATATCGCCGCTGCAGTAGTCAGTCTCAGCGGCGACCCGGGGCGGCGGCGGGCGACAGCGGCTCACGAGCTTGGACATCTTGTCGTTGGTGACGAGTACTCCAACGACCTCGGCGTTCATGCGTCGAGGGCGGAGCGGGAGGAGGTCATCGACGCGTTCGCCGCTGAGCTCCTGCTGCCCTCGCAAGTGCTCACCAGCATCGATGTAGGCATGAGCGGCATCTCCCGGAGCCAGCTGGTTCGACTGGCGGCCCGCTACCGTGTCTCATGGTCGCTCGCGCTCCGCCAGGCCGCTCATGTCGGCGTGCTGGATCCGGATGCGCAGCGGGCAATGGCCAGGATCAGGCCTACACGAAGTGAATTCCTTGATGCGCTGGGCTGGGCCCCGCAGCCCGATCTGGAGTCGATACGCGTACCGCCCAATTACGCACACGCGGTGATGGAAGCGCTCCAGCGGAGCGCGATCACGCCGTCTAGGGCCGTCGAGCTGATGCGCGGTCAGATCAGACTCACCGACTTGCCGGCTGACGATGAAACAGATGATGAGCCGTGACCGAGGCTAGCGCCGCCACCGCTCCCGTGGTGCTCGACGCGACATGTCTGAGCCATTTCGCGAGAGCGGACCGGCTCGATGTCCTGCAGGACCTGCTGGTCGGTAGACGGTGCTGGACTACCGAGACGGTGCTTGCGGAGTTGAACCGAGGCATCGCTGACTACCCGCTGCTGAGGAACGTGTCCGGCCAGGAGTGGCTGCTTGTCGCCGGGCTCGATTCAGTTGCCGAGATCCGGCTGTACGACACCTGGCTGAAACGCGTAGGTTCAGCAGGCCGCGACCAAGGCGAGGCTAGCGTCTTCGCGACCGCCGAACGCCAGAGAGCGACGGCGATCACGGATGACCGGAAGGCGGCCAAGGTTGGGCGGTTCTACGGTCTGGATGTCCATGGCACTATATGGCTACTCGCAGCCGCGTGCCGGGAAGGCAAACTCACAGCAGCAGGGGCAGGCAGCCTGATTGACACGCTGCGTGCAACAGGCCATCGATTGCCCTGCACGGGCGCGGGGTTCCCAGGCTACGCACGGCAGCACGGACTCATATAGAGATACCGTCGCCGGGAGAATACTGCACCTCCGAATAAGTGCACTGCCCCAGTATTCAGGGGACGCCCCGGCGACCAATTAGCAGCTCAGGATGGGTGCGGCCAAATGGCCGCACCCATCCTGAGCGTTGTTTGGCCGCCAGTTGTTGCATCCAATGCGACCTGCTTGCCTGTGCGATCATCGAGCGGCAAACCGCCCACGAAGTTACCGGCAAAACGCTCAAGGGGAGACCGGCGGACCGCCCACGAAGGTTACGGCGGCGCATGGCCACCGAGGCGCTGACGGATACCCGCGTCGTGGTGGTGAACGGTGCCCGGCAGGCCGGCAAGAGCACCCTGGCGGAGCTGATTGTCGCCAGGTCTGCTGGCGCACGCGAACTTTACCTGGACGACCAGGCGGTCCGCGCCGCTGCGGAGGCGGACCCTAGCGCCTTCGTCCGGCTGCCCCAGTATTTCGATATCGGTACCGGGGTGCGTACCAGCGTCCGGCAATACTTGGATTTCATCTGCGGTCGCAAGAATTCGTGTCCTCAGCACCTCGCGCAGCTCATTCCGTCACGAAAATGGTGGGCCTCCGCCGCGGCGATCACGCCGGGGCGGAGGCCCACCTGATGACTAACTCTTGTCAGCCCTCGTTGTCAGCCGAGGCAAGGTAGACGCCCGGAACCAGGTTCGGGGCGTAGATCTTGCTATCATCCGGGTACGGCTTGGTGAAGTTGGAGTTGATGTACCAGTCGTACCGGTTCATCTGCTCGGGGTTGGCGTAGTCCTGGATGGCGTTGGTGCCGCCGGTGGTGTGCTGCAGCTTCACCCAGGCAGCCCACTGCGCCGCGATGGTCCGCATGGCGGCCGGGATCACCGGCTTGCCCTCGGCATCAGCCTTCATGAGGGCGGTGGCGTCCTTCTGAGTGGCATTGATCACCGCCGCATCGGTCGTCGGGCCGGCTAGCAGTGGGCCGGGAACGTTAGCGCCACAGGATGGCATGGTGGACAGGCCCGCGGTCAGCGAGGTCTGGTTGTCAACCGTGGTGTACGGGGTGAAGTTCGGCTTGTCGGTGAACGCCGTGTACATCGGGGTCGCCGCGGAGTCCTTCTGGTTCATCGGGCGCATCCCGAGGATCTGCTCGATGGTGCGAACCATGTTGACCTGCGTGTAGTAGCGGTCGTCGACGACGCCGTGCTGAGCCCAGGGGCTGATGACCTGGATCGGGGCACGGTGGCCGTCAACGTGGTCCAGGCCAGCCTGTGAGTCGTCCTCGACCACGAAGATCGCGGACTGCGGCCAGTACTTGCTGTGGGAGATCGTCTCTACGATCTTGCCCAGGGCGAGGTCGTTGTCGGCGACCTGGGCGGCCGCGCTTGGCGGGCCGCCAGTGTGGTCGCTGGACAGCCAGAACATGTTCAGGCTGGCCGGGCCCTTCTTCGCGAAGTCCCGCTTCCAGATCTCGTACCGGTAGATGTCAGGGACGGAAGTGTCGAACTTGGGGAAGAGCGGGTCGGAGACGCTGTTCAGCGACGGGATCGGCGACGACGAGGTCATCGTGTACGCCGTCGAGGCGCTCGTGGCGTCCATGGTCAGCGAGTCGCAGTACAGGTTCTGCCAGGAAGCGCCGGACGGCTTGGTCAGGAACTGCTGGAACTCGCCGTAGTCGCGGACGGTCCCGTTGGCCGCCTCGGCGCCGCTCCACAGCGTGCCGGACGCCTGGTGGCCCAGGGCGTCGTCCTCGGTGTCGTAGGAGCGGTCGTACTGGCCGGCCAGCGACTGCGTGTAGGCGGGGTTGTCGGCCTGCATGAGCCAGTTGTGGCCCTCGGCCGAGTTGGTGCCCGCATCGTAGAAGTTGTCGTACAGGCCGAACCGCGTCGCCAGTGCGTGCGCGTTCGGGGTGACCGCCTCGCCGTACTGGGTGAACGCCGAGTCGCCATTGCCCTGCGGCATGTCGCCGAAGACCTGGTCGTAGGTCCGGTTCTCCTTGACGATCAGGAAGACGTACTTGATCGCCGACGGGGCACCGATCCGGGTCGGGACCGGCACCGGCCGCACGCCCTTGGCGTCGAGACCCGCGTACTCGACCGAGCCCGGAGTCCAGCCGTTGTCCTGGAAGACCTGCCCGGTCATCGCGCGGATGTCCTTATCGCTTGGCATGGTGAAGTAAGTCAGCGAGGACGTGGTGTCGTGGGTGCCGTGCGCCGCGGTGGTGGAGCGGCGCGCGTCGATGCCGCGCATGTTGGTGACGACGACCTGGCCGTTGACGTTGGCCAGTTCCGCCGGGAAGTAGTCCGTCGGGATCAGGCCGACGTAGTTGACCGCGTCCCGCGGGCTGTTCCAGTCACCGCGGTTGTCGAACTTGTAGACCGCGATCGCGTTCGCGCCACCAAGGGACACCAGCAGGTGGCCGTCGCTGGTCATGGTGATCGCGTCCGGCTCGTAGCCCACCCGGGCCTCCGGCCACGGCTGAGTGTCGATCGTCTGCACCACCTTCTCGGTTCCGGCATCGATGACGGACACCGTGTCGCTGTTGGTGTTCGCCACGAACAGTGCGCCGCTGTTGTAGTACAGCGCGGTCGGGTGCAGGCCGACCTTGATGCTCGCCGGGGGCGCCGACGGGTTCGACAGGTCGATGACGCTCACGGTGCCGGTGGTGGTGGAACCGGTGAACTCGCTCGCCGGAACCTGGGTGCCGTAGGAGTTGAGCGTGGTGTCGCCGGAGGCCGCGGTGCGGCCGCCCTCGTCGGATACGAACAGCTTGTTGCCGACCAGGACAACGTCACGCGGGGCGTTCCCGACGTTCCAGGTCTGCTCGACGGCGCCAGTCGACACGTTGATGGTGTCAACGGTGTTCTGGCCGTTGACCGCGGCGTACACGGTCGAGCCGTCGGCGGAGAACACCGCCTTGCCGACGAGCGGGAGTTCGCCGTTGACCGTGGGGATGGTGATGCTGGCCGGGCTGCTGATGGAGCCGTCCGCGGCCACGGTGTACTTGGCGTAGCCAGTGTTGGTGCCCATCCACAGCTGGGTTCCGTCCAGCGAGTACGTCGGGCTCTCCTGGCCGACGCCATTGCCGAAGTGGACGTACTGCTGGATGGTCATGGTGGGCAGGTCGATGATGACAATGTCCGCGCTGCCGTCGGCCAGCGTGGCCGCCATGTGGGTGCCGTCCGGGCTGATCGCGGAGTCCATGATCTTGCCGTTCGGGTTCACCAGGCGGGTGCCGTACGGGTTGACGATCTGGTTGTCGGAGATGACGAGGCCCTGGCTCACGGTGGTGCCAACCTGGTCGGTACCGAGGAAGTGAGTGGACGCGTATGCGATGCCGGTCCCGGTGAGGAACAGCAGCATGGCGGCCGAAGTGGCCGTGATCACGCGCGCTTTGCGGCTGATGGGAAGCCGGAGCTTCGCGGCAGCACGCCGATTGCGTGTTACCTGCACGAGAGGGTTATCCCTTCGGTGTGGTGGCCAGCAGGTCGACGTTGCCGTCGAACTGCCATAGCGGGTTCGGTGCATCGCCATACGATGCGTGCACCAGGAAGTAGCCGTTCACTTCCTTCGGTCCGTCGCCGTCGGCGACGAACCGCCCGTTCGGGTTGATGTCAAGCTGGTAGATCGCTTGCCCAGTGGCGTCGCTGACGCTAGGAACATGCCAGGAGACGGTGCAGCGCCAGTCGTTTCCCGGCCCTTCGGGGGCGATCAGGCCGCCGCCCCGGTCGCACATGGCCGTCACGTCAAGCTGTGACTTGTTAACGGTCTGGTGGTAGATCTCGCTGATCTGCAGCGGGTAGAGGTTGGCGAACTCTGTAGCGAGTGCCGTTTCCACCTTTTGTTCAACGATCCCCGACCCGGTGACCCCAGGCGCTGCCAGCGCCAGGATCCCCGCAGAGCCAGCAAGCAGGCCCGCCAGCGGCAGGATCCCGAGGGTGATGGCGCGTCGGCCCGAGCCGTCGTGGCTGACGTTGGTGAACTCGCGCCGCATGAAGATCAGGTAGGCCGCCGCGGTCGCGGTCACTGCCCAGGCCAGGCTCACCGCCACGCCGATCGCCACCATGCCGGGCTGCTCAGGGGTGTCGAACAGGCCGTTCCACGACAGGAACGCGTAGCCCGGCAGTGCGAGGCGGAGGGCGGCGGCCATCGGCACGTCCTGGGCCACCTGCATCCCGAGCGCCACGACGGCGGGGATCAGCAGGCCCATCGGGGAGCGGCCAAGGGCGACGGAGCCGAGTAGCCCGATCGCGGCCAGCGCCAGCGTCGGCGCCAGCGCGCACAGCCAGGCAGCCGCAATCCGGACCGCCGCGTCGCCGGGCGTAAGCTGAAGGCCGTCCATGCCGGTCAGCGACCGGATGCCCGATGCGGCGATCCCGCCGACCGTGGCGGAGACCGCCAGCCCGGGGAAGCCGATGACGATGACGGTGAGGCTCGCCAGCGCCTTGGCCGCGAAGATCCGCCGCGGCGAACGGACCGCCACCAGCAGGTGGCGCCAGGTGCCGAGCCGGTCCTCTGAGGAGAACACGTCGCCGGCGATGATCGAGGTCACCAGCGGGAGCACCCAGTTTCCTGCGAAGCTGAGCGCGGCGAGCGGCGCGGCCAGCCCCGAGGCATGCAGCCAGCGCGCGTACAGGGTGTCAGTCGGCAGGCTTTGCTCATGGGCGACCACGTAGAGGCCGACCGCGGGCAGGATCCAGCAGGCGGCGATCAGCAGCCGGATCCGCCACTGGGACAGCAGCTTGACCAGTTCGAACCGGTAGCTGCTGCCCACCGGGACCGGGCGGGAAGCCGCCGGGCTGGCTGGCGTGGCGCTGCCGGGAGCGATGGTCGTGGTCATCGGCTTTTCTCCTCCTGCTGCTGCGACGGCTGGTCAGGAAGCCACGCGGGCGACTCCGCTGGCGACTTCGCGGACTGCTGCTCGGTGAGGGCGAGGAACGCGGACTCCAACGGCGAGATGACCGGGGTCAACTCGCGGACCGCGACGCCCGCGCTCACCAGCTGCGGGATCAGCGCGTCGATCGCGGGGACGTTGGCGCGGATCACGAGCATGTCCGGGTCCGGGTGGGCCGCCGGGGTGG
>Ga0066797_1000096_pt1 | contig 26321 bp, 19 predicted proteins | sample PersoiDNA2013193_FD_76335 | JGI IMG/M metagenome (GOLD analysis project Ga0066797, IMG submission 76335) | Permafrost soil microbial communities from the Arctic, to analyse light accelerated degradation of dissolved organic matter (DOM) -... | ecosystem: Environmental > Terrestrial > Soil >... | reverse complement strand
TCCGCATGCGGCCGGAACTCCGAGAACTTCTCCGCCAGCCCCGCCACCACAGCCCCGTCAGCATCCATAGCACAATCCTGCCCGAACCACCCCGCAATATCAGGTAATTAACCGACGCGGCCCCTGGCGCCGGTTCGCCTGATGCCCGCCAGCTGGCGCGGAAACATCGCACTGGCCGCGGCCGTCGGCGGCGCCCTGGTGCTGCCGCTGTGCTGGCTGGCGGCCACCAGCCGCGGCATGCCCGAGGTGGGGGTGGTCACGCGTTCCGCCGAGCTGCTCGTCGCCCATGGCAGGCCGTATGAGTCGGCCGCCCGGCTGGGGGCTGACGTCTACGGCTACAACCCTTACCTGCCGGGCATGACGCTGTTCGGGTTGCCGCGCGCCCTGTTCGGAGGCGGTTTCGCGACCGACCCGCGCATCTGGGACGCCCTGGTCTTCGTCGCGGCCTTCGCGGCGGCGCTGCGGATCGCCGCAGGGGCCTGCATCCCCGCATGGCGGCGGACCGCGGCCCTGGCCGGCTCCCCGCTGATCGCGTTTCCGCTCGCGGTCAGCGGCAACGACCTGCCGGTGATCGGGCTGATCTGCCTCGGTCTGGCCCTGGCCGCCCGCTCAGGCGCACGCTGCCCCGCGTGGACGGGCGTCGTGCTCGGTGCCGCCTGCGCGCTGAAGGCCACCGCCTGGCCGGCGCTGCTCATCGTCGGCGTGCTGCTCGCCGTCCGCGACGGCCGCGGCGCGGCAGCCCGCTTCGCCGCCGCGGCCGCTGCGGTGCTCGCCGTGGTCATCGGCCCGTTCCTGCTCGTCCAGCCCGCGGACCTGGCGGTGAACACGATCGCGTTCCCGCTCGGCCTGACCAAGGCCAAGTCGCCGGCGGCGAGCCCGTTGCCCGGTCACCTGCTGGCCGCCACCGGGCCGGTCGGTCACCTGGTGGTGATCGTGCTGCTCGCGGCCACGGCGGTAGCCCTCGGCGTCCTGCTGACGGCGCGCCCGCCCCGGACCGCCGCGGCGGCGGCGGGCTACCTGGCGCTCGCCCTTACCGCCCTGTTCACCCTCGCTCCCGCGACGCGCTGGGGATACTTCGTCTACCCGGCGGGCATCGGCTGCTGGCTATGGCTGTCCCGGCAGGCAGAAACCCGGCCGGGCAGCAGGCCACGGGCGCTAGCGTCGGTCTGAGACGAGCAGGCCGTCGTAGCCGAGGTCGTTGCGCAGGTCGACCGCCGCTGGATAATGAGGGCGGGATGACACACGACGACGGCGCGGGCCGGTTCCGGGGCACGGAGTACCATCGGCTGCTCGCCGCGGCCCGGCGCTCGATCGAGCGCACCGGCGGCGACCTGGGCGCCGCGGTCAGCGTCGAAAGTCCCGATGACGCCGAGCGCAAGGCCATCATCGGCATCACCGGTCAGTACCGGCCCGGCGGAGCCGCCCGGATCACGGTGCGCCTCGCCGACCTGGACGCCGCCGTCCGCGAGGCGAACGGGCGGACCCTGGCGCAGCTGCTCGGGGAGCTCGGACCGCCGCTCCGCGATCTGCCACGGGAACGCGAACGGCTGAGCGCGGGACGCGAAGCAGCGGTCCGTTCGGCCGAAGAGAGCTTTTTGTACGAACGGGATTGGTACCAGGCCTGGCTTGCAGAGATCACCCGGGACGGCACGCTGACCAAACTGGTGAACGCGGGCGAGGCGGTGCGGGTCGGCCAGGCGGTGCGAGTGCTCGAGGCGCTGGAACGCCGGGCCGAGCCGGTACAGCTCGCCGAGCTCGCGGCCGCCGTGACCGGAGACACCAAGGCACTGAACCACGGGACCACGCTTGCCACTCTGGTGCTTCGCGCGCTCGCGCTGCGGACCAACGTGGGCAGACCCGGGACGACCGAGCAGCGGCGCGAGCTGTGGGACTCCTGCGGCGTGATCGTGGATGATCTGGCCAGCCGGGTCCTCGTGCTTAACCTGACGGCAGAGGGCGCCGGTCTGGGGGAGTGGCTCAGCTCGGCGGCGACACTTGGCGTGCCATTCTACGCCACGTTGCACCAGCTCGTGGCCTTGCCGGTGGTGGTGCGCAGCCCGGTCGTGCGGGTGTGCGAGAACCCGGCGGTGCTCCGCCGCGCCGCCGCCGACCTGGGCGCCGCGTCGCCTCCGCTGCTGTGCACCGAGGGACAGCCGTCCACCGCGTTCCACCGGCTGGCCTCGGCCGTGACCGGGGGCGGCGGCGAGCTCCTTTACCACGGTGACTTCGACTGGCCGGGGATCGCGATCGCCGCCTCGGTCATGTCAAGGCACGGCGCCCGCCCCTGGCGGATGAGCGCGGCGGACTACGCGCTCGGCGCGCTTGCCGACACCGACTACGTGCCGCTGTCCGGGGCTCCGCGGCCTACCCCGTGGGACCCGGCGCTCGCCGAGGCGATGGCTTCGGCCGGCCGCGCCGTCTACGAGGAAGCCGTCTCGGACGCGCTCATCGCCGATCTCGCGGACCCGGGCTGACCTAAGGCTGTCGCTGGAGCCTCGTACGCCCGAGGGAGCGCACGAGGACGCCCGCGCCGCAATCGCGCGCGTACTCCCATCGGCACGGCGGTATTGTGCTGCCGAGATGGACGACATGGACGGAAACGGACGCGACCCAGGGCGCGATCACGAAAGCGACTCGCTTGACCTCGACGCGCTCGCGGTCAGCGACCGGTTGCGGCTGTTCAACTTCACCAGGCGCGACGATCACATCGCCTACCTGTGGGTGCTGCGCGCCCTCGACCGGCTCCGCGTGGTGCACCAGGTGCAGGCGCACAGCGAGGATGTCGCGCAGGCGCTCGCGGAACTCGCGGCGGCACATCAGACAGTACCCATTAAGGACATGCCGGCCTTCCATGACCAGATGAGGCTTCGCGAGCGGCTCGACGCGCTCGCCGACGACCAGATCCTGCACCGGCTTGAGGACGCCTCCCGCGCGGGATCGCTCGCCCGCTACCGGAACCGCCAGTCGGTCTACCAGTTCAGCGAGCTCGGGTACCGGGCGTACGCGGCGGTCGAGGACGTGCTCGCGGCGCGCGTACGCGACGCCAACCTCTCCCGGCTGGTCTTCTCCGACATCCTCGATGACCTGCGCGCCCTGCATACGGCGGTGGTCGCCCGTGACGGTGACCAGGTCTACCGTCGCCTGTCCCGGCTGGACACCGTCCTCGATGACATGTCCCGCCGCGCCGCGCAGTTCCACCTGACGCTGGCCGAGCTCATGCGGTCCACGGACACCTCGCCAGAGACGTTCCTCAAGTACAAGAACGTGCTGCTCACGCACATGACCGACTTCATGGCCGAGCTTGACCGCTACCTGCCGCGGCTCGCCGCCGCGATCGCCGCCGTCGACCCGGGCGTCATGCTCGGCCTGGCCGCGGCGGCCGACGACCGGCCGTTCCTGTCCGATGACGACAAGCACGACGACTGGCGCCGGCGCTGGGCGGCGCTCGGCACCTGGTTCGCCGCCGGCAACGCCAACGCCAACGTCGCCAGCGCCAACACCGCCGCCGACCCCGCGTCCGCCGCGGCCGCCGCCACCGAGTCCCGCGCCGAGGGACTGCGCACCGCGACCCGTTCCGCCGTCTCCGCGGTGATCGCGCTGCTCCGCCAGGTCACCGAGGCGCAGCGCGGTGGCGTGAACCGGTCGTCGCAGCTTCGCCACCTGGCCGAGTGGGTATTCGCCGCCCCAGACGAACCGTCCGCGCACGCGCTAGCGACCGCCGCGTTCAACCTCCGCACCGCCCGCCACCTCGGCGGCGCGCACGACGACGCCGACCAGATCTCCGCCCGCGCGACCTGGTGGGACGCGCCAGGCGTGGACGTCTCGGTCACGCTGTTCAGGCGCGGCAAGGCGCCGACGCAGGGCGTGCCGCAGCCGGCCAGGAATAACCAGGCGGTCAAGGCGGAACTGGCCCGCCGCCAGGCTGAGCAGCGCGCCGCCGAGCGCGCCGCCGCCCGGTCGCTGCTCGACGCCGGCCCGCATGACCGGGTGCTCGACGAGGCCGAGACCAGGGTCCTGCTCCGGTTGCTGACGCTCGCCACCGAGGCACGGACGGTCGTCGCCGGCCGGCTCGCCACCGCTACCGGCGGCAACGACGTGCTCACCATGCGACTGCTGCCGAGCGACGCGGGTTCGTCGGTCAGGACCGCGCAGGGAACGCTGCACCTGCCTGGGTTCGAGCTCCGGCTTGAGCCAGCGAGCAGAAGGTAGCCGGCCGCGATGCCACCGACCCCAGGCGCCGCCGCCAGCGTCCAGCTCAGCGACCTCGGCAGCTACCAGCACGCGGTCCGCCTCGTGCTCACCAACGACGTGATCACCGCGACGCGACCGCGCCAGGGCGCGCTCGAGCAGGTGCTCCGCTGGGCCGACCCGATCAGCAAGGACCTGCGCGACCTGCTCGGCTACACGCTGATCGCGACGACCCGCCAGGTCAGGCTGATCCGGCGACTGGACGGCCTCGACCCGACGCAGACCACGATATTTGCCGCTAAGTCCGGCCGGCCGTTTGACCGGCGCAGGCTCGCCTACCTGTGCCTCATCCTCGCCTCCTTCCTCAGGTCGCGCGTCGAGATCAGCCTCGCCGACCTGGTCCGCGCGATGACGCCGGGCGCCAACGCGATCGACGGCCTCGGCTTCGACCCGACCGTGACCGCGCACAAGGCCGCCGTCGTTGACGTCCTTGACTGGCTGGTGGACAGGGGCGCGCTGCGCCTGTCCGACGGCTCGGCCGCGGCCTGGTCGGCCGACACGGAACGCGGCGATGCCCTCTACGACATCGACCATGACATCTGCGCGGCGCTGTTCCGCCCGGCCCGCCCGGTGCAGCACCTGACGAGCGCGGCCGGCCTGCTCGACGCGACCTACGTGTCCGCGAGGCGCGGCGCGCAGCGCGAGGCCGCGGCCCAGCGCGCCGCCCGCGCGCTGATCGAGCACCCAGTCGTGTACTACGCGCAGGTCGAGCCCGAGGTAGCCGACGCGCTGCGGAGCCACGGCCTCGCGGAGAACCTGGCCAGGCTCACCGGCCTTGCCGTCGAGCGGCGCGCCGAGGGCGTGCTGCTCGCCGACGCGGGCGGCCGGTTCACCGACCGTCCGTTCCCCGGCCGCGGCGGCGCGGTCAACCGGGCGGCCGGCCTGCTCCTCGCCAAGATCGCCGATGTCCTCGAGGACCCCGATGGGGTCCCGCTGCTGCTTCCCGTGCCGGTCGATGCGGCCGACCAGCGCGAACTGCTCGAGAAGATCGACGCCGCGCTGCCGCTGGCCGGGGTGGTCACCGAGCTCGCCTGGTCCGCCCCCGCCGAAGAAGATCAGTCGGAGGAACGGTCCCGTGGCTTCGTATCGCCAGCCGGCGCTCGTCCTGCCGAGAGCGCGGCCCTCGTCCCGTTCGTCGCCGACAGCGGGCTCCGCGCCATGATCGACGAACTCTACGACGAACTCGGCCCCGCGTCATTCACCGTGACCTGGCAGCACGATTCGCGCGGGCTGCTCAGGGCGGCACTCTCCTTCCTCGATGACCTGCGGCTGCTCCGCCGGGTCGACGGCGGGGTCCTCGTCATGCCGGCCGCGGCGCGGTACCGCAACATCAAGGCCGCGCTTCCCGCCAGGCATGCGGAAGGACAGCTGGATCTCTTCGGTGGTTCCGGCGGCTCCGGCGGCTCCGGCGGTGATCCCGCCGATGACTGACAGGTTCAAGCCGTCCCGGGCCGGCGTGGTCAACGTCTGGGACTACGTGGACGAGGAGTGGGCGTTCGCCGACGGCCGCCTCGCGCTCCGCGGCCACAACGGCTCGGGCAAGACCAAGGCCCTTGAGGTCCTCTTCCCGTTCGTTCTTGATGGGGTGGCCGATTCCCGGCGCCTCGACCCGTTCTCAGGCGAGAACAGGACGATGAAGTCGAACCTGCTGTTCCGCGGCCAGGAGTCGGAGTACGGCTACGTCTGGATGGAGTTTTGCGGCCGCGCGAAGACCGTGACCCTGATCATCGGGATGCGGGCGCACCGGAACTCAGACGGCGTGCGGATGTCGTTCTTCGTCACTGGCAAGCGCCTCGGCGTGGATTTCGGCCTGCTGTCGTCGGATTCCCGCCCGCTGACGGAACGCCAGCTCCGCGCCGTCCTTGAGCCTGACGCCTGGCGGCGGACCGCGACCGAGTACAGGGACCAGGTCGACAACCGCCTCTTCGGCCTCGGCAGGGAGCGCTACGCCCAGCTCCTCGACCTGCTGCTCGCCCTGCGCCGACCGCTGCTCGCCAAGGACCTCGACCCGGCCAAGGTCTCTGACACGCTGGCCTCTGGCCTGTCCCCGGTGGACGACGATCTCATACAGCAGGCCGCCCGCGACTTCGAGAACCTCGCCGCCGTGCAGAAGCTCTTCGAGGATCTCACCGCCGCCAACCTGGCCGTGGAAGAGTTCAGGACGCACTACGAGGCGTACCTCCGTTCGCAGGTGAAATACGCACTTGACCGGGTTCGGGCGCGGGCGGATGCGGCGGCCGACCATGCCGAGCGGCTGGCAGCCGCCGCCGCGTCCCGCCGCCGCGCCGTCACGGCGGAACGGGAGGCCGAGGCCGAGCGGGACGCGAGCGCCGCCGCGGGCGAGACACTGCAGGGCCGCCTGGCCGGCCTGAAGAACTCGGAAGAGTACAAGGCCCAGGGCCGGATCGAGGACAGGCGCCGCGAGGTGCTTGCCCGCGCCCAGGGCGTCGCCGACCAGCGGCGGCGCCTTCAAACCGACCGCCGCCTCGTCGACGAGGCATTCAGCGCGGTCGGCAGGCTCGCCCGACGCGCCGCCGATTCGCGCGCCGCCGCCGCCAGGCACGCCGCCAACCTGGCCGACGCCGCCCAGCGCTCCGGCATCGCAGACGATGGCTTCGGCCCCGTCGACGCAGGCGATGAGCTGATGACGACCGCCCGCGCCCGGGTAGCCGCCCGCCGCGATGACATCGGCGAGATCAGGCGCCTCCTCGAGGCGATCCGCGATGCCAGGGCCAGACGCGCCTACGCCGAGCAGGAACTCACCCGCAAGGAATCGTCTCAGCAGCGCCAGCAGTCCGAGGCCGAAGCCGCCGCCGCCCGGCTAACCCAGTCCCGCGACAGCGCCGCCGCCGGCCTGGCCGCCTGGCGCACCCGCTGGGTCACCGATACCCACGCAGAAAGCCAGGCTGACGCCGACAGCCACCCCGACGCCGATAGTGCCGCCTCCACCGACGCCGATAGTGCCGCCCCCACCGACGCCGACGCCCTGGCTGTCGTGCTCGCGCTGATCGGCGAACCAGGCGCGCTCGGCCTCGCCGAGGTCTACGACGAGCGGACGGCCACGCGCCAGGCCGCCACGATCGCCGCGCGCACCACCCTCGACGCCGGGCTCCGCGAGGTCCGCCGGCGCCTTGCCGGCCTTCGCGCCGAACGCGACACCATCGCGGCCGAGCAGGACGACGCGCCCCCCACGAGCGACCTCCGCGCCGCGAGCAGAGACGCCCGTCGCGGCGCACCGCTCTGGCAGCTCGTCCGGTTCGCCCCCGACGTCCCTGACGAGACGGCCGCGGCGATCGAGGGCGGTCTCTACGGCGCGGGCCTGCTCACCGCCTGGGTCCACCCCGACCCGGCACTCACCTCCATCGCGCTTGCCGCCGCTGAAGCCGACGGCTATCTCACTCCCACAAGTCCCGTCACCGGCAAGACCCTCGCCGACGTCCTCGTCGCCGAGGATCAAGAGCACGTGCCTGCCGACGTCATCGTCGCCGTGCTCCGCTCCATCTCCCTCGCTGACGACATCATGGCATCCGGGTCTGACATTCCGGCCCGTCGTGTTGCCAGCGGCGTTGATTACGTCTTCGGCTATGCCTCAGCGTCCGCGCCCAACTCACAGAAGCCCCCAGCCGTCTCGACGAAAGCGCAGTTCAGCTATGGCGTGCTCGTCGGCGCCCGCCCGAAGGCCGCTCCCGAGTACATCGGCGCGACCAACAGGGCCAGCCGTCGCCGCGCCCGCCTCGCCGATCAGGACGAGCTCATCGCGAGAACCGCCGCTGACGAACAGCGGATCGCCGCCGACCTCGACCACGCCACGGAGCGCCTCGAGGACTTCCGCCGTGCCCGCCGCGAGCTACCAGACACCCGCCCGATCGCGAAGGCCGCCGAGGTGGCCGGGCGTCAGGCGGCTCTGCTCGCCATGGCCAGGGACGACGCAGAGGCTGCCCGCGCCGCGCTCGACGGCGCTGTCGGCGAGGCGGACGCCAGGAACCGCCAGCTCCGCCAGGCCGCCGCCGAGCGTCGCATGCCCACGCAGACCGACCACGTGGACGCGATCGCCCGCGCCTCCGCCGAGTTCGAGAATGCCGCGACCGCACTGCACGCCGAGCGCGTCACCCTGGTCCGTGCGGAAGAGGACCTGACCGAGCGCACCGAGGCCGCCGAGCGTCAGCGGTCCGAATTCGACGAGGCACAGGCTGCCCTCGACGAGGCCGAGCGGTTCCAGGCCGCCCTTGATGAGGAGTTCCGCACCCTTGAGGAGGCGCTCCAGGCCGACGTCAAGCACGTACTCGAACAGCTCAAGCAGGCCGAGCGTGACCTCAAGGCGGCGCAACAGGCTTACCACCAGCACGACAGGCGAGCCAGGGACGAGCACGACAAGGTCACCGCGGCCGACAGCGACGTGCGCAACGGGCGCCAGTCTCTAGTAGAAGCGGTCGGCCAGCTCTATGAGCAGGCCGTCGCGTTCGGCGCGCTCGCCCGCCCCGATCTGCGACCGCTCGTCGGCGTCACTACCGCGCTCGCGTGGCCTGACCCGGCGGCCTGGCCGGACGCGGAGGCCGCGGGCGATCACCTCGCCACGGAACTCATCGGCGACCCGGCCGCCGTCGTCACGAGCGCGCTGCCCGAGCCCGTCACCGTGATTCTCGACGCGTTCGCGGCCGCCACCGCGGGCGGTCGCCAGGTGACCGAGGGGACGCTGAAGAACACCGGGGACCGCATGTCGGTCGCGCTCAGGGACTTCACCGACGCCTTGGCCGCCTGTGAGGAGGACTACCGGGTCGATCTTGAACATGGCGGCGCCGTCGCCACCGTCGCGGTGATCGATGACGAGGGCAGGAAGCCCGTGGCCCAGTTCGCGACGAGGGTCGCCGAACGCGCCGCCGATCAGGGCGTCCTCCTTGAGGACCGGGAGCGGAAGGTCCTCGAGGACGAGCTGCTCGCCGCCCTGGCCAGCCAGATTCACACCCGGGTAGTCGCCGCACGCGACCTCACTCGCGAGATGAACGCGGACATGCGCTCCAAGCCCATGTCGAGCGGTATAGCGGTCGGTATCCGCTGGGGTCAGTCCGACAGGATCACCGACGCCCAGCGAGCCGCGTCGAGGCTGCTCGACCGTGACTCGCCAGGTCCGGAACGCCTCGCCGAGCTGAGAGGCGTTCTGCGCGACATGATCCGCGAGTACCGGGCCGGCCATCCGAGGGCCACGTACCGTGAGGCCCTGGCGGGCGTGCTCGACTACCGGTCCTGGCATTCGTTCGAGTTGCTGCTCATCCAGCCGGGTGAGGCCGAGGCCAGGCTGACCCGCGCCAGGCACAGCGTGATGTCGGGCGGTGAGAAGTCCGCGGCGATTCACCTGCCGCTGTTCGCCGCCGCCAACGCCCTCTATTCAAGCGCGAAGGATCACTGTCCCCGGCTGATCGCGCTTGACGAGGCGTTTGTCGGGATCGACGAGCGGTACAAGCCGGACCTGTTCGGCCTGGCGGTGAAGTTCGACCTGGACCTGTTCATGACCGGCCACGACCTGTGGGTCACCACGGCCGCCGTCCCGATGATCGCGCACTACGACCTGTTCCACGACAAGGTGACCAGGACCACCAGCGCCCTGCTGCTGCTGTGGGACGGCCGGCAGCTCGTCGACGCCACCGCCGGGTTCAGGGACAACGAGGCCCTGGTCACCGAGCTGCTGGGCTTCCGTCCGACCAGGCACGCGCCGCTGGGCACGGACGCCACCCTCTACGTGCCCGCCCTGGACCCAGACCCAGCCGACCCCGACGACAACGAAGACTGACCGCCCCCAGACGGTGTTACGAGCAGAATCCAGAAGCGACCGAGCGGGCCAGCTGCCCTGATGCTGCATGGCGGGGCGCTGGAGTCAGTCGTCTTCGATGATCTTCACCGGCGATCACCGTGAGCATGTCCTTCCCCAGATCACGCACAGGAATCCCAGACGCCGCGCTCCCGTGTTCGGGCCGCCCACCACCACGGAGAGTGACAGTGCCTGAATGTTACGGACACAGCAGGGCGCGCCTGCCGATTATTTGCAGCTGACGCTCGGCCTGCGGAACGTAGTACCTGTGCGCAGAAGTCCCAGATCCGTACCAGGCAATCTGGCCGCCCGCGCATGGAGTGCGCTGAGAACGGCGCGGTTGCGGCCCCAGGTGCGTGGGCGGCTGCTGGGTGTCGCGACTCCTTCGGGCGTTCGGCGGAATGCGGATTGAAGTCAGGTGCGCGGCGCGCGGCTAGGCAGGGTTCGTGATCTGCTCGTAGAGGCGGCCGGCAGCGGCGTCCCTCTCGCCGGTCATGGTGGCGCTGCCGGTGTGGCCGGAGTCTTCGATGATGACGAGCTCGGCGCCGGGCCAGGCGCGGGCGAGCTCCCACGGGGTGCAGGCGCCGCCGCCGAGGTCGTTGCGGCCGTGGATCAAAATGCCGGGGATGCCGGCCAGCTTGCCGGCCTCGCGGATCAGCACGCCGTCCTCGAGGAAAGCGCCGTGCGCGAAGTAGTGCGAGCAGATGCGCACGAACGCCAGCTTCGCGTCGTCGGGCCGGTCGCCGTAAGCGCCGGGGCTCCCGTTGCTTTCCTGCGAGATGACCGCGTCCTCCCAGGCCGCCCACTCGGTCGCGGCCCGCGACCGGGCCTGGATGTCGGGGTCTTCCATCATCCGCGAGTATGCCCTGAGCAGGCCCTCGATCGGCGGCGTGCTGTCGGTCGGCAGCCGGTACGAATCGGTCAGGCCCGCAAAGTCGCGGAACCGGGCCCAGGCCTCGGGGAAGAACCGGCCGGCGCCCCGGTACAGCCAGTCAAGCTCCAGCCGCCTCGTCGACGTCACGCTGAGCATGAGCATCCCGCTGACGCGCTCCGGATGCCGCTCCGCATATGCCAGCGACAGCGTCACCCCCCACGACACGCCCCGCAGCAGCCACCTATCCACGCCAAGGTGCTCGCGCAGCTGCTCCATGTCCCTGAGCAGGTGCCCGGTAGTGTTCAGGCTCATGTCAGCTCCGGGATCGCTCGCGTGCGGCAGGCTGCGGCCGCAGTTGCGCTGGTCGAAGCCGATGATCCGGAACCTCTCCGGGTCGAGCGACCCCCGGCTTCCCGCCGAGCAGCCCGACCCCGGGCCGCCGTGGACGATCAGCGCTGGCACACCATCGGGATTCCCGCAGGTCTCCCAGTACACGAGGTTCCCGTCACCCGTGTCCAGCAGGCCGGTCTCATAAGGCTCGATATTCGGATACCCGGGCATGCGGAGAATCCTATTAGCCTGGCGCCAGTGGGAGCCTGACGACGGCCTGTGCGCCCAGATCAGCCAGTTCAGGTCATACGTCCCTCGCCATGCGACCTTCAGGCCATGACCGCAGATCGGCGGATCGGGCGCGGGCCCGATCATGACGTTGGCCGTTAGGATGGCGCCCGTGCGGCTTACTGTTCTTGGCGCGTGCGGTGCGTGGCCGGAAGCCGGCCAGGCATGCAGCGGCTACCTGGTAGAGCATGACGGTTTCCGGCTGCTGCTTGATGCGGGCTACGCGACCGTGCCTCGGCTGCTCGCTCTGGTCGGCGCCAGCCAGGTTGACGCGGTGTTCATCAGTCACGGGCATCCCGATCACTGCGCTGACCTGAACCCACTGCTGCGCGCACGGGCGCTCAGTGATGACCCGCCGCCGCCGCTGCCGGTGCACGCGCTGCCCGGCGCGCTTGACGCCGTGCTGGCGCTGGACCGCCCGGACATGCTGGCGGGCGCCTACACGCTGCATGCGCTCACTGCGGGCAGCCGCTTGAGCATCGGCCCTTTCGACGTCCTGACTCACCTGCTCCCGCACTGGGTGCCCAACGCCGGAATCAGGCTCGCCGCGGGAGGACGGGTCCTGGCGTACACCGGTGACAGCGGCCCTGACCCGGCAATCGCCCTCCTCGCACGCGGCGCGGACCTGCTGCTGGCCGAGGCCACCTACACCGACAGCGTCCCGCCGGACGCGCGGGCCTGCCTGTCCAGCGCATCCCAGGCCGGCCGGCAGGCCGAGCGGGCCGGCGCAGGGCACCTGGCACTGACGCATCTATGGCCAGGCACCGGTCATCATGCCGCGCGCGCGGCGGCCACTGCCGAATACCACGGCCAGATCAGCATCGCGACCGCCGGCCTGTCCCTCGATCTCGGCTAGCCCGCCAGCCTGGCAACGCCGGCTCCAGCACCAGCTCACCCGCCCCGGCCAGATCCTGACCCCGCACGCGATCAACACGCCGACCACCTCGACTTGAACGAAGAACGACTACGCAACGTGGCGCGAAGTAACCCGCCCGCAGGATGCCGATCGCCGAATATTTGCTCATTTACGGGCGCGGTTGCAACGGTGCTTCCGCGTTCAGATTATTCTTTCTGGTGGGGTTCGAGGCCTGGGTTGCGGAGTTTGATCTGGCCGCGGCCGTTCAGGAAGACGCCGAAGATGATGCTGATGGCATCGGCCGGGATCTGGGCGGTGACCTCGTGGCGGGTCCAGTCGCGGGTTGCGGTGACGGGGGCGACGTGGTTCTCGGGATCGTGCCAGGGATCCGCTGGGGCCGGTCGCCGTCCTTGGCGGGGATGCGGAGCACCAGTCCGGCGCGGTCGGCGACGTCGGTGGTGCGCAGGTCGCCGCGGAAGGTGACGGCGCGGCCGCGGCAGTCGTCGGGTTCGATCTCCTGGCTGAGGAAGGCGAATCCGGCGGGTTCGGGCACGGCCGCGGTCAGGATCGCCCGCCCGTCTTCGGTGGTGCAGGAATAGTCCTGGTCGTGGAACCCGGCCTGGCGCAGGAAGGTGCCATCGAGCTGCCATCGGTGCAGGCCGTCGGTGAACGCCAGGTTGCGCGGCTCGAAACTCTGCCGCTGCCCGGGATCGCCCGGCGGCCGGACGGCCGAGAGCAGCAGGAACGGCGCATGCACGTCCTCGCCGTGGACCGGGACCGCGAGCCGGTCCATCACCTCATCGGCCACCCGGACCGGCGCCCCGGCCGCGGCCGCCAGTTTCAGGCCGTACCCGGCGCTCACCGTCACATGCCGGGTTCCGGCGGCCGTGGCCAGCTCGGCCCGCGCCGCGGCCGTGTCCGAGCGCAGCTCCGGCACATCCTCGCCGGCCGGCTCGATGTCCACGGCGGTCACCGCCACCCCGGCCGCGTGCAGCAGCCGGGCCGCTGTCTCCTCCAGGACACCGGCCAGCACGGCGTCCCTGGCTGTGCCGGGGGCAGGAACGGCGTCCAGCAGCCACCACAGCAACTTGAAATCCAGACCCGGCAGCCACAGCGGCACCGCCCGGTGACCGGTGTCATCGGCGAGCACGATGAGCTGCCGGCCGTTCACGGCACCGCCGTCCGGCGGCCGTCCGGTCCGGGGATCAGCAAGCACGATACGGACAATCGTCACGACGATCCTCCAGAAGACAGCAAGACAGCGACTCGGCCCACACTCATTAGTGTCCGGCGGCCCCGCCACGGGTTACCCGCCGCCGGCAGATCAGGAAACAGGCAGCGCCGGAGCCAATCACCAGGACGGCCCGGATATCTAAAGCCGAGCCCGGCACTCACCTGCCCGTAACCGCATGTAAGCGAGTGTCAGGTTCCGCGTCGGCAGATGAGGGCCGGCGTGCAGATCATCCTGATCTGCACGCCGCGAACCGTCGCAGCCAGGCGGCGTGATGCGGGCCAGATCGGCGGTTATCTTAAGTCCGTTTGGAAGAATCCCTAGTCATGCGAGGTTTTTGCGTGCGAGACATGTCTCCCACGTGAGGTTCTGGGCGGGAACAAGAACCCAAAAGCGGCATCGAGAGGAGGAGAGACGCTGGTCAGCGTAGGACGCCTCACATGAGCTACGTCGGAGACACCACTTAAGATAACGTGTCCGCCACGCAGCCCAGCAGCCTCGTAAAGCTACATGGGAGACACCCCAGGGCGGACTTAAGATAACGGCGGTTCTATGCGCGCTGCTAGCAGCCCGGTTGTCCAGGCGCCGGTTGTGAGCATCGGTGGACGACCACCCTGAGCCGGCGTTCCGTCCGTGCCGCCCCCTCGGCCCGCCAGCGCAGCTCGTCTTCGCGGCCGGGCAGCAGCTCTCCGGTGTAGGTGGCGCTGCCCATCGGCGGTGTGTGCTCTGCGTTGTAGCGCGCCCGCGCCGCCTTGCCGCGGGCAGCCTGCGACGCGTAGAAATCATCAGGCGAGCCTTCTTCACGCTGCCCGGCCGCCACCAGCCACGGGATTCCAGCATCGGCCCAGACCGCGTCGCGCCAGCGCTGGACCTTCACCTTGAACAGCACCTGGTCGTCGATGGCGACGATCCGCTCCTGCGGTGTCCGGTCGTCGGCGAAGCGCTCAGCCGCCTTGGCCAGCAGCGGATGGGCGGTCTCATCCAGCGGCACATCCACGCGCGGAACGGCAAGCCCGAGATCCTCGCGCAGGCAGCGCAGCGTGGGCCTGGCCCGCTCAGCCATTCAGTCGTTCTCCTCCGCGCCGCCGACCGCATCCAGTTCCGCGCGGGTCATCCCAGCCAGCATCGCCACCCGCGACGCGCGGCTGCCGTCGAGCTCGCTCAGCAGCTCTCGCATCCCGGCCTGCATCTCCTCGCGCCGCGCGTCCAGGTAGAAGGCGACCGCGGCCTCAACGAGGTCCTTCTTGCTCATGCGCAGGTAATGCGCGCCGCTGGTGATCAGCTTGTCCCCTTCCGGGGAGACCTTGACCGCAACCTGCCGGGGCGCCTGCTCCATCAGCGTCATCGCCGCGTTCTACCTACTTCCTCTTCCTTCCGGGAGGCGCCCGGCCTGCCGGTGCCTCCAGTACCTCAAGTGTAGTACGGCAGAAGCTATCCTCCCAGTCCCGGCGAGCAGCCGCGGTCCTGGTTCGACAGGCTTGCTCGACATATTCAGGCGCACCAGAGGACCTGATCTGTGTGGTGTCACTGGTCACGGAACCAGTCAGCGTTCGACGTGCAGATCGGCGGCTATTCGCGCATGTGGTCGAGGTCAAGTAGTCACTGGGTGCGATCAACAGGTGGCGCCGCAGGCCCCAGACGCCGACAGCCTGCTTTCCCGTCCAGTTCAGTCTTATCGACACGTGCGCTGGGTGATAGCAGTCACTGGATCGGAGTCTTCGGCGTACTGCATGGACTTCACATCGACCACCCCAGGCACATTATACTGTCCTTATCATCAAATAAGCATGTTGTACTAGTCCAATCAGGGAGGGCTCGGTGCGCCGTAGTCACACATACTCTCCGCAGACGCTGGATGCTGCGCGCGTACTGGGGCTGAGGATCGCCGAAGGACGTCGGCGGCGGCGGTGGACGCAGGCTGAGCTGTGCGAGCGCGCTGGCGTTTCCAAGGCAACGTTGCGCAACGCCGAGCGCGGCGAACCTACGGTGGCCGTTGGGGTGATGTTCGAGCTTGCGACGCTGGTTGGCGTGGAGCTGTACGGGCTCCCGCCCGGCGACCTGCGGAGCCTGGCCGCCCGCGAAAGCGACCGTCTCGCATTGCTGCCGGCGCACGTCTATCCGCGGCAGGTGAGCGTCGATGACGACTTCTGATCCACAGACGGCGTTCGTCTGGACCTGGCTGCCTGGTGCGGCCGAACCGGTCGTGGCCGGCCGAATGGACGCTGACGGGCCGTTGCACACATTCACGTATGCCCGTTCGTACCGGGAACGCGATGACGCAGTTCCGCTGTACGAGCCGGAGCTTCCGTTGGTGCCAGGCACGCCGCGTCCTGCCGGGGGGCTCACGATCGCGGGCTGCCTGCGTGACGGCGGGCCAGATTCGTGGGGGCAGCGAGTCATCCTGTCTCAGCATGTCAGCCACCTGACCGGCGCTAGCGACGTCGGTGAGCTGAGCTTGCTGACATACCTGCTGGAATCAGGCTCCGACCGGATCGGCGGGCTGGACTTTCAGGGCAGCGCCAGTGAATATGTGCCGCGGACCAATTCGTCGGCCACGCTCGAGCAGTTGATGGCCGCCGCCGCCGACATCGAGGCCGGGCGCATCCTCCCATTGCCGCTGGCTGAGGCGCTCACCCGGGGCACGTCGATCGGCGGCGCCCGCCCGAAGGTGCTACTAACAGACGCTGACCGAAGCCTTATCGCGAAGTTTGCGTCCGCGACCGACATCCGGTCGGTGGTCAAGGCCGAAGGGGTGGCGATGGAACTGGCGAGACGCGCTGGGCTGAACGTCGCGCCTGCCCAGGTCATCCGGGTCATCGGCAAGGATGTGCTCCTTATAGAGCGGTTCGACCGGCCCGGGGGCGGACAGCGGCGTCATCTCGTGTCGGCGCTGACGATCCTTGGCCTAGACGAGTTCACTGGCGCCCGCTACGGCAGTTACGCGCTCCTGGCCGATCACATCCGCCGGTCGTTCACTCACCCCGCGGCCACGTTGCGCGAACTGTTCTCCCGTATCGTGTTCAGCATCCTGGTTGGCAATACCGACGATCACCCTCGCAACCATGCGGCCTTTGTCAACGCCGATCGCAGTCTCACGCTCACGCCTGCATATGACATCTGCCCACAGCCAAGATCCGTCCCGCAGGCGAACCAGGCGATGGCCATCGGCCGGAGCGGTGAACGTTCCAGCCAGCTAGCTACGTGCCTTGCCGCATGCCAGATATACCTGCTCGACACCGCACAGGCACAGTCGATCATCGACGCCCAGATTGACGTCCTCCAGACCCAATGGCGCGACGCGGCAGATACCGCACGGCTGACCGAACTGGAGCGGCAACAATTGTTCCGCCGGGAAATCCTCAACGAATTCGCATTCCGCTCCTGACAGGCGATACCAGTCTCGCGCAGAACCACCGGTTCTGCGCGAGTCAGATCAGGACTACCGACGGAATCTCGCCGCGGTCATCGCGTTCCACCGCCTCAACGGCCGCCGGCTGAGCCTGACCAACGACGAAGCTTGCAAGCTGGTGATAAGCGTCGCCGCCGAGCTTGACGGCCCGGAGGTGGCACCGGCAGCCGCCGACCGTCTTCAAGACAAGCTGGCCGGCGCCGCGACCAGCTGGGGTAGCGCCCGCGGATCCCGATCGAAACCCCGTGCAAAGCGGCGGCCGGCTGCAGCACGCCATGCCCGCCGGCACGGCCAGTGCGCTGCGGCGCCGCACTGGTGCCGGGCTTGGATGGCACGCTTGCCTTCAAGGCGTCCGCTGGCGGGCCTGCGCGGGCGGGACAGGTGAAGAGTCTGGAGGCTGCTGTGATCCGGGTGTTCCTGATCCGTCACGGTGAGAGCGAGCCCAATGCAGGACTGCCGTCGGCTGATCCGGGCTCGGCCCCGCTGACCGCGGACGGGCACCGGCAGGCCGGGCAGGTCGCGCGGGCGCTCGCCGAGGTTCCTGCCCTGATCGTGACATCGCCCTACCTGCGGGCACGCCAGACCGCGCAGCCGATGATCAGCCGGCACCCCGCGGCCGCGTGCCAGGAGTGGGCCGTCCACGAGTTCACCTACCTCGGTGACCTGCACGGGCGCGTCAGCACCGCCCGCGAGCGCGAGCCTTACGCGCGGGCGTACTGGGACCGGGCCGATCCCCATAACGCCAGCCACGGGGCCGTTTTGCCGCACGGAGCACCTATCGATCTAGCCCACGCTGCCGCCTGATCCGAACATCCTGGTCTGCGCTGGGACGACAGGCTGCCGACGCCTCCCAGGCGCCGCCTCGGTCGACGGTGGTGCGGTGTTACGATCAAGCCCTTTCCCGACGCAGATGATGCACCCGCGACCGCGCCGTTACCCGGCCGGCGTTCGGAGGCGGTGATGAATTCCTGGCCGGGCGGGCGTCTGCAATGGCAGACGATGATGCGGGCGCCGGAGGCGTCCCCGGCGAAGGAGTCACCCATGGCACGAGTGAACACGTATCTCAACTTCCAGGGCCAGACCGAGGAGGCGTTCGCCTTCTACGCCAAGATCTTCGGCACCGAGGTCACGATGCTCAGCCGCTACTCGGACATGCCGGCCGCCGGGCCCGGCGAGCTGCCCGACGAGGAACGGGACCTCGTCATGCACGCCGAGCTCCCGATCACCGGCGGCCACGTGCTGATGGCGACGGACATGCTCCGGTCAATGGGCCAGGGGACCCGCATCGGCAATAACACCACCCTCTGCCTCGACGCGGACAGCAGGGAAGAGGCCGACCGCCTGTACGGCGGCCTGTCCGAGGGCGGCTCGGAAGGGTCCCCGATGGCCGACATGCCGTGGGGCGCGTACTGGGGTGTCATCCTCGACCGCTACGGCATCCGCTGGATGGTCAACCACACCCCGGCATCCTGAACGGCGCCAGCCCGATCTCTTGTATTTGATTGCTGCGCCGGGAGACGCTTGATGGCATGACCGTGCATCTGACGCACTGGGGGACGTTCGAGGCTGTCAGCGATGGTGAGCGGCTGACTGAGGTGCGTCCGTGGCGCGGGGATCCGGAGCCGACGCCGCTGATCGATAACGTCGCCTCCGCGCAGCATCACCCGGCCCGCATCGCGCAGCCGCACGTGCGCAAGGGCTGGCTGGACCACGGGCCGGGTGCGCCGGGACGCGGCGACGAGCCGTTCGTGCCGGTGTCGTGGGACACCGCGCTCGACCTCCTGTCAGGGGAACTGCGGCGGGTCTACCGCGACCACGGGGCCGAAGCGGTGTACGGCGGCTCCTACGGCTGGGCCAGCGCGGGCCGGTTCCACCACGCGCAGAGCCAGCTGCACCGCTTCCTGAACTGCCTCGGCGGCTATGTCCGGCACGTCAACAGCTACAGCCTCGGCACCTCCACCGTGCTGCTGCCCTACGTGATCGCCGACGTCAGTGTGCTAGAGAACCACGCCACCGCCAAGTCCGTGCTCGCGGAGCACACCGGCCTCGTTGTCGCCTTCGGCGGGCTGTCACCGAAGAACGCCGCGGTGTCTCCCGGCGGGGTGTCCCGGCACCATGCCCGCGGCTGGATCAGCGCCGCGCGGGCCCGCGGCTGCCGGTTCGTCTCGGTGAGCCCGCTGCGCGACGACACGGCCGCCGAGGCGCAGGCCGAGTGGATCGCGCCGCGGCCCGGCACCGACGCCGCGCTCATGCTCGCGCTCGCCCAGGTCCTCGACGCCGACGGCCTGGCCGACACCGGCTTCCTCGAGCGCTGCACCGTCGGGTTCCCGAGGTTCGCGCGTTACCTGCGCGGCGAGGCGGACGGCGTCGTCAAGGATCCCGCGTGGGCTTCGGCGATCACCGGCGTGCCGGCGGCGCGGATCAGGGAACTCGCGCGCGAGATGGCCGCGGCGCGCACCATGGTGACGGTCAGCTGGTCGCTGCAGCGCGCCCGTCACGGGGAGCAGCCGCTGTGGCTCGGCGTGGTGCTCGCGGCCATGCTCGGCCAGATCGGGCTGCCGGGCGGCGGCTTCGGCCACGGGTACGGCTCCGCGGCCCTGGTCGGCGAGCCGGCGCCCCAGGTCGGGGTGCCGCGGCTGCGGCAGGGCCGGAATGCCGTCGCCACGTACATCCCGGTGGCACGGATCGCCGACATGCTGCTGAATCCCGGTGCTTCCTATGACTACAACGGGGAGCGGCTGACCTATCCGGACATCAGGCTCGTGTACTGGGCCGGCGGCAACCCGTTCCATCACCACCAGGACCTCGCCCGGCTGCGCGAGGCCTTCACCCGCCCGGAGACGGTCGTGGTGCACGACCCGTTCTGGACGGCGACCGCCCGGCACGCCGACATCGTGCTGCCGGTGACCATGAGCATCGAACGTGACGACTTCGGCTCCGGGCAGAACGACCGGATGTTCTTCCCGATGCCCGCGCTCACCCGGCCGCACGGCGACGCCCGGGACGACTACGCGATCCTTTCTGACCTGGCGGAGAGGCTCGGCGCGGGCAAGGACTTCACCGAGGGCCGCACCGCGATGGAGTGGCTGCGGCACCTGTATGACGAATGGAGGGATTCGCTCGCTTCCAGGGACCTGGGCTGGCCGGTTCCGGGTTTCGACGAGTTCTGGGCGGGCGACGGACTTGAGCTGCCGGTCTCCAGCGAGCCGCAGGTGGCGTTCGCCGACTTCCGCGCCGACCCGGACAAGCACCCGCTCACCACGCCGACCGGGAAGATCGAGATCTTCTCCTCGACCATCGACGGATACGGGTACCAGGACTGCCCGGGGCACCCGGTCTGGCTTGAGCCGGACGAGTGGCTCGGCTCGGTGGCCGCGGGACGCTTCGGCCTGCAGCTGGTCGCTAACCAGCCGAAGGCGCGGCTGCACAGCCAGCTCGACATTGGCGCGCACAGTCAGTCGGTCAAGATCGCCGGGCGGGAGCCGGTGCGGATGAACCCGGGCGATGCGCAGGCCCGCGCGCTACGCGACGGGGATCTCGTGCGGATCTTTAACGACAGGGGGGCTTGCCTGGCTGGGCTGGCTGTCGACGAAGCCGTCCGGCCTGGGGTGGCGCAGCTGTCCACCGGGGCGTGGTACGACCCGGACCCGGCCGACCCGGGGTTTTGCCGGCACGGGAATCCCAACGTGCTTACCGCCGACCTTCCGTCCTCAAGCCTCAGCCAGGGGTGTACGGGGCAGTTGGCGCTTGTGGAGGTTGAGGCGTATCGCGGGACTCCGCCAGAACTATCGGTTACTCGGCCGCCCGCGACCGCCTGAAGCCTCTGCGGTAGGCCGGGATGGAACGGGAATCCCGCCCGCCCCGTGCCGCTCGAAGCAGGCCGGGGCCGAGACCGGCGAGACGGCTAGTCTCGCCGGGCCTTCCGTCTCCGCCTGCGAGCGGATGGCTCGTGCAGCAGTACTCCGGACGTCCTGGCGAGGAATTGGTCATACGTGTCGGGCGCGGCGCCTGGGTTCTCGATGTACCGGTCCGTGGCGGTTCGCAGCGCCAGCGTCAGCCGCTGCGCCTCGTTCATCTCGCGAACGGCGTCCGCCAGCTTGCCGGCGACCCGCCGCACTGTTGTCTTCATCTGTGGTCTCCCTCGTGCTCTGCCTCCAGGCTCGCAGTAAGACCCGCCGCTGATCATTGGGAAAAATCCTTAAAGCCCTATGCTGAACGGTCCGTGGCGCCTCCCCGCCGCCTCACTCATCTGCACCCGCGACCCAGCCGGTAGCGCCGTCCCGCCGCCACAGACCGGGCCCCGCGCGGCCGGACCAGGCAGTAACCGGTTAGCCGGAACGTCGGACCCGGCTGATAATGGAGACATGGGCACGCTGGTTGGACGGGACGCGGAGCTGGCCCGGCTGCGCGGCCTCCTGCACGATGCCGCGGCGGGCCGCGCGGTGACGGGGCTCGTCAGCGGTGATGCGGGCATCGGCAAGTCCCGCCTGGTCACCGAGGCGATGCAGATCGCCGAACGCGACGGCTTCACCGTGCTGTGCGGTCAGTGCGCGGAGATCGGGGACAGTGTCCCTTACCTCCCGTTCGCGGACGCGTTCCGCACCGCGCCGCCGCACATCGAGAAGGCCATCAAGGCGCGCCCTGTGCTGTCCCGCCTGCTCCCGGACGGCGACGGGCAGGCCAAGGAGGCGGACTGGGCGGGCCTGGCACGCCAGCAGATGTTCGGCGCCGTGCTCAGCCTGCTGTCCGAGCTAGCCGTCAACGGCCCGGTCCTGCTGGTCATCGAGGACCTGCACTGGGCCGACGCCACCACCCGCCACCTGGTCACGTTCCTCGCCCGCATGCTGCACCGCGAGCGCGTCGCGATCATCGGGACGTACCGCACCGACGACCTGCACCGCCGCCACCCGCTGCGCGGCGTGATCGCAGAGCTGCTGAGGCTGCCAAGCGTTGCGCTGGTCGAACTCGGACCGCTCTCCGCCGCTGCGCTGGCCGAAATTCTGTCCAATGTGCCCAACGACCCGCTGCCCCTGTCCGCCGCCACCCTCAACTCTCTCGTGGAGCGAGCGGAAGGGAACGCCTACTACGCCGAGGAACTCCTGACCGCGTCGTCATGCACGGATGGCACGCTGCCGACAGGACTGGCCGCGCTGCTGCTGTCGCGGGTGGAACGCGTGTCGGACGCGGCGCAGCAGGTGCTGCGGGCGGCGGCCGTCGCCGGCGGTGGCGCCGCCGACGACCTGGTCCGGGCCGCCTCCGGCCTGCCTGACGACGCTTATGAGGAGGCGGTCCGCGAGGCGGCCGGCCACCAGCTGCTGGCGCCCGACGGGCCCGACGGGTACCGGTTCAGGCACGCGCTGCTGCGCGAGGCCCTATACGGCGACCTGATGCCGGGGGAGCGGACCCGGCTGCACGCCCGGCTCGCGAGCCTCCTGGCCGGCGTGCCAGGTGCCGCCGCCGAACTCGCGCACCACAGCATGGCGAGCCACGACATCCCCGGTGCGTTCACTGCCTCGGTTCGGGCCGGCACCGAGGCCGAGCGCCTCGGCGCTCCCGCCGAAGCGCACCGCCACTACGACCTGGCCCTGGAACTGTGGGTGCGGGTAGCGGAGGCGGAGCGGATCGCGGGCATGACGCGCGGCAAGCTCGGCCTGAAGTCCGCGCTGGCCGCCGCGGCGAGCGGTGACGTGCCCCGCGCCGTGCACCTGCTGCGGCGCATCCGCGACCGGCTGTCCGGTGCGGCAGGATCCGAGGAAAGCGCCGAACTGCGCTGCCGGATCGGGGAGCTGCTCGCCTACCACCTGCTGCAGAGTGAGAACGCGCTGTGGTACGCCGAGGCCCTCCAGGTGGCAGAGGCGACCGTGCGGGAGATGCTTGACGAGCCGCCGACCTGGTACCGGGCCCGCGCCATGGCGACCTACGCGATCGCGCTGATGGCGGCGCACCGCTACGACGACGCCTGGGACTGGGCCGGCCGTGCCAGGGAGGCGGCTCGCGCCGCCGGGTCGGCCGCCGTGGAGGCGGACGCGAACGCCACGACCGGGCAGCTCGCCCTCCGGACCGGCGCCTCAGGCGAGGCGATCGGCATGTTCACCGCCGCGATCGAGCAGGCGGGAGCGGCCGGGGCGGTAGGCGTTCGGCTGCGGGCCGCCTACCAGCTGGCCACGGAGCGCCTGGCGCGGGGCGAACTCGCGGAGGCCGCCAGCGTCGCCCACCGCGGGGTGGAATGGGCGGAGGCCGACGGGCTCGGCCTCGCACCGTTCGGCTTGGACCTGCAGCACCTGCACTTCCAGGCGCACTTCGCTGACGGGGACTGGGACCATGCGCAGGAGCTTGCGGACGGGTTCCCGGTCCGGGTCACCAGGCAGGCGGAGGCGCTGCTGTCCGCGATGGCGCTGTTCATCGACGTGGCCCGCGGCAACCCGGCGGTCGGCGAACGACGGACCTGGCTGGAGCCGTTCTGGGACGACGTGTTCGTCGCGTACATCGCGCGCGGGATCCTCGCCGAGCAGGCCCTGTGGCAGGGGGACTGCGAGCGTGCCCTGGCGGAGGCGGAAGCCGCGATAGACGCGGACGCGTGGCCCGCCCACAGCCCGTCGGTGATCCGGGTGACGGCGATCGCCCTCGCGGCACGAGCCGACCGGGCGGCGCAGCTACGGGTGGTCAGGGATGCTTCCGGTGCGGACGCGGAAGCGGCCGCCGGCGCCGCGCTGCTCGGTGTCGCCGCCGACGGCGCCAGCTACCCCGCCCGGCCCAAGGCGGTGCTCGGGCCAGATGGCCGCGGCTGGCTTGCCCGCTGCGAAGCCGAATACGCCCGCCTCACCGGGACGAACTCCCCGGCTGCCTGGGAGAGGGTCCTCGTTGAGTTCGGGCCCGGCTACGTGTACGAGACGGCGCGCACCCAGTGGCGGCTCGCCGAGGCACTGGTGGAAGACGGGCGCCGCGACGAGGCCGCCGCCGTCTGGCGCGCGGCGCGCGATACCGCGTCCCGGCTGCGAGCGGCGCCCCTTGGCGCGGCCCTCGACGACCTTGCGCGCCGCGCCCGCCTTGACCCCGGGAACGGGAACCGAGGCGGGCACGGCGATGGATCAGGCGGCACGAGTCCGCTCGCCGCCCTGACCGACCGGGAACGCGAAGTGCTGAGCCTGCTCGCCAGGGGCATGTCCAACCGCGAGATCGGCACGGAACTGTTCATCACACCGAAGACGGCGAGCGTCCACGTCTCCAACATCCTCGGCAAGCTAGGCGCCGCGAGCCGCACCGAAGCGGCCGCCATCGCCTACCGCGAGGGCGCCTGACCCCACCACGTTCATCCCCTTCGAATTCAAAACCTCCATGCCGCGCCGCCTACACGGCTACCATCCCGAGCTTCCGGCAGACGTTCTCTTCGAGCTCACCCGTTCGGATCTCGGAACTTCCGAACTCATACTTAACTTCGCCGAGTTCACCGATCGTGCGGTGCTCGCCCCACGGCAGCGCATCGAGATTGCCGTGTATCAGGACGACCTGAAGGAAATGACGGTGCTCTCGCGCTATGCGTCGGCCGTCCTAACGCATTTGCGCGCCGAACTGGACCCAGACTGGCTGTGGAACCTGCTCGCTGATTCGCCTGACTTGCTTGGCGAACGCTCCGAGGATTTCCCGAGGCTGTGGCATGTGTTCCTGTGTAGCCCGACGGCCGCGCCGGTGCTCCGCGCGGCTGTCGCGCGGCTAACCACCGCCCAGTGCGCGGAGGTAGCGGACTTGATCCGAGAGGTGCTCCCCGATGACGCTGGTGGTGTATTGGGGACACGCCGGGCGATGTGCTCGACCTAGGGCGTTCTGCTGGTCATGATCTCGGGGCGGCCGTTTCCTTCCCCCTTGTTCCGGCTGCAGAATGGGTCGTGTCATGTCGTTGAAGCCTGCGCCGTTCCCGGAGCCGGATCCGCTGATCGCGGAGGCGGTCCGCGATTCGTGGCCGCGTCCGGATGACCGGCCGCTGGCGGTGGCGGTCCGGGACCATCTGGGCGGGTGGCTCAAGGACGAGGATTTCGCGGCGGCGTTCGGGGCGCGGGGCCGGCCGGGGTATTCCCCGGCGGTGCTGGCGCTGGTCACGGTGCTGCAGCAGGCGGAGAACCTGACCGACCGGCAGGCGGTGCTGCAGGCGAAGCGGGCGCTGGACTGGAAGTACCTGCTGGGCCTGCGCTGACGGGCGGCCGCGTGTTCGATCACACTGTCTTGTCCGAGTTCCGCGGCAAGGTCGCCGAAGCGGGGCTGGAGCGGGCCGCGCTGGACGCCCTGCTGGAACGGCTGAAAGCCGACGGCCTGGTCAGGGCGGGCGGCAAGCAGCGGACCGACTCCACGGGGGTGACCGCGGCGGTCGCCGCGCTGAACCGGCTCGAGCTGGCCGGGGAGAGCATGCGGGCGGCCCTCGACGCGCTCGCCGCCGCCCATCCCGCCTGGACTCAGGGCGTGCTGGACGGCAGCTGGATGCGCCGGTACGGCACCCCGGTCACCTCGTGGCGGCCTCCGCTGACGGAGAAGAAGCGGAACGAGCTCGCGATCGCCTACGCGATGGACGGGTACAAGCTGGTCAGCGCGGTTTACGACCCGGCGTCCCCGGGCTGGCTGCGGGACATTCCCGCCGTCCAGGTCCTGCGGACCGTGCTGCTGCAGAACTACGTGATCGTCACCGGCGAGGACGGGCGGGAGGTGGTCAGGCGGCGGGAGAAGGAACCGGAAGGCGACGGTCTCCCGCCTGGTGATACCCGGATCGCCTCCCCCTGGGACCTTGACGCCCGCTGGAGCGTGAAACGAGACGAGTTCTGGCTCGGGTACAAGCTGCACATCACCGAGACCTGCGATGACCGGCCGCCCTGCGGCTGCGGCGGCAAGTGCCGCAAGGGCTGCACGGCGGCGGCGTTCCCTAACCTCATCACCGACGTCGCCACCACGCCGGCGACCGTGACCGACAACGCGATGACCAGCGTGATCGACGACCATCTCGCCGCCCGGGAACTGGCCCCGGCCCGGCACTACCTCGATTCGGGGTACCTGTCGGCGCAGATCCTGGTCGATGAGCTGCGCCGCCTCGGGATCGCCCTGGTCGGCCCGCTGCTCGCCGGCACGTCCGCCCAGGCCCAGGCCCGGGCCGGGAACGGCTACGCCCGCGCCGGCTTCACGATCGACTACGACCATCAGGCCGTCACCTGCCCGCAGGGAAAGACGTCCGTGTCCTGGTCCCCGTGCGACCAGCACGGCAAGCCCAAGATCGTCGTCAAGTTCTCCCCCGCCGACTGCGGC
>Ga0066797_1000094_pt1 | contig 26486 bp, 28 predicted proteins | sample PersoiDNA2013193_FD_76335 | JGI IMG/M metagenome (GOLD analysis project Ga0066797, IMG submission 76335) | Permafrost soil microbial communities from the Arctic, to analyse light accelerated degradation of dissolved organic matter (DOM) -... | ecosystem: Environmental > Terrestrial > Soil >... | reverse complement strand
GTCCTTGATCCCGATGACGCCGGGATGCACGGCCAGTGCCGCGGCGACGGCGGGCGCGATCTGGATCTTGGTGAAGACCGGGATGTTGTAGAGCACGAGAGGCAGGGCGGCCGCGTCCGCCGTCGCCGCGGCACTGGCCGTGCATCCCGGCGTCATCGGGATCAAGGACTCCGGCAGGGACCTCGGCTACGCGGCCGGGCTGCTCGACGCGGTGGCCGCCCAGGGACCCGCGGCCGCTGGCTTCTCGGTGCTGACCGGGACGGATTCGATGCTCGTCTCCTACCTGCTGGCCGGCGCCCGGGGCACCATCTGCGCGAACGCCAACGTGGCGCCCGAACTGGTGCTCGCCGTCTACGACGCGGTCCGGGCAGGCAAGCTGGATGACGCGCTCCGGCTCGAAGCCACACTCCGGGCGTTGCAGGCCGCGTTCACGACCGGCGCGCCGCCCGCGGCGTATAAGGCGGCGGTCGCCGCACTCGGCGTGGGCGAGCCGTGGCTCGTCCCGCCGCGACTGCCGCTCACCGAAGCGGAAACGGCGCGGCTCATGGAGCGCCTGACCGCCCTCGGCGTCAGCACGGGCCGCTGAAGGGCAGCCGCCGCGCGGCATAGTGCCGGGCCGTGAAGAGGATTCTGGTCGCCGGGAGCACCGAGATGGACGCGCTTGTCTTCTCCGGCCCGGCCCACTGCTGGGGGACGGGAGTCACCGCCGTTCGTTCGGGATAATCTTCGAGCCCTTGAATCCGAGAGCGGCCGAGAAAGCGGGTCAGGCGTCGCGTTCGATCGGGCAGCTCATGCAGCGGGGGCCGCCGCGGCCGCGGCCGAGTTCGCTGCCAGGGACGGTGATCACCTCGATGCCGTGGTCTTGCAGGTAGGCGTTCGTGGTGACATTCCGCTCGTAGGCCACGACCACGCCCGGCTCGACCGCGAGCACGTTGCAGCCGTCGTCCCATTGCTCGCGTGACGCCGAGTGCACATCCTGGATCGCGGTCAGCACGGTGATCTCCGGCCGGTCCAGTGCGGCGGCGATGGCCCGGTGCATGTCCTGCGGCGGGTGGTCGGTGACCTTCAGCTCGCTGGCCGCCGCGCCCGGCTCGACCGTGTAGGACGGCAGCATGCCCATCCCTGCGTACTTGGTGAAGACGCCGTAGTCGGCCATGGTCAGCAGGGTGTCCAGGTGCATGAAGGACCGGGCCTTCGGCAGGTCGATGGCGACCAGGCAGCGGGCCGATCCCGCGGCGAACAGCCGGCTGGCCAGCATTTCAACCGCCTGCGGGGTGGTCCGCTCGCTCATCCCGACCAGCACCGCGCCGTTGCCGATGACCAGCACGTCGCCGCCCTCGACGGTGGCCGGGGCGGCTTCGGCCCCGTGGTACCAGACGTCGAAATCAGCCCCGGCGAACATCGGGTGCCAGCGGTAGATGGCCTCGTCGCTGATAGTTTCCGGGATCCGGGCCGGGCGGCGCATCGCGTTGACCGACACCCCGCCGTAAATCCAGCAGGAGGTGTCCCGCTGGTAAAGCAGGTTCGGCAGCGGGGCGAGCACGAACCCGTCCGGGTCCAGTGAGTGGAAGGCGATGCTCTTCGGCACCGGCCCCAACTCGGCGATCTCCCGCTTGGTGATCCCGCCAGCCAGGTACCTGGCTAGCTCGGCCGATCCCAGCCCGTCCATCGAGGCCTGCAGGGTCGCGGCGGCCAGGGGCCCGTGCCAGCGCGGGTCGAACAGCCGGTCCAGGACGTAGGCGCGGGCCTCCGGAATGTCCAGGGTCCCGGCCAGCAGGTCGCTGTAGTAGTGGACCACCACTCCCCGCGAGCGCAGGGCGTCGGCGAATGCGTCGTGCTCGGCCTGGGCCCGGCTCACCCACAGCATGTCGTCGAACAGCAGGTCGGCGACATTGTCGGGGGTCAGGCGCTTCAGCTCCAGACCGGGGCGGTGCAGGATCACCTGCCGCAGGCGGCCGACCTCAGAATCGACGTGGAACATGAAACCCCGCTCCGAACTGGTCCGTTGTTCAGTCCAGCCTAGGGCCGCCGGGACGGAGAACTCCGACCCGGCGGCGGCGGAGGAATTCCTGGCCGCCGAAACGGGCGCACCGGATGCCGCGCCTGGCGGCACGGCGGGCAGTTCCGGTGGCTCAGGCGAGCCCGATGACGGCGCCGGCCCCGGTCTGAGCTGGTACGGCGTGATCGCGGGCGCTGGAGGAAGAGCCGACCGCCTCTCCAGGCAGTGATTCCCGCGGCCCGGCCAGCCAAGGTCCATGCTGCGGCGCGTCAGGCCTGCGCGTTGCTAAGGCCTGCGAATCCAAGCTCTCGTCGCCCAGTCTGGCCTCGCAGTACTGAACACAGCGCCGCCCATCGCCCAGTACCCAGGCGATGGCCGGCGCGATGGCGTGAGGCCACCTCGGCATGATCTTGGTGATTTAGCCCGAGGGCAGCTGGTATTGCCGCACCCCGCGCTTGCCGTCGATGTCGAGCAGCACTCCGGCCAGGATGCCGTCGCCGTACTCGCTGCCGGGGTTGATGGCGAGCGTGGAACCGAGCCGGACGGAGCCACGGGACTCGTGAATGTGCCCGTGCAGCCCGAGCATCGGCTGGTGCCGTTCAAGCACGCGGCGCACCGCTTCAGAACCGACCGACTGCATCATCACGGCACCGCCCTTGACGACGGGCTTCAGCGAGCCGTCCAGGGCCGGAGCCTTGTCGATCGCGGTGCGGGCCGGCGGGACGTGCAGGTTGAAGATCGCCCGGTCCGGCCGCTGAACCCGGCTGGCCGCCTTCTCGATGCGCCGCTCAAGCTCATCGTCATCCAGCTCGCGCGGGGTGTGCCAGGGCGTGGGGTTGGAATAGCCGCAGGAGATCATGGTGATGCCCTCGCCGAGATCGACAACGCCTTCCTCGGTCTCGGTCAGCACCTGCGAGTCCCGCAGCATCCCCTGCAGCTCGGGCGGGTCGTCGTTACCCGTCATCGCGTAGAGCCGGATCCCGGTCCCGCGCAGCCGCTCGTCGGCGAGATCCAGCCAGCGGGCCAGCGTCTCGCGCATCAGGTTGAGGAAGATCGCCTGCACGGCCTCGGGCTTGTCCCAGACCTCGTCGAGTTCCTCGTCGGTCGTGCGGAACGGGTAGAAGCCCATGTCACGAATGCGCGTTTCGGCGTGTTCGGCTTCGTCACGGGTCAGTACCCGGTCCCCGGAGAACTGACGGACGAGGAAGCCGCCACCGGGATGGGCCACCACAGGCACCACCGCCTTGCCGGAAACATCCCCGCCAAGGATCAGGGTGTCGGCGTTGTAGAACCGCCCCGCGTTCAGGAATTTCCGCCAGCACACCTCAGAACCGTGGATGTCGGTCGCGAAGTAGATCCGCATGGTCACCTGGTGACCTCCTCTGGCAGCTGGTACCACCGTATCCGGCGGCCCACCCTGGCGCGCAGCTGCCAGGGCAGCGACTTGGGCGCGGCGGTCACCGCCTCGGTGACCGCCGCGATCCGGCGGGCGATCCGCTCCCGGTCGGCCGCACCGGCGACCAGGTCATCGAGCAGATCCGCGCACGCGGCGAGATTGTCGGTCACGGTGGTGTACAGCCCCCAGTCGGCGGCGCAGTTGGCCGCTACGGGGGCGAGGTTCAGTCGGCCCTGGCCATCGGCGTCGCCGGGTTCGTGATCCCACAGCAGCATGGCCACGTCGGACAGGTCCTTAGCGTTGATCTCGGCTATCTGCACCTTGGTCAGCAGCAGTTCGGCCGCCGCAAGCGTCTCCGCCTCGGCTTCCAGCCGGGTGCCAAGATCCAGCGTGTGGGACATCTGGAAGGTGTCGAGGAAGATGTCCACCTGCCAGCCGCCCGGGCCGTGGTAGAGCAGCCGCCGGGCGCCGTGCGTGGCGTTGAACACCCGCTCCGGCTGGAAACCCTCATCTTCGAGCACCGACCGCAGGGCGCGCGACTGCCGCTTGTGCGCCACCAGGTCGACGTCCGGGTAGCCGCGGCCGAGCGCCGCGCGGGAGGCCGCCGAGCCGCGCAGCCAGATGGCCACGCCGCCGACCAGGCGGACCGGGACGGAGCGAGCCGCGGCCGCGGCCACGATCGCGCGGCCCTCCGCCACCATGGCGGGGTCATGGGAGTGCGGCACCCGGCTCGCTCCGTTAGGAGTGCCGGGCGCCGCGGTGCTGCCTTCAGTCATTCAGGTGGTCACTCACTCCGGCGGGATCTCTGCGAAGGTCTGGCCGAGCTGCATGCCCTGGCTGCGGCGGTAGAGCCGGAATCCGACGTAGTAGACGATGCCGATCACCGGGGCGGTGAAGGCTTCGATCATGGGCTTGAGCCCGAATTTTCCGCTGAACTGGGTGTGGAAGGCGACGTAGATCACGAAGCCCCACGATATCGCGGATACCGCCGCGACCAGGGTGATGACCGGCAGTCCGAGCACCTTGTTCCTGGCCCACGCCGGGCCCTGCGCGTGCAGCTGGGGCCGCCGCCAGGGGGCGAGCGCGGCGGCGATCGACACGATGATGAAGGCCAGGGCCATCACCGCGATGATGTTCAGCAGGAGGTTGCCCAGGTTCTGGTAGATGTTCAGGTAGTTGAGCAGTTCGATCACGCAGCCGATGGTGATGGTGGCGATCACCGGGGTGTGGAACCGGTCGGACACGGTGGTCAGCTTCTCGGGCGCGAGCCGGTCGAAGGACCAGGCGAACATGTTCCTTGTGCCCATCATGAAGCCGGTTGGCGTCCACCAGATGATCGCCAGCACGAAGCAGAGCGCGATGAAGGTCAGCAGCCACTGCGGCCCTGGCAGGAAGTTCACCAGGGCGGGCAGGTAGGGCTGGAACGACAGGGTCCAGTACTTCGCGCCGTTGCCCAAGGCCATGAACACCGTCGCGCCGAAGAACTGGAAGCCGTAGTACTTGTAGATCAGGCCGGCGGCCACGATATAGCCGATCGCGGAGATCAGCAGCGCGCCAAGGATCGAGGTGGTGGCGGTACGGCGGACGTTGCGGATCTCCCCGGCGAAGTACCCGGTCCACTGGAAGCCGGTGTAGACCTGGAACGAGTAGATCATCCCGAACAGGGTGGCGCCCCATCCGATGGCGCCCCCCGCGTTGAAGCCGAGGTGACCGGCTTGCGAGATCACCTTGGCGTAGGTGGTGCCCGAATGCGCGTTCCACGCCGCCGTGAAGTGCCCGTGGCTGCCGAAGGCCAGGTCCACGAGCCACGCGATCATGCCAAGCCACACGACCGCGAAGGTGGCCATCATGTATCGCGCGACCACGCGCACGCCGAGGATCATCAAGCCCGTGAACAGCGCGGTAAGCACGGTCGCGATGACCATCTTCTCCGTGTTGTCCGGGCTGGTCAGAGCTGCGGAGTGCCAGCCGGCAACGTAGGCGGCGGCCGGGCCCATGGTGCCAAGCATGTAGGTGAAGTTGAAGGCGACCCAGGTCAGGAAGACGAACGTCAGCGAGAAGTTCGCGAAGAAGCCAAGGAACGGGTTCAGCGTTCTTGACACCCAAACATAGTCGCCGCCCGACCGCGGCATCATCACAGTGAAGTAGAGATACACAAGGCCGCAGGACGCCACGAGAGGCGTGGCCAGCAGGAACGACAACAGCATGTTCGCATGCGGCCAGAACTGGGGGGTAAATGCCATTACCTCGGTGATCCCTACCGGGATCAGAACGGCGGAGAACACCAGGTTAAAGGCATCGAACGCGCTTAGTTCGCGGACGAGGCCAGTAGCGTTCCTGACGAAAAGGTTCCTGCTGCTGGCGGGCGGTTGGGCACCGGACCGGGCTCCTGCGGTGGTCACCTGCATCCTCCTGTTTGGGCTGTCGATGGCACACAAGCATCGCAGGCATGATCGCGACCCGCGCCATACCTACCCAATCTTTATGCACAGGTATTTAAGGGTCAATGAGGTGGATATCTATTTTGAAGCAAATAAATGCAACCAGCGATCCGCTCGCCGGTTGATTATCGAATCTAGTATTAATTCTCATTCGCACGGACCATGGACATGACTCAAAGATTCGAAATGCAGGACCTGGCTCTTAACGGCACGTTCATTCTGGGGAAATGGATTACTGATGAAGCCCGCGTCGGGCCCGGCGAGAAACGCGACAGCTCGGGCCACGTCCTGCGGGGTCTCAAGGCGGCCGAGCGGTGTGTCATCGATCCATAGCGGTGCTTAACCGCGCGACACGGCATCCAGGCTCTCGCGGACCGCGACGGTCAGCGGGTCGCCTGGCGGCAGCACCCGGGCGCAGTCGGCGAGCGCGCTCTCAAGCAGCTTGCTCGCCTCGGTAAGCCGCCCCATCGCGTAGTAGGCGTGCGCCAGGTTCGCCCGCGCCGCGAGCGTGTCCGGATGATCCTGGCCGAGCACCCGCTGGCAGTCTGCCCTGGTGCGCTCGTACAGTTCCACCGCGCTGGCCATCCGGCCGGCGGAATGGTATGCGGACGCCAGGTTCCCGTGCGCGCCGATGGTATCCGGATCATCCGGGCCCTGCACGCGCTCCCTGTCGGATACCGCTCGTTCGTATAGCCGGATGGCGTCCTTGAGGCGACGGGCGGAGTGGTAGGCGGACGCCAGCGCGCTGACCGAGTCCACGGTGTCCGCGTGGTCGGGGCCGAGCGCGCGCTCGGCGCCTTCGAGGGCCTGGCGGCTGTGCGTGATGGCGTCTTTGGCCCGGCCCGCCGCCAGGTACGCGCGGGCCAGGCTCCGCCGGCTGGCCAAAGCCCGTGGGTGATCGGGTCCCTGGCTCCGCTCCCGCTCGGCCAGGGTGCTCGTGGCCATCCGGATCGCATCCTGGTGCTGCTCGTTAGCCTGGTAGGCGGACACTAGCGTGTCCTGGATGGCGAGGGTGTCCACCGCGCCTGGTCCGCGGTGGCGTTCGCCGGCGGCGAGCGCGTCCGCCAGGATGGCGATCGCCTCGCCGGGCTGTCCCATGTTGAGCAGCGCGCTGCCGAAGTCCGCCCGTGCGGCGACCGCGCTCGGGTGGTCGGGATCTAGCTCCCCGGCCTGTGCGTCGAGGATCCGCTGGTAGAGCGTGACCGCCTCGGCGCTGTGCCCGGCGGACAGCGTGGCGCTCGCCAGCCGGGTGCCGGCGAGCAGAGTATCCGGATGCGACTTGCCGAGGACGCGTTCGCTCGTGTCGGCGATCGCCCGCCAGTGCCGCAAAGCGGGACCGGTGAGCCGGGCGGCGTCGAGGCTCTGCCCAGCGCGGAACAGGACCTGGTGCGAGCCGCCCGCCCACAGCAGGTCGTCCGCCGCTGCGCCAAGGCTCTCGGCGCACGCGCGGAGAGCACAAGCCAGCGGGGATCGCTCGGCCTCATCCGGCCACGCCTGGAGCAGTGCGTCCGCTGCCGCCCGCGCCGCTTTGTCGCGCATCGAATCGGGCATTGCCGACCTGACCCCGGCCTGCACTGCGGGGTGTACCCGCACGAGCTGACCGCCGCTGCCGGGATCGATGGCGAGCAGGCCGGTGCGGCGCAGGCTGAGCAGCGCGGCGCGAGCGCGCCCTGAGTCAGCCACGCTCGCGCCCGGACCCGCGACGAACTCCGCCGCGGCGCTCGTCGACAGGACCGTTTCCGGAATCCCGTGGCAGCCAAGAAGCACGGCAAGCCCGAGGCACAGCTGAGCGGCACCGCCAGGCGCGAGCTCGTCCGCGCACTCCACCGCCAGCGTCCAGGTGACCGCCTTGGCCGCCGGCTGGGCGCCGGTCGCCTCCGCGATCTGGTCCCGCCGCCTGGCGAATATGTCGCGGTAATCCCGGCAGTTGACCCCCGAGCTCGCGATCGTCGCGCTGGCCTGGGCCAGCGCGAGCGGGTCGCAGCCGAGGTCCTGCACGAGGTCGACCGCGCCGGGCCGCTGGTCGGAATCGGCGCTCAGCCGGGCCGTGAGGTAGGTCAGCGCCTCATACGGGCTGAACGCGCCGACAGGGAAGACCAGCGGATTCCGCGAGCCGCGCATCGCGGCATCGCCGGACGCCGTCAGGAGCACGTGCCCGGCCTTGCCGTCGGGCCACAGCCCGTCGAGGTCCGCTGGGTCGGCTACGCCGTCAAGGACAACGAGCCATGGCTGCTTCGTCTCCGCCAGCCAGGTGAGGAACCGGCTGGCGACGGTCTCGGCGTCATCCGCGGTGAGCATGCCCGCCCGGTCGAGTGAGGCCTGCACGTAGCCAGACAGTACCGAGTCGCGGGTGGCGGCGGTGAGCCACACCAGCAGGCCGTTCTGGTTAACCTGCCGCCACGTCCGCGCGAGATGCACGGCCAGCTGCGTCTTTCCCGTGCCGCCCGGCCAGTCCTGCTCCTGCTTCGGCCGGGCGAATGACGTGGTGAGCGCCAGCCACTGGCCGGGCGCGAGGGCGTCCAGTGAACCGGGTCCGGTCTGCGGCCTGGGGATGAAGCAATCGGCGAGCGCCGGAACCGTCCCCGAGGTCACCGGGCTGGCTTCCGGCCGGCCGCCAGGGCCGACTGGCGGATTGGCTGAGAACTGGCTGCTCAAGGCCGATTTACCCGTGCCATTTCGAAGCCGGTCACCGGGACCTCCGCGCGGTCGGATTATTAACTACTTGGCCGATCTTACGGTTATTTCGGGCATCCCAGCAGACAATCGGCCTTAACGGCCACAAAGAGAATACATGGATGACCGTTGATGAATACATGGATGACCGTTGATGAGTGCCTGGCCGCTGGCGGCCCCGCGCCGGACCCCGCGCCATCGTCCAGAAGCCAGCGCGGGACGGGCTTCCCGGGCGCCCCGCCCGCGCGGGGCGCGTCAGGAAACCATCGCGCTCGCCATGCGGAAACGTCACACAACGGATATAACAGTCCGGCATACTACGCCAGGGATTCTGTGATGCTCTAAGAAAATAGAGCGCACGCCTCAGATAGCGGGCGACGTTCCACGCGCGGCGAAATCGCAGGAGTGACCATATGGGCGTACCTACTTTCCCGGATCAGGGACCCCCGCGAGCAGCCCGCTCGATCCGTTTCCAGTTTGCCGTCAGGCTGGCCATCCCGGTTGCGGTCCTCGTCCTGCTCTGGGGTGCGGCCGCCGGCGCCGCGCTTGGCGGGACCCTGCGGACGCTGCCCGGGTTCAGCTCGGCCCCGCCGCGCAACCGGGGGCTCGTCGAGGCATCGGCGGTCGGCGGCGCAGGGCTGGTCGTGGTGCTCGTGGCAGTGCTGCTCGCAGGGATGTTCGCCAGCCGCCTGTCGCGCCAGATCGCCGGCCTGGCCGCGGAAGCCAGCCGGCTCGCCGAGGAGCCCCCGCAGGTCGTGCAGCGGCTCCGCGACGGTGAGCCCCCCGCTGGGCAGGCGGGTGCCGCGCGCCGGCCTGACACGACGCCAGCCGGGACCGCGGAGATCGCGGCGGCCGCCGCCGCGCTCGCCAGCATGCAGCGCACGGCCATCGCGGCGGCCACCGCTGAGGCGGGCGTGCGCAACGGACTGCGGGAGATCCTGGTGAGCCTTGGCAAGCGGAACCAGTCGCTGCTGCACCGCCAGCTCCGCATCATCGACACCCTGGAACAGGAGGCCGAGAGCCCGGCGGCGCTCGCGGAACTGTTCATGCTTGACCACCTCACTACCCGGATGCGGCGGCACGCGGATAGCCTCAGCATTATGTCGGGCGCCGCGCCCGCGCGGTCCTGGATCGGGCCGGTGCCGGTGATCGACGTCATCCGCGCCGCGGTGGCGGAGATCGAGGACTACAAGCGGGTCAGCGTCCTGACGGACACCGAGGAAGCGGTGATCGCCGCCGCGGTCACCGACATGATCCACCTGCTCGCCGAGCTGATCGAGAACGCGACGCTGTTCTCCCCGTCCACCACACGGGTCGAGGTCAGGGCCGAGCGGGTGGCCAACGGCTTCGTGATAGAGATTGAAGACCGGGGCCTGGGCGTCCCGCCCGACCAGCTGAGGGACATCAACGAGCAGCTGGCGAATCCGCCCGACTTCGATATGGCCGACGCCGACCGGCTTGGCCTGTTCGTCACCGGCAGGCTGGCTGCCAGGCAAGGTGTTCAGGTTTCGCTGGTCAGGTCCGCGTACCGGGGCGTCAAGGCGGTCGTGGTGCTGCCAGACGGCATCGTCATGACCCCGGAGGAGCAGGCCCCCGCCGAGTCGGCGCCGCGGCTGAACCTCCGGTCGTCCGAGGCGCTCTCCCTGGTGGGGGCGGTGCACGCCCGGTCGCTCTCGACGGTGGACGCGGCTGGGGAGACGCAGTACCCCGCGGCCCCCGACGCCTTCGGCGAAGATCCAGGCGATACCTTCCACGGCCTTCCGCGCCGCGTCCGGCCACGAGGCTCGTCGCAAGCCCGCGGCGGCGGGCAGCCGCAGGCCGGGCCGGCGGGCGCCATGTCCGCGCACGTGCCGCCTGAGGCGCCGACGCCCGACCATGCGCGGAACCTCATTTCTTCGCTGCAGAGCAGCTGGCAGCTGAGCCGGCAGGCCGACGACACCCCGGACAGCGAGCTCGCGGCCAGCGAGCCGTCGGTCGAGTGGCCGGACAATACGGGACAGGATGCCACGCCACACGGCGGCGGCACGACATTGGATGACGAGGAGATGTGATGGCTGACGGCGACGCAACTGGCGGCCGCGACCTCGCCTGGCTGCTCGATGATCTGGCTTCGCGAGTGGAGGACTTCCGGCGGGCCGTGATCTTGTCACGTGACGGCTTGCTCATCGCCGCCTCCAAGGATCTCGGCAGGGAAGACGCTGAGCACATGTCGGCGGTCGCGGCTGCCATGCAGAGCCTTGCCACCGGCGCCGGCGATCGCTTCGATGCCGGCGGGGTACGGCAGACGATCATTGAGCTTGAGAAGGGCCTCCTGTTCGTCATCGCAGCCGGCGAGGGCAGCTGCCTGGCCGCGCTGTGCCCGGCGAACGCGGACGCCGGGCATGTCGCCTATGAGATGGCGATGCTCGTGAAGCGAGCCAGACCGCATCTGGCATCGCAAGCGAGGTTCCCCGCGACCGATGCCCTGGCCGAGTGATCGGTGTGCCTCCGCACGGCAAGTGGGTCCGCCGCGACTCCGGGCCGGTGGTGCGCCCGTACACGGTCACCGGCGGCCGCACGGAACCAGCCGACGGTGAGGTGCTCGACCTGATCGCCGTGGTCGTCGCCGGCGGGAACAATGCCGGGACCGGCGACGACCCCATGCGCCTGACCCCGGAGCACCGCAGGATTCTCGGCCTGTGCAAGCAGCCGGTCACCCTGGCCGACATCGCGGCTGACACCGCGCTGCCGGTGGGCGTGGTGCGCGTGCTGCTCGCCGACCTGATCCTCCAGCAGGCGGTCACCGTGGTGCGGAACAGGCCCACCGTCGCCCAGTTGCCGAGCAACGATCTTCTGAAGGAGATACTGAATGGGCTCCGCGCGCTCTGACGGTACCGGCGCCCCGGTGCTCGCCGCACACAAGATCCTCATCGCGGGCGGGTTCGGCGCCGGGAAGACGACGCTGGTCGGCACGGTCAGCGAGGTGCGGCCGCTGCTCACCGAGGAACGGCTGTCAACCGCGAGCATCGGCCGCGATGACCTGCGCTATGTCCCGGGAAAGACGACGACTACCGTCGCGTTGGACTTCGGCAGGATCACCATCAGCGAGCGCCTGGTGCTCTACTTGTTCGGCGTGCCCGGCCAGGAGCGTTTCTGGTTCATGTGGGAGGAACTCGCCTACGGCGCGCTCGGCGCCGTGGTGCTCGCCGACATCCGCCGGCTCAGGGACTGCTTTCCTTCGGTGAACTACTTCGAGACGCGCGGGCTGCCGTTCGTCGTCGCGATCAACTGCTTCGATGACTCGCCCCGCTACGACCCGGAGGAGGTGCGCATCGCGCTTGACCTAGATCCGGATGTGCCGACGCTGCTGTGCGACGCCCGGCAGCTTGACTCGGTTAAGGAGGTCCTGATCACCTTGGTCGAGAGCATCGCCGCGAGCCGTTCCGGGCTCGGCCGGGTCGCGGCGCCTGGTCTGTAGACAACTGATCTGTAGGCAAAAGGAGCCGCGAGTGTCCCGCTTCCGCGCGATCTTCCCCGAGGGCAAGCCGCTGATCGCCATGGCGCACATCCCCGCGCTGCCAGGCACTCCGCTGTACGACGCGTCCGCCGGCCTCGACGGCGCCGTCGAGGCCGTACGCCGCGACGTGGACATCCTGCTGAGCGCCGGGTTCGACGCCGTGCTGTTCTGCAACGAGAACGACCGGCCGTACCAGTTGCGGGCCGGCCTGGAGAGCGCGGCGGCCATGACGCGGGTAGTGACCCAGTGCCGGCCAGAAGGCGTGCCCTTCGGCGTGGACTTCCTCTGGGACGCGCGGTGCGCGCTCGCGGTGGCGGCGGCCACGGGCGCGGCCTTCATGCGCGAGGTCGCCTCCGGCGTCTGGGAGTCGGACATGGGGCTGCTCGCACCCGAAGCCGCGGAACTGCTGCGCGAACGGCGCCGGCTCGATGTCAACGACCTCGCGGTGTTCATGAACATCACCCCGGAGTTCGCCTCGGGCATCGGCCGCCGCGATCCGGCCGAGGTCGCCGTATCCACGGTGGTCTCCAGCCTCGCCGACGTCATTCTCGTGTCGGGGAAGATGGCGGGCGCGGTGCCGGACATCGCCACCATCGCCGCGGTCCGCGAGGCCGTCGACCCGCGCATCCCCGTGCTGCTCAACACGGGGGCCAGGGCCGAGACGATAGGCGGGTACCTCAAGCACGCCGACGGCTGCATCGTCGGAAGCTCGCTCAAGGTCGACGGCTACACCTGGAACCCGGTGGACCAGGACCGCGCGAAGCGGTTCGTCGACGCGGCCCGTGCTGTCGGCGCCTGAAGGGCCGGAAAAGGTGGCATCCCTCGTCCTCGGGCTCGACATCGGAACGACGAGCACCAAGGCGGTCCTCCACGACCCGGGCGACGATCCGCGGAACGGCCGCCTCGTGCAGGCGAGCGCCCCCGCGCAGCTCAGCTCCCCGCATCCAGGGTGGGCGGAGGCGAGCACCGCGCAGTGGTGGGCCAACGTGTGCGCCCTCGTGCCGCGGGTGCTCGCGACGGCAGGAGCGACCGCCGGCGACATTGCCGCCATCGCGGCCACCGGCATGGTGCCCGCTGTCATTCCTGTCGGCGAGAACAACCAACCCCTGCGCCCTGCCATCCTGCAAAACGACACGCGTGCGTCCGACGAGGTCCGCGAGCTCGCCGCCGCACTGCCCGGCCTGGACTTCACCGCGGTCACCGGGTCGGCGCTGACCCAGCAGTCGGTTGCCCCAACGCTGCGCTGGCTCGCCAGGCACGAGCCCGAGGTCTGGGCGGCCACGAAGACGGTACTCGGCTCCTATGACTGGCTCGCCGTGGCGCTCGGCGCGCACCCGCACGTGGAGCGGAACTGGGCGCTGGAGAGCGGCCTGTACGCGCTACGCGACGAAACCCTCCTCGCGGACGTGTGCGAGGCGGCGAGAATCAACGGGACCGTTCTGCCGGACATCAAATACCCGGGCGCCATCGTCGGCGAGGTATCCGCGCACGCGGCAGGCCAGACCGGCCTGCGCGCCGGAACGCCGATCGTGACGGGCGGTGCGGACCACGTGCTCAGCGCCTACGCGGCCGGCCTGGCCGACCCGGGCGACTGGCTGGTCAAGCTCGGGGGCGCGGGCGACATCCTGGTCGTGACCGACCGGGTCCTCGTGGACGCGAGGCTCTACCTTGACGCGCACCCGCGGCAGGGGCTCTGGCTGCCGAACGGCTGCATGGCGACAAGCGGCAGCCTGATCCGCTGGTTCCAGTCCGTGGCGGGCGGCGTACCGGTCGCCGACCTGGAGCGCGAAGCCGCCGCCGCACGGCCGGCGGAGCTGATCTGCCTGCCGTACTTCCTCGGCGAGAAGTCGCCGCTGCACGACCCAGACCTGCGCGGCGCGTTCCTCGGCCTGCACCTGGGCCACACCAGGGGCGACATGTACCGGGCGATCCTCGAGGCCATCGCCTACGGCTTCCGTCAGCACGCGGAGATCTTCGCCGAACGCGGCGTTCGGCTCCGCGACACCGCCCGCGTCAGCAACGGCGGCAGCACGTCGCGGGTATGGAAGCAGATCCTCGCGGACGCGCTCGGCGTGCCGCTTGAGCCCGTCGTCGGCCACCCGGGCGCGGCTTATGGCGCCGCGCTCGCCGCTGCGGTCGGCGTCGGCCTGCTGCCCGGCTGGGCGGCGCCGACTGCGCCGACCCGGCCGACCGCGACGGAGACCGTCGAGCCCGACGAGTCGCTCACCGAGCGGTACGAAACCGCGTACCAGGTCTACCTGGACGCGGCCAGTGCGCTGACCCCCATCGCCCACCGGCTGGCCAGGAGGAACACACTATGAGCAACGACGTTGCCGTCGTCACGGGCGCCGGATCCGGCATCGGCCGGGCGATCGCTACCGAGCTCGCCGCCCGCGGGCACACGGTCGTGGCGACGGACCGCGACCTGGACACCGCCAGGGCGACCGCGGCGACGTTCGGCGGCGAGGCGCGGCACCTGGACGTCACCGATCCGTCGCACGCCGCCCTGGTAGCCGAAGAGATCGCCGCCACCCACGGCGGCATCCACGTGTGGGTATCCAACGCCGGCATCTCGAAGATGCAGCGCTTCCTCGACGTCAGCGCCGCCGATCTGCGGCAGACCCTGGCGGTCAACCTCGAGGCCGTGTTCCTGTGCGGCCAGGCCGCCGCCCGGGCCATGACCGCCCGCGGCATCGCAGGCACCATCGTCAACGTCGCGTCGATGGCGGGCAAGCAGGGCCGCGTGCCGTACCTGGCCGACTACGTGGCCTCGAAGTTCGGCGTGGTCGGCCTCACCCAGGCGATGGCGTTCGAGCTCGCGCCGCACGGTATCACGGTCAACTCGGTGTGCCCCGGCTACGTCGCCACCCCGATGCAGGACAGGGAGCTCGGCTGGGAGGCCGCGCTGCGCGGCGCTGCGCCAGAAGACGTCAGGCAGCTGTGGATCGACGACACACCGCTCGGCCGGCTGGAAACCCCCGAGGACGTGGCCCGCGCCGTGGCGTTCCTCGCCGGGCCCGACGCGCGGTTCATCACCGGCGAGGCCCTCGCCGTCAACGGCGGCGCGTTCATGGACTTATCGCGTTCAGGGCCTGAGCCATCCCTGCGAGCTGGGAGCCGGTCAGGAACCCGCTCTCCCCGGCGGGCGCGCCGACCGCGTGCCCGGCGAACAGCACCGCCTGGCCGATGGCGGCGTGCGGATCGCCTGTGCCGGCGTAGACGTGCATGAACGCCGCCGCCAGCGCGTCGCCGGCCCCCGTGGTGTTGACGACGCCGCGCGGCGCGACCGCCGGCACGTGCCGTATCTCCCCGCTGGCCAGGACGCCGAGCACCGCCCCGGCCGCTCCGCAGCCGACGACCGCGATAGCCGTCTCGTACCGGTCCCACAGCAGCCGCACCCACGCTTCGGGCGGGCAGGGCAGCCGCTCATGGGAGCAGAACAGCACCCGCGCGGCGGCCATCCAGTCCCGGTTGTACTCGTCGTCGATGCCGGTGATCGCCTGCACGTCGGCGGCCACCGGCACGCCGGCGGCGCTGGCGATGGCCAGCAGCGGCCGGGCGAACCCGATGTTGGTCAGGACCGCCCAGCCGGCACCGTGCAGGGCCTCGGCGAACGCCCCGGCCGGGTAGACGGCCTGCCGCAGGCCGCGCAGGTCGGTATGGATCATCCGCTGCCCGCCGGGCTCGTACAGCACGACGGAACGGGGTGTCTCTCCTCCCGTCACCGCCCACGGCCCCAGCAGGCCCCGTGCCCGCAGCTCGCCCTCGACCACCGCGCCGAGCGGGTCGGCGCCGGTGAATGTCGCCAGCCTGACCGGGGTGCCCAGCGCTCCCAGCGCGGCGGCCACGTTGAAACCAGCCCCCGCCACCCGCACGCGGGTCCGGCCCTGCGGGTAGCAGACCGGGGCATAGGCCAGCGGGAACCCGTCCACGGGCACGCTGACTTCCACGTTGGCGACGCCGGCAACCACGATCACGACCGGCACTATACGGCCCCGGCGCCCGCGCGTGCCCGTGCAGACTGACAGCAGTGTCCCCGCGCACCACTCGTCCCAAGCGTGCCAGTCCGCGCCGAACGCTGTCTCTTGTCATCATGAACGGGGCCGCCGACTCCCCGCCGCGCACTCGGGCCGGGTCTCGCGGGCAGGTCAGCACAGGGGAGTAGTCGACTACGGAGGACAAGTAACGTGAAGTCATGAGATTATGGCGGGCCGTCATGAGGGATGCCTGTGCCGGGGTGGAGTTGCGGCAGGGCGTCCGGGTTTCCCGGAGATCGCGCGAGGGGGTGCGATGCCGGTGGTTCCGGCCGTCGCCCGGTCGCCGGTCTTGGCGACCAACTCTCGGGCGAGTGCGAAGCACTCGGTCATGGTCTCGTACTCGCGGCGTGCTTCCACGGTGTCGTTCTCGGAGTTCAGCAGGTAGGAGCGCCATAGCGCCGCTGTCGTGCCAAGCAGATCGGCGAACTTCGGCTGGCTCGTGGCTAGAGGCCGTAGCCGCTCTGCGGCCTCGGAGATGACTTCACGTGCCCGCACGATCATTCCGCTGTCGGCAAGGCACTGGGCGTAGCTAATGAGTAGCTCGGGCATGTTCGGTGAGAGCGGGTCGTGGCCAGCTGCCTCGATCCTGCGCATCTGGTCGTCAGCTTCGCGGATGGTCTGCAGCGCTCGCTCGCTATCGCCGAGTATGGCGTCTTTCCTGGTCCGTGGCGGGATCCCCGCGCGATCCTCTAGGGCCGCCAGCCGCCGTTGGAGCGATTGCCTCTCCGGACTTAGCATTTGTTTGCCACTCACCGCGGATGCTGCCTTCCACCCTGGTCAGCCGGCCCGGCCGGACCGGTCACATAACCAGCGCATGGCCCGGATGGCCTGCGCGTTCCTGAACCGGGCCCGGCCCGACCGGTAAACGTTCTCCCGTTGCGCAGCGGACTCGTCGAATGGGTCCCGTAGCCGTTGACCATGGCGGCCTGAGCGCAGGAGACCCCCTTGAACCTTGCCGTGTATGTACTCGCGCCCCTGATCGCCATGGCGATAATGGCCGGCGTAGCCGTACCGATCGTCGCCATCGCGCTGCGGGGTACAGCCCCGCGAGATCGCGCCCGAATCCTCCACGCCATTGCGGACGTGTTCCGCGCGGTATGGCACGCCAAGTAGAGGCAGTTCGCGGTGAGGCGGGCACCCAGTCTTTCAAACTTCAGGGCGCCGACTAGGTGCCGTATTGTGTCTTTCCGGGGAAACCTTGCCTCGCCAGGCTCCAGGCTGATGATCTGACGCGCGCTTGCGCTGGATCGCGCCGCGAGTCCCTCCTGGCTTAGTTCAGCCGACAGGTCGGCGAGGATGTGCCGCAGCCGATCCGTTACCCGCTGTCACATTCAGGACTAATGTCAAAGACCTGGCACCAAAGGTGCCCTAGTCGCCGTTGCCGAACCCCGAGAAGCGCTGCGCGCCGTCGCGCTCGGCCTGTTCGATGCGATCGACGCCCACCCCTGGGTCGGCGCTCAACTCGCCCGGGAGCCATGGCGGCCCACGGTGTTGGACATCTACGAGAGCATCAGCGAGCAGCTGCAGGCACTCAACGTGCCCGAACGAGCGTTGTTCGACTCGGCAGGCGTGCTGGTGAACTACATCCTTGGAGTCGCCGGGCAGAACGCTGCCAACGCTCGCGTCCTCGCCAGCAACAACATCGACCGATCCGCCTTTCTCGCGGGCGTCGCCGCACAATGGGCACAGCTCGACCCCGCCAGGCACCCATCCGTGCACAGAGCGGCGACGCAGCTGCGCGACCACGACGACCGCGCGCAATTCCTAGCGGGCGTCAATCTCATCCTTGCCGGCATCGAGGCCGTGAGCCGTGAGCGCAAGGACGGTTAGCTCGGTCAGCGCGAGGCCCGCTTCACTCGACTTTCGCAGTTTTTGGCCTGAGAGAATCTGCGGGGGGAACGGCTGATCGCGGCTGCCGGCAGGACATTAGCAATGACTACCAGGAGTTACTTTTCAATCACGGCAAGCTGGGGCAGCTAGGGCGGATGCGACACGCGGGGCGCCCTGGGGTGATGCGGTGGCGCTTCTGGTGCGGGCATGAAAGCGGGAGCATCGGCGGTGCTTACGAAACCGCCTATGAAACGGGTTCCCGACGATGCTCCCGGATGCCACGCTACTGGTTCCAGCGTCCCTGATGACGCTGCTTGCTTCCTTCGCGCCGCTGTTCACCGCGCCGTCGTTCCGCACGTTCACCATGCTGGCCTGCGGTTCCTCGCCCAGCCCGGTAAACGGACGGTCTGCGGGATGCTGACCGGGGCCGGGCTTGCCCGGCTCTGGCCGCACGACCGGGCGCACTGGTTCTTCTCCCGCGCCAGGTGGAACCCCGATGACCTGGGGCTGGCGGTCGCGAAGCTGGCCGTGTCGCTGCTGGTCCCGGACGGGGAACCGGTCCTGATAGCGATCGATGACACGCTGTTCCGGAGGCGGCCGCGCTGACCACCGGTTCCCCCGGCCGCTCCTCCCGCGCGGAGTCGATCGCGAAGGTGGCCTCCAGCAGCCGTCGCTGCAGCTCGCGGCCCTCCTGGCCGATGACCTCCTCCCGCTCCCCGTGATCGAGGAACCGCGCTTCCTCCCCCGCCCAGGACAGCAGCCCGACGAACTGCTCCGCCGTGGCGGCCAGCGCCGCCGCCAGCTCACCGTCCGCCCTGGTCTCGCTCCCGTCCTCCAGGACCTGCTTTACCGTCACCGAGAACCTCACCGTCACCGCCGTGCCTCCGATGCCTGCCAGACGCCAGTTCCCGCCATCATCCCGGAAACGGCCGGCGAAGCCGCGGAACCGGAAACGAGACGCAGCCCCGGCCACGCCCCCGGAAGACCGCTCTAGCCACGCTGACCAGTATGAATCACCCTCAGTAATGCCTGAAAAGCAAGGAAATGTCTAGAATCCCCAGATATCTGGTATTTCAACCCGATATAAGTAGATATTCATACCTCTCAAAGAGGCGCACCCGTCATGAACATCAGGAATTGCCGAGGGGTCAGGTGTCTAGCTTGAAGCGTGCCGGAATCAGGGCCAGCCGCCGGCCGCGCTGGCACCCGGCATTCCTCCTCATAGCGGCGGCGGCGGTGCCCTGTCTTGTGGCTGCCTGCGCAGGCAGCGCCACATACGGGCCGGGCTCCGGCACCCTCACCGGGATTGTCACGCGATGCACGTCGGCTGAATTTAAAGCGGGGGGTTGGGCCGCGGATCCCTCCCGGGTCGTGACCGTGTCCGTGCAGAATCTGTCGGTCACGACGACGGACCCGTGCGGCATCGCGCCGAGGGCTCACGACGGAACGTGAGATCCGCGTCCAGGAAGCTAAGGGACGATGATCGCCTTCAGTCCGGCGCGCCCCTCGGCGGCGGCGAACGCTTGCGCGGCGTCCGCGAGCGGAGTACGCGACGATACGAGCGGGTCCAGCGCCACTGCACCGCGCGCCGCCAAGTCGATCGCGCGCCGGTAGACCTCGTTCATGCGCCGCACCATCGCGATCGTCAGGCCTTTGCGCCGCGCGAGCGACGCCCGGAACGTGGTCGTGTCCGAGTCGGGAATCCCGCCGAGGACAACCCGCCCGCCCGGTCGCACGGACTCGAGCGCGATCCGCACCGCGTCGTTGTTCCCGGCCAGTTCGAATGCGACGTCTGCCCCGTAACCTGAGAGGTCATCCCGCGGCGTGACCGCCTCATCCGCACCCCACCTGACCGCCGCCTCGCGCCGGTGCGCCAGCGGCTCTGCCGTGACGATCCGCGACACGCCGGCGGCCCGCAGCAACTGGATCAGCAGCAGTCCGATCGGCCCGCCCCCGACCACAGCGACCGAACCGCCGAATGGAACGTGCCCCAGATCCAGCGCCCATAGCGCCACGCCAAGCGGTTCAAGCATCGCGCCTCCCGCGTCGGACACCGAATCCGGCAGCGGATGCAGCAGGTGCGACGGCCACGGCATGAGCTCGCGCATCATCCCGTCGGTCTCGCCGTGTCCGGAGAAGACGATGCTGTAGCAGAGGTTCCGGTAGCCGTCACGGCAGGCCCGGCACCGCTCGCAGGGTATCGCCGGATCGATCGCGACCCGTTCCCCGCGCCGCGGGCCGTCCGCGACCACGCCCGCACCCTCGTGCCCCGGCACCAGGGGCCGGGTGATCTTGGCGTCGCCGATGGCGCCTTCGGAGTACCAGTGCAGGTCAGAACCGCAGATGCCAACCGCGGTAACCCGCACGAGGCTCTGGCAAGCTGCTGCTTCAGGCGCCGGCTCCTCCCCGACCCGCAGGTCCGCGGTCCCGTAAAGTCGCGCCGCTCGCATGCTCACCACGTTATCCCTTGCGATCGCGCCCGGCACTAGCCCATCGCGCACAGGAAGGGCAGATCAGGCCGGCAGAACCGGCAGGCGCCGCAAAGCCCGGGCCCCGGACGACAGGCCGATCCGCAGGACAACCGCCACGTCCGCCGATTCGAGCGTCAGACCGGGCCGCAGGCCCGACACTGTGCCCAGAACACCCCGAAACCGGCGAAGCAGACCCGTGCAGGACACACCCCATCCTCCCTGCCGAGCATGAGCGGCTAGCTGCCGGGAGGATCAAGCAGCGTGGCTCGGCACAGATCAGCCACTATGCGCGCCCCGCGATCGTCGAGGGCAAGCACCGGCATCGCCGCCGGTGCCAGGTGAGCCGGATTACCAGCGCACGGCCAACGCAGGCGAGGTCCAGGCGGTCGGCCTGATCACCGCCAGCAACTCGACGTCTAACGTATGCGTCTATACGCTTCTCAATTCGATTATGGGTCCCACGAACACTACGCTCGACACGAACGCAGCTGGCTGACTGTGGGTGCCGTTAACGAACGTGTCTGGTGACACGTTCGTTAACGGCACGAACGCCGAGAGTTCAGCCGGACTGAAGGCTCGTCACGCGGAACTGACGGCATTAGCGGCCATCAGTGCCGGAATCCTGATGGGTTCGTGGCGCGCGAGTGCCTGGCTCCTGGCGCAATCCGTCCAGGATGACCTGGAGCAGGTGCCGGGCTCTGGCATCCCATTCGTCTTGCTCGAGCCGGGTCAGGTAGCCGACGAGGAGGATGACGTCACGGGCGTCGACGTCCGGGCGGATGGTCCCGTCGGCTTTGCCGGCGTCGAGGAGCAATGTCACCGCTTCGCCGATGGGCCCCAGGCTGTGCACGGCGAGGTCTTGCGATACTGCCGCTTCGACGGCACCGAAGACCCCCCGTTTGACCTGCGCGTAGTCGGCTAGCCGGTCGAGCCAGCGGGCCAGTGCGGTGAGCGGCTCGTGCCTGGCGAGGAGCGCCGGTGCCGCCGCCACGAGCTCGCCGACGTCCTCCCGGTAGACCTCGGCGAGCAGGGCCTCGCGGGTCGGGAAGTGGCGGTAGAGGGTTCCCTGACCGACCCCCGCCTGCTTGGCGATCGCGTTCAGCTTCACCTCGTCCGCGTTCGCGACCGCCGCCCGCGCGGCCGCGATGATCCGCGCCCGGTTGCCGGCGGCGTCGGCCCGGAGACTGGCCGGGTTCATCGTCCCTCCCGTCCTGCGACTGGCTAAGTGGACACGTGTCCGGTAGTCTTAGGCAGTCAAGCGGACACGTGTCCACCTTACCTGGAGGGAGTCCCAATGACCGGCATCAGCGGCAAGGCGGTCGCCATCACCGGGGCCAGCAGCGGCATCGGCGAGGCCACCGCGCGCTTGCTCGCCGAACGCGGCGCGGCGGTCGTCCTCGGCGCACGCCGGGCGGATCGCCTGGATGAACTAGCCGAGGAGATCCGCGAGAGCGGCGGACGCGCCGTCGCTGTCGCCACGGACGTCACCAGACCCGGGGATCTGCGGCGTCTGGTGGACTGCGCAGTCACGGAGTTCGGCCGACTCGACGTGCTGGTCGGCAATGCCGGCATCAGCAAGATCGGCCCCGTGACCGACCTCGACACGGACGGCTGGTCGGCGATGATCGACGTCAATTTCCGCGGCGTGCTCCACGGTATCGCCGCCGCGCTGCCGGTCTTCCGGCGGCAAGGGCGTGGCCACCTGGTGACCACGGTGTCCACCGCCGGGCTGAAGATCGTTCCCACGATGGCGGTCTACGCCGCGACCAAGAACGCCGTCCGTACTCTGCTGGAAGGACTGCGCCAGGAGTCGACCGACGGTGTGCTGCGGACCACGGCGGTGTCGCCCGGGTACGTCCGCACCGAACTAGCCGACTCCATCGACAATCCCGAAGTCCGCGAGCAGATCCGCCGGAACAGCGACGCGTTCGCCATCTCGCCCGACGCCGTCGCCCGCGCCATTGCCTTCGCCATCGAACAGCCCGACGACGTCGAAATCGGCGACATCACCATCCGCCCGACCGTCCAGGGCTAGCCGCCGTAACGTGGTTCACCGGATCGGCGCCCGCAACCGGGGGGCCGGGCTCGCGCATGTCACGCACCAGCACCAGAGCCAACCCGCACCCCTCGACCTCACCCAGGGCCGCAGGCTATCACTACGAGCGACAATGCTTCACGGAGAGTGAATAATTATCATCGCGGCATGTCGGCAGGACAGGCGGCCCTGCAAGCCCTGCACCAGGCCCGATCGGGGCGGCGGGACGCTAGCGGCTAACCCTCTAACTCGACGACTGTTGCGTACCCGGCTGGCCGGGGAAGGGAATTCCGCGTCTTCATGAACCACCCCGCAAGCGAGGGGGCTGGCCCTCGCAAGATCGTGCAGGTGCCCACCGGCCCCCCCGGCGGGGGGAATGCTGCAACGAGCCGCGCTGCTCGGAATGCTGGAGGGCGGCGAAGCCGGGCCTGATCGCTGGTGCCTGTGGCTGCGGTCACCCACAGGACACCGCACACCGGTCCTGTGGCCCCCGGGTTTCCGCGCCCGCCTCGATCCGCTTGAAGTCCTCAACTCCAGTGGGCAGGTGGCTGCGCGTGCCGGTGAGCACTTCGTTCTAGGCGCAGGATTCCGGGCGGTTGATCCGGCTGATCCCTGCTCACTCGGACAGGATCAAGCGTTCTACATTCAGGATGAGCCGACGCCGACGAACGCAACGAGCTGGGGCGAATATCTCGAAGCCAGATAAGGCTCGTGTTTCCGGGTTAGGCGGCTGTGCTGCCGCAGGTCCAGGTTTCCGGGTCGATTTGGTCTGGGTCGGGCCTGCCCGGGCGGATGGCGGAAATTCGGGCTGTGAGGAAGTCGCTGCGGAGCCTGGTGAGCATGTCGGCGGCTGACGGGGTGGTCTTGGTGCGGTACCACGGGCATAGCTGGCGTCGCAGGCTGACGTCGGCGGGGGCGCAGGCGGAGCGGGCGTACCAGATGACCAGCATGGTCAGGCCTCGATGGGGGCGCCGCCATCGAGGCCGGCACGCGGCAGCGGGCGGGCGGCGGCGTACCGAAGCCACCACCGCCCGTTCACGCATAGTTCACGCATACGGGTTTAGCAGTTGATGAACTCGGGGCTCTGGTTGAGGAGCTGGGCCCGGGGCGAGGTGAACGCCGCGAGGGCGGCGGTCGCGGACGGGCGGAAGACGGCGGCGTGGTGGCAGTTCTGGAACGCCAGCCGCACGTCGAAGCGCCGCTCGATCGCGGCGCGCATCGCGTCGCTCGCCATCATCCGCAGCAGCTGGCCGCGGGCCTCCTCGTCGGGCGGGGGAACCTTGTTGCCGGCGAACTCGCCGCCGCCCGCCTCCAGTTCCTTGACCAAGCCCGTGACCATGTCCCAGGCGTAGGGGAGCGAGGTGCGGACGCAGTCCAGGAACTCCGCGTCCTCCACCTCGCCATGCTTCGCCTGCTCGAGCAGGACCGGGGGAACCGTCAGTGACATCGTTGCTGTCCCTTCTCTGTTGCGGTGCGATCGCACCTTCGCCATTCTTACTGAAAATGAAAATCATTTCAATACTATGAGGGCGCGAGCGTGTCGGACGGAGACCGCACGAACCCGGAACGTAGGGGGAGGACGAGTGAAGATCGCTTTCGCCGGCAAAGGGGGCAGCGGCAAGACGACGCTGTCGTCGCTGTTCGTCCGGCACCTGGCCAGCTGCGGCCTGCCGGTCGTGGCCATCGACGCCGACATCAACCAGCACCTGGCCGAGGCCCTCGGCGCGAGCGAGCCGGAGCCGATGGGCGCGCACCTGGCCGAGATCAAGGAGTACCTGCGCGGCGGCAACCCGCGGATCGGCTCGGCCGCGGCCATGGTCAAGACGACCCCGCCCGGCCGCGGGTCACGGCTGCTGCGGCCCGGCGGCCCCGACCCGGTGCACGCTCTCGGCACCACCGCCCCGTGCGGGGCGGTGGTGCTCGCCACCGGGCCGTTCGACGACGACGACCTGGGCGTGTCGTGCTACCACGCCAAGACCGGGGCGGTCGAGCTGTACCTCAATCACCTCATCGACGGGGCGGGCGAGTACGTCGTCGTCGACTGCACGGCCGGCGCCGACTCCTTCGCCTCCGGGCTGTTCACCCGGTTCGACCTCACGGTCCTGGTCGCCGAGCCCACCCGCAAGGGCATCAGCGTCTACCGGCAGTGGCAGGACTACTCCGCAGGGTTCGACGTCCCCGTCGCCCTGGTCGGCAACAAGGTCCAGACGCCAGATGACCTGTCCTTCCTGCGCACGTGCGCCGGGGAGGAACCGCTGGCCTTGATCGGCCACGAGGCCGCCGTCCGCGCCATGGAACAGGGCCGGCCGTTCAGCCTCAACGACCTCAGCCCCGGCACCGCGGCCGCGCTATCGGCCATCAAGACCCGGCTGGACGCGGCGCCGAGAGACTGGGCCAGGTACACCCGCCTGGCGGCCGAATTCCACCGGCGGAACGCGCGGGCCTGGGCCAGATCGACCCCGACTTCACCCTCGGCCCGCACGCACTCGCTCCCGCCACGACGGGCACAGGCTACCGATGACCATCTCCATGATGCAGGCTGCCTGCTTCCAGCCCTCCTCGCCGGGCTGGCACGCCAGAGGATTCTTCTTGCCCCTGGCATTTGATCGCCCGTCCTTTCCCGCGAAGATCCCGTTGAAGCCCTGTCCGGAAAGCTCGGGGCACCTCAGCATGCCCATGTGTCCGCCTGCGGTCCCCGCGCGGTTTTCCGGGGTCGGGCGGCAGGGAAGGGTCGGTGGCCTGATGGCTAGTTGGGGTGTTTTCCCGCGTTGGACGCTGTGGCTCCGAGCGCGTGCCCGGCCAGGTCGGCTAGGGTCACGGCGACCAGCCGGGCCCGCTGAGAGGGACTGGAGCCGGGGTTCGGCAGCATCATGAACCGGCCGCAGTACTGTCCGTTGCTGAAGGTCCGCAGCTCTATCTCCTCTTCTGGCAGGCCTGCTACGTCAGCGGGCCAGTGGCCGTGGCGGGTCAGCACCGCGCCGTCCGGCTCGAGCCGCGGCGGGTGACCAAGCAGCGTCCCGTACTCGAAACGGCACTCCCGGAGATCAAGCAGGTCGGCCAGCTGCTTCCTGACGTGCTGGACAACGGCGTCCGGAGAGCCAGCTGACTGGGTTAGCGCGGCGCTGTCGACGATCCGCGCCAGGTATCCCGCGTCGGCGACCGTGACCGCCTTGAGGCGGCGGGCGCGGGCAGCAAGTTGCGACACGGCAACGCCGACCACCAGCAGCAGCGCGAACGTCGTGACATCTGATGAATGACGGATCGTGAAGCGCTCGTAGGGCTGGGTGAAGAAGAAGTCGAACCAGGCCGCGGCGGAAATCGCCGCCAGGGCGCCCGCGACGCGGTTGCCGATGGCCGCCACCGCGACAACGGCCACGACCAGCAGCAGGGCCACGTTCGTGTTCGGCCAGCTTGCGCGCCACGGGAGCAGGATTGCCGCCGCCGCAAGCGGAACCACGACGGCGGCAGAAATCGCCGACCAGTCCCTGGTCAGGTAACGAGTCATCTGCCGGCACCTTCTCCCGCGCTGAGTCCTGCACGCGCTACCGGCTCATCAGCGAGCCGGACTGGTGGCATGACTACATTAGACAGCCATTCCGCCGGGCGGGGCAGATGAAAGTCGCTTGGAGTCGGGGCAAAGCCGCTTGGAGTCTGTTAGCGTCGGCGGCGGCTGCCGGCTCCCGGCGTAGCGTTCGTAACCGCAACCTTCCCTGTTCAGGGATCTGGAGTGGTTATGACCGTCGTGCAGGGCATTCTCCTCGCCGTTTCCGTGGCCGCCTTCATTTACCTCGGCGTGGCGATGTTCAAGCCGGAATGGTTCTGAGGCGGCGGGCCATGAGTGACGCGCTACTCGCCGCCGTCATGGTGGCGTTCTTCGTGCTCGCTATCGGACTGGTTCGCGTGCTTGGCGCGATGATCGAGCGTGACACCGACCCCGGCGGGTTCGCGGACGAACCGCCGGATACTGACAGGCCGGACGGCCAGGCGGCCTGGCCGCTGTGACGACCTCGGCGCCCATCGCGATGCCGGACGAGACCCGGCCGCCTAAGGTCCGCACCCGCCCGGCGGCGGCGTTGTTCGAGCCTGCCATCCTGCGCCGTGCCGTCTT
>Ga0066797_1000093_pt1 | contig 26558 bp, 19 predicted proteins | sample PersoiDNA2013193_FD_76335 | JGI IMG/M metagenome (GOLD analysis project Ga0066797, IMG submission 76335) | Permafrost soil microbial communities from the Arctic, to analyse light accelerated degradation of dissolved organic matter (DOM) -... | ecosystem: Environmental > Terrestrial > Soil >... | reverse complement strand
CGGCGGTCGCCGGAGGTGTGGGCGCTTCGCAGGCGGGCCACGCGACCGAGGCTTAAGGCACTCGAGCCCGCAAACGGCGCGGGCCGGGCCCGCGGGCATTGTCATAGCTCAAGCCAAACGCCCCTCGCGGTGTATTACAATACTCGCCAATACATTTACTGTTAAACGGGACTTGGCAGGACTCACCAGCGTTACTCTCCAGTTATGCGACTACAAAACGACGCTGACCTCTGCCGTTCGGAACTTAAAAAGTTTTATCTCGCCTTACATAGATATTTACCAGCTACTTACCGGTAGTGAGGAACTCGAGCTGGATAGGCCCCCGGCCCCACAAGCCCCCATGAAACCATAGGCCGGGCTCTTTTCAAACAAGGGCTCCGAGCCTCTGATAGGTGTCTCGGCAGGAAGACCGATAACTGCGTACACAGGTTTTGATAGGTCCGGCGGACGGAAGGGAAAGGATCAGCCATCACTGGTTGTAGGCAAACCGGGGCGTCCTTCGAAGCAAGACATATGCCGAAAGGAACTCCCGCAAGGGGGTGCGGGGGGAGATGTTGTCTTGACTTCGACTTTTATAGGTGTCTATGTCGAGTATCAACCTTCTTCGCGAACGACCGCGACACCGCCTTTTCTACCCATGCGCTGTTGAGAGTGGCGAGCGCGTCGATATTATGCTCTTGAGTAAGGATATCCGTCTAGAAGTGCGACACCGTTCCCGAGCTTGCGGCGGTTTTCTTAAAGCGCCCTCTTGCCGGATCGGGTTGCAGCGGCGGTTACCGCGCGAACCCTATCGACTCGTGGGCCCAGGCGCGGTTGTTCCCGTACATTGCGCGCTCGACTATTACCTCTTTATCGCTGGTCACCATGGTGGAGACCTCCCACGTGTTCGGCACCGTGTCCGGGGCGAAGATCGTGGAACGCGAGTTGGCCGGCACTGTGATCGCGGGACCTTGTACGGCACCATCCGGCGTCATGTAGGTGAGATTGACTTTTGCTTCGCTACTGCCGGGGTTCTGCACCAGCACCCAGGTCTCCATCCCACCTGCCGTCGAGCCTTCCGCCAGGTACCAGGTCTTCTTCGGAGACACGACCCCGATGGAGTCGTGCGCCCATGTCCGGTTGTTGCCGTACATGGCGCGCTCCGCTATGACGGGATTGTCGCTGGTCACAATCGTGGACACGGCCCAGACACCATTGACTGTATCCGCCACATATACGGTCTTGCGGGAGCTCGAGGGTATCGTGAACGAAGGGCCGGGGACTTTTCCTTCCGGTGTCATGTAATCGATGTTGACATGCGCCTCGGGATAGGTCGGGTTCTGCACCAGTATCCAGGTCTCCATCCCCGGGCCGGTAGAGCCCTCCGCCAGGTACCACTTCGTGGAGGGCAGGGGTGCCCCGATGGATTCATGCGCCCATGTCCTTCCGTTCCCGTACATTGCGCGTTCCGCAATGACAGGGTCGCCGCTCGTCACCTTGGTGGAGACGCCCCACGAGTTTGGAACGGTGTCCGCGACGTTGAACGTGCGCCGGGAGCAGGCCGGGATGATCGCCTGGGGCCCATCCCTCGGGCCACCCGTGGTCATGTAGGAAAGCTTCACCGTCGCGGCGGTCGTGTTGGGGTTCTGCACCAGCACCCAGGTCTCCATTCCCGGTCCGGTAGAGCCCTCCGCCAGGTACCAGGTCTTCTTTGCCGCGGTCACCCCGATCGAGTCGTGCGCCCAGGAGCGGTTGTTGTCGTACATTGCCCGTTCGGCTATCACGTCCTTATCGCTCAAAACCATTGTGGACACTCCCCACTGATCGGGGACGGTGTCCGCCGCATTGAACGTGCGCCTCGAGTGAGGCGGCATCTTCACTTCGGGTCCCGCCACCATGCCGTCTGTGATCATGTATACGAGGCGCACATTCGCTTCATCATCGGTAGGGTTCTGCACCAGCACCCAGGTCTCCATCCCGCCTGCTGTACAGCCCTCGGCCAGGTACCAGGTCCTGGCGGATGAGGGCGGCGGAGGAGGCTCGTTCCCGGTCAGTATCGTGGCGTGGTGATCACCGGTCATGCGAAACATCGGCCAGGGGAAGAGCGCCGAATCACCCCCGCTCACCCCTGACGCCTTAGGGCCGCAGTCGTACACGTAGAATGCTCCCCCCTTGAAGCTCCCTTCCGGTGCGTCGCCTGTCGCGACGGCGACCTCGACACGTCCGTCCGCGTCAAAATCACCGACAGCGGGGTCGCCCGCGACGAAGTTGCCCATGTTCTTTCTCCAGAGCTCCTTACCGGTATGGTCCCACGCGTACATCTCGATGCCGGAACCGAGTATGATGTCCGGGATGCCGTCGCCCGATATATCGCCGAGGGCGGGAGACCCCATCGTGGGCCCGCCGAGCCCTCTCACGTCGAGGACCATGGTGCCGTCTGGCTTGAACGCCTGGACGTGCTCCTCGCCGATCCCGCGTACGGTCATAGTACCTATGACTATCTCCCTCGTGCCGTCCCCGTTTATGTCCCCGAGGGCAGGCGATGAAAAAGTGAAGCCGGCCGTCGTGACGGGCCAGCCGCTTACACTGGAGCCATCGTGGTTGTAGGCGTAGACCCTGTGGCCCTCGGTGGCCAGGCGGCCGTTAGCCTTGTAATAGTGGCCGGTGCCTACCATTATCTCGTAGCGGCCGTCGCCGTCGATGTCCGCCACCGCCGGCGATGACCAGGTGACCTCGGGGGTCACCTCCGGGAAGCCCGGGAGGATCGACGCGTCTTCGTCGAAGGCGTACAGAAGCCCTCCGGGCGGGTACGGCCAGTTGACGCCTCCCGTCGAGTCAGCCCCGATGACGACCTCTTTCACGCCGTCCCGGTCGAGGTCGGCGAGGGCGGGTGATGACCAGACCGTGTCCTCGTTGTTGTACGGCCATCCGGGGAGCATCTCTCCCGTGTACTTCCACGCGTAGACGCGCTGTCCGTAGTTGCCGACGACTATCTCCTGTGCCCCATCGCTGTTGATATCGCCGACCGCGGGGGAGGATAATATCCCAGAGAGGCCGCCCACCTCGTGCGTCTGCTTTGGCCAGCCCCACTTTGACAGGAGATTGCCGTTGCAGTCGAACCCCCACATCTTGCCTTTCATGTCCCCGATCCAGACCTCCTGCCTGCCGTCGCCGTCGACGTCGCTCGCGGCAGGTGTCCCCTGGATCGCGGCTCCGACGTCGTAGCGCCAGAGCAGCTGCGCACCGGCGTTGAAGCAGTAGAGATTTCCGTTCTGGTTACCGGCCAGCAGCTCCATCTGCCCGTCGGCGTTAATGTCCGAGGCTGTTATGCCCGCCTGATAAAAGCTCGAATGCGCGTCGTACATACCCTTGCCACTGATTAATCGGCCGGACCCCTGGCTGGAAGACCCGAAGGCCGGGGGGAGAAAGAGCATTGTCAGTGCAACCGCGACTGCAACCGCGACCGTAAGCGCGCGGAAGAGATTGTAAGCGTGTACAGCATTCGAAAAATTCCTTAAAAGCATTCCGCTCCTTTCCACTAGCTTAACATACTGTCGCCCGGGGGGAAGGACGGCTTGCACATACGTGTCTCAGTAGCCGCAGTGTAGGCGGAGGAACCTGCGTGCTGTGCCTCCCAGCAGGTTTGAGCTGATATCCTCATTGAAATTGAAGCTCGCGAAGTCGTCGTAGATGGTGCGCGGAGAACCCATCCCGGCGGGATGGTCGGTCCCGAACATTACCCTGTCACTGAAGCCGTCGAGAATGCGATAGAAGTGGTCAAAGCTATCGGGGACGTCCTCGAAGCCGGCCTGTGACGCCCAGAACCCGGGGTCGTCCAGGTAGTACTTTACGCAGGCGATCACGTTGGTCATGTCGAGGTAAAGTAGCTCGTGCCGCTTTATCAGGCTCAGGGCCAGCTCGAGCTTCGGGAACAGTGAATGCACCAGCACGACCGGCATCTCCGGGTACCTTTCGAGAATACCTCCGAGGTACTCGAGGTCTTGCGTCTTCCCGTAGAAGACATCGAATCCGGTGTGAACGATGAAAGGGCGCTTCAGCTTGTTGAGCTTGCGGAACATGGGCTCGAACGCCGGGGAGAAAGCCTCGAACCTCTGGGCGTAAGGATGCAACTTGATACCCGCGAGGCCGAGCTCGGTGAGGCAGCGCTCGGCGACCTCGTCCTTCCTCGGTGTTTCGATGTGGAGGGAGCCGAAGGGTACTATCCCATCGTGCGAGGCGGCAAGCTCCCTGCTGAACTCGTTCAGGAAGTCGGTCTCCTCCTCCCTCAGCGGGAAGACCAGGTTGAACACCGTCCCCACGCCGCACTCTCGCAGATCCTCGAGGATGTCCTCCGGCGTCATGTCCTCGCGCGAAGGGTGTTCGGGAAAGGACTTCTTTATCCAGCGCACGAGCCCGCTTGTCCTGCCGGGCGGCAGGATATGTATATGACAGTCAAGGTTATCGTGTTTCGTATCCTTGTACATACCGCAATTTACCATGTTCTATTATAGCCATCAATCCCGGTACATTTCCTCGAAGTGCCTGGACGCGCTGATGACGGCGGCCCGCATCATATCTTCGGCCCTGGCGGTAGCGCGCCCGGCGAGGATGTCGAGCAGCTGCCCCTGGTCCATCTCCGCGGCGGCGCGCTCGCACGCCTCCCAGCTCAGGATGCTCCGCACCACGCGGTCCAGCCCCTGCTCGGCGTTGTCGTACGGCCGGACCTGCATATCGTGGCCCTTCCACCGCCTGTAACCGGCCTCGCGGACCAGCGCCGCGATGGCGATATTCATCCCGTTGATGCGCACACCGTGGTCGATGTCGTACTTACCCGGGCCGCCGAGGATGATGCCATCGTTGTACCCCTGGCTGTTGAGGTGCATGTGAAGGAGCATGCCGTTGTCGACCTCCTCGACGGTGTCATATACGTGGTCGAGCCCTATCATCTCCGAGTGGCCGAACTCCTTGTTCACGCCTTTTCGCTCCATGGATAACCCGTACTCCTCGGCTAGCCTCCTCCAGAAGAGGATGACGCTCGCGACCGTCGGAAGCAGCATGGCGGGATGTCCTTCGTTGGGCTTCGGCTCGATGGCCACGAAGAGCTCGCCCCCTTTCTCCTCCTCGTATCGGCAGAGGCCCGCCACGCTCTCCTTCAGGTTTCGGTACATCTGCCTGATTGCCGGGGTGGCAATGTCGTATCCCCAGGACCCGTTCCAGAGCACCAGGGCCGGGTAAATTTCAAGTTCGGGGTGCCACGCCTTGCGCAGTGGGCCGTACGCCAGGTCCACGGTACGGACGGCGTACTCCTCGGCCTTCTTGCGTTCCTCGGGGTCGAGCGAGGCAGTGCCTCCGTAGGCGAAGTGGCGGTGTGCGCCCGGTGTGAGCAACGCGAGGTGGAAGCCGTTCTCCACAATGGCACGGGCGACGTCGTCCGCGTTTTCCTCGTCGACCTCATAGTCGTAGTGGAGCTCGATCCCTATCCGGATGTTATCCGGCAGCCTGGGCGTTATCTTCTCCCTCACGAGTCCAATCATCCCGGCCGTGTCGAGGCTATCCCCGCCCCACTCGGGGATCATGTCGGGGGGCACAAAACCGCCCTTTCCCGCGTGAAACGTCCATCTGCAGACGCTGTGGTGTGATTCCCCGGTCACTTTCGACCTCCTCTTTGGCTCTTATTCTCGGCACAAACATATTCCATAGATACGTGGCCCGCAACTTGGGTAGTATATTATCGAGCACGGGGAGGTGCGAGATGTCGTTTGACCGGGTATCGGACGAGTACGCGGAGAAATCGCTAACACAGAAGAACGCCGCCAGGAAGCTCACGGGCCTTCTTGGCCTGCGCGGGAGCGAGTCGGTTCTCGACGTAGGGTGCGGCCCCGGGCACATCACGGCGATGCTCGCCGGGATGTCAACCGGTAAGGTCTTAGGCACCGATGTCTCGGAGGCGATGATAGAGGAGGCACGTTCGAGCTATCCGGATATCGAGTTCCAGCGCGTCGCGGCGGAAGACCTCGACTACGAAGGAGAGTTCGATGCCGTTTTCTGCAACAGCGCGCTGCAGTGGTTCACTGGCCTCGAGCGCTCTTTGAAAGCGATCCACAGGGCACTCAAAAGCCCCGGCCGGCTTGCTGTGGCCTGCCCCGCTACGGCGCGCTTCTCCCCGTGGCACGAGAGGGTGATATGGGGAGCGGCCCGACGTCCCGAGATCGCTCCTGTCCTTGTCCACTGGAGTAGCCCGTGGTTCTTTCTTCCAGACGTCGCTGCTTACCGGAAATTGTTCGAGCGTCACGGATTTCTTACGGTACACCTTTCGATCGACCACGAGGTTTACGAGCAATCCGTCGATGAGGCGTACGGCGTTTTCGCCGTCGGGGGCGCGATGGGATTCGCAAACCCGGAGTACTACGACTGCGACGTGACCGACGAATACCTGGAAATCTTCAACACGGCGGTGAGGGAAGAGATGGAGAAGCTCGCGGACGGCGGGCGGGTGTCCGTCGACTTCAACCGGCTGTATTTCATCGGCGAGAAGAGTTAATTGCCCTCTTCCACTTGAAGCGGCAGGGAATCCCGGCCTCTTAGGCCGGGATTAGCGGGCCTGAGAGGCCCGCCTAAAGCGAGGCCCGCCTAAATAAAGGCCATCTTAAGGGAATAGACCCCGGAATCGACGTTCTTGTCCACGTCAAGCAGCTTCTCGAACACGTGGAGCATCGGTTCGTTCTCGACTAGGACCTCCGCCGTGAATCCGAACAGCCCCTGTCTTTTCGCCAGCTGGGTCAGGTAGGACAGCAGCTCCGAGCCTATCCCCCGGTTCTGATACGCGTCCCTGACCACGAACGAGACATCCGCGGTTTGCGTGGCCTCGTCTGCGACGTACTGCCCCAGCCCGGCGATCTCTTCCTTCTCTCCCTCGGGTAGAAAAGCGAGGATTACCATCTCTTTTGTGTAGTCGATGATCACGAAATCCTGGAGCCTTTCGTGGGGCATGTCCTGGCGATATGAGATGAATCGCCTGTACAGGCTGTTGTCGGACAGGGAATAGAAGAAATCCTTGAGCATCGGCTCGTCGCTGATTTTCACGGGTCTCAGCAGGAACTCGGCCCCGTCCTTCGTGGTTCGATATGTTTCCAGCTCCTCGGGATACTCCCCCTTTTCCCCCGGTATGAACGCCTGGTCCGCGTATATCAGGTTCAACTTCTTCGCCTCTTTTATGAGCCAGGGCCTGAACTTGGGGTGCGCTATTGCTATCAGCTCCATGGCTCTTTCCCGGATGTTCTTTCCGTGCAGGAACGCGATCCCGTACTCCGTGACGACATAATGGATGTCACCCCTGGTCAGCGTCACGCCGGCACCCTCTTGTACGGACGGCAGGATCCTCGACACCTCGTCGTCACCCGCCGTGGATGGAAGGGTGAGGATCGTCTTACCGCCGGGCGCCAGGATGGCACCCCGCATGAAATCAGCCTGTCCGCCTATCCCGCTGTAGAACATCGTCCCTATCGATTCGGCGGTCGCCTGGCCTGTGAGGTCTATCTGGAGGGCGCTGTTTATGGCCGTCATTTTCCTGTTTCTGGCTATGTTCAGGGGGTTGTTCGTGTAATCGATCGGCCTGAACTCTATGCTCGGGTTGTCGTTTATATATTCGTAGGTCCCCTTCGTTCCCATGCAGAAGGTGGCCACCGTCTTTCCGCGGTCCTGCGACTTCTGGCTGTTGTCGATGACCCCTTTCTTCATCAGGTTCACGATGCCGTCGCTCACGAGCTCGGTATGCACCCCGAGGTGTTTCTTCCCCTCCAGGTTCGCGAGGATCGCGTCGGGTATGCTCCCGTACCCGACCTGGATGGTATCCCCGTCCTCTACTATGCGGGCCACGTACCTTCCGATCTGGCTCACCAGTTCGCCGGAGACCTCCGGCCTGTACTCCAGGAGCGGCTCATCGTGGGGAACGATGAAATCCACGTCCTTTATATGTATGAACGTGTCTCCGTGCACGCGCGGCATGCTGGAGTTTACCTGGGAGATCACCACCGAAGCGTTCTCGACGGCGGCCTTCGTGATATCGACACTGACGCCCAGGCTCATGTAGCCGTTGCTGTCCGGCGGTGAGGTTTGTACGAGGGCCACGTCAATGGGGATATATTTTCGCTGGAGCAGCTCGGGGACCTGCGACAGGAAGATGGGGGTGTAGTCGGCGAGCCCCGCGTTCACCGCATCCCTCGTGTTGTCCCCGATGAAGAACGAGTTGTGCCTGAAGTTCCGCTTGAACTTGTCATCCGCATACGGCGCGACGCCCAGCGTCCAGACATGGAGCACCTCGGCATCGAAGAAGGCTTTAGGATGGGAACTTACGAAGTCCGCGAGGGCGCCGACGAGGTACTGCGGCTCGCCGCAGCCAGTGCCGATGAAGAGGTGGGCTCCCCTGTGGATGCAGCTGAAGACCTTCTTCTCCGGCACGAACTTCTCCGGATAGGTCTCCTTCATCTCGTCCAGCGTCTCGGAACTGCACTCCACTACCATCACCGTTCTCCTTGAAGTCTCCCGTCTTCCAGGCGGGCACCTATATAGTAACTTGTCGGAACGGAAATTGAACTACCCTGGTGTCCCTGTTTATCCGCGCGGCGCTGCGGGGCCTGTTCCTGATCCTTTTCCTTTTCCTCTTCTATGTCCAGTTTCTCCAGGCCGGTGACCTTGAAGACGAGGAAAATTACGGCCAGGATGACGGTAAAGTTTATTAGTGCCGCAATGAAGGCACCGTAGCTGAAGGTCGCCTTGCCGAGGTGGAATACCAGCGTGTCGAGGTTCTGGCTTTACACGATGAGCCCTATCAGAGGATTGATGAGGTCTTTCACCAGCGAGCTTACGACCGCCGCGGTCGCCAGGCCGACGATACCCTGCTTTCTGACGAACTCCGTGAAGCCCTTCATGTCACCACACCTCCTATGGTACTTTGTTATCTAATTCTGCCGGAGGACGCAGGTTCCTGCATCATAATAGGGTACCCTAGTACCCGTACCAATTTTCTATACATTTTTACCTCCCGTTCCGTCGCCAGTGATCCGGCGGCTCAGAATTGGCTTGACATCATGTCGACTTGGCTGTAGATGGTGCTTCGGGGATAGGCTTTCCGAACCTGGCCCTGTTGTACCACCATTCGGCGAGGAAACAGAGCAGTATTACTATCGGCACCGAAAGCGCCAGGCGCGTGGCCATCCAGAGCGTTCCCATGAACTGGGCCTCGAATAAGAGCGATACTATCGAAAACGCCATGGCTCCGAAGAAGGAATAAACAAAAGCGAGGCGGGCCTTCTTGTTGAAGATGATATTGCCTATCGGCAGGGCCATGAACAGGGGAATCGGAATGAGCAACGGGAACGCAAAAGACGCCAGAAGGCCCTTGATGCCGGCGCTATCGCCCAGGTACTTCTCTATGAAGTCCGCGCCCGCCCACTCCGCGAACAACCCGATGAATATCAATATCGCCGGCATGATGAGCACCAGCTGCTCTGCAAGGGAGATAAGCTCCCTGGCGTTCTTCTTGCCCTGGGTGCGGAATATCAGCGAAAGCGTCAGGGAGATGGTCGCGAGCGCGAAAACGGCGATGACCTTCGGCTGCAGCAGTCCTTTCATCAAGCGTTTCTCAGGCGTGGTATCCATGAAGGATCACCCCCATCAGCACCGCGATGGTGACAGCCGCGATGAACGCTGACACCAGGCGCACGGTTGTCGACCGAGATCCCATGATCGCGATCTCAATGGGGAAAGAAGCGAAGCTGACCATGGAGTTGCAGGTGACGAGAGCGGCTATCGCTGCAATACCGACCATTCCCGGACCGCTTCCCGCGTGCGAAGTCGCCTTCAGCATCGATGCGGCCAGGGGGAACACGACGGGCGCGGGTAGCGCGAGAAACGAGCCGACGACAGCCATGATAGGTATCGCCAGAAAGCCGAGGTCGCTGTTCAAGAGCCTGGACAGGGATCCGCCGGGTGAGAATCCGATCACGAGGCCGATGGCCAACCAGATGATTGCTACGAGTGGGACCATCTGCTTCGCGATCTGCCACGCCGCCGAGAGCGCTTTGACGGTCCTCTTCCTGTCTTTTATCAACGACAGGACAAGAAGAATTCCGGCTATGGCATTGACAATGATATACGCCATCGAGTATCAGCGCCCCTTTCACCTGACACACTCATATTTAAACGGGATTGGACACAGAAGTCCACAATGCCTGTGATGCTATGACCTGCGAGATGCGTATTGGTGAGGCCGCAAATGCTACACCGGTGCCAGGCACCGGTGTAGCATTTGCGTTTGGAAAAGTCACGCCGCAAACGGGAGCATAATTACTCTTGTGCTATCCGGAGTTTCGTGCTAAACAGGAACTGCTCGCATTTACAACGTTACTGCGACTTGAGGCCAAACGCCTTGTCAGACTGCGGGGATAAGGGGGGCGGATATCATGCCCGAGGATCTCATCAGAAAGAACTACAAGTGCTGGCCGGAAGGTATTTTCAAACAGCTCAGCTATCCCGAGGTGCCCGTTTTCGAGCTACTGCGCTCCTCGGCGCGCCAGTGGCCGGAGCGCAACGCCCTCATATTCGGCGGCATGGAGATGACTTACCGGGAGCTCGATAGCCTTTCCGACCGCTTCGCCACCGCGCTCGCGGACATGGGAGTGAAAAAGGGGGACAGGGTCGGCCTCCACCTTCCCAACTGCGCCCAGTTCGCCATCGCCTACTTCGGTCTTCTCAAGGCAGGGGCCATCTTCGTGCCCTTGAGCCCGCTTCTCGCGGACAGGGAGCTTTCATTCGAGCTCAATGATGCCGGGGTAGAGACGTTTGTCGGCCTCGACCTGCTCTTCGCGGTGCCCCAGCAGGTGATCCCGGGCACACCGGTCAAAAGGACCATTCTTGTGAGCATGGCGGACTGCTATCCTCCGATAACCGCGCCGGTAAAAGCGCTGGCGAAGCAGCCACTTCCCAAGGGGACCCTGGATTTCACCGCCCTGATCGCCCAGTACCCGCCGGAGCCCCCCGAGATAGAGTTCGACCCCAGGGAGGACCTGGCCCATATAGCCTACACCGGCGGCACGACCGGTACCCCGAAGGGGGTGATGGTCACCCACTTCAACGCCGTGGTCAACTCGTGCCAGTTCGCCTACTGGCTGAGTGGGGGGGATGCGACCTACGAAGATGGCAAGATCGGCTTGAGGCGCATGGAGGGTGATAAGGAAGAGGGCCACGTAGTTCGCAGGGGAATCGAGTCGCTTCTCGTAGTAGTCCCCTGGTTTCACGCGATGGGAGTCATCGGATATCTCGACCTGCTGGTCCTGGCCGGGACGACGATGGTCGTCTATCCGCGCTTCGACCCCAGCGAGTACTTGCTGGGCATCAGCAAATTCCGGCCCACCGCCTTCGGGGGCGCCCCGCAGCTCTTCGTCCCCCTGGTGGAACACCCGCTGTTTGCCGAAACGGACATGTCTGACATCAAGCTGGTGGTTTCCGGCGCCGCCCCCATCCCGCAGTACCTCCTCGAGATCATGTTAGACAAACTCTCCGGAGTCGTATGCGAGGCATACGGGCTTTCTGAGTGCACCATGGGCTGCTCCATGAACCCCACGAGCCGCGAGGGTTACAGGCTTGGCTCCGTGGGACTGCCGCTGGCGGATACCGAGATAAAGATAATGGATGCGGAAACGGGCGATGTTGAGCTTCCGGTGGGGGAGGTCGGCGAGGTCGTGTTGCGCGGTCCCCAGGTAATGAAGGGATACTGGAACAAGCCGGAGGAGACTGCCCAGGTGCTGAAGGACGGGTGGCTCTACACGGGCGACATTGGGAAGTTCGACGAGGACGGCTATCTGTTCATCGTTGACCGTAAAAAGGACATGCTCATCTACAAAGGCTACAACGTCTATCCGCGCGATCTCGAGGAGGTCATAAACGAGCATCCGGCTGTGGCCCAGTCGGCGGTGGTGGGCAAGAAGGACGATCGCTACGGAGACCTGCCGGTGGCCTTCGTGAGCTCGTGGATGGCGCGAGCACCAATGAAAAAGAGATCCTGGATTACGCGAACGAACACCTTGCCAGGTACAAGAAGATCCGCTCGCTGATAATCGAGGAGAAACTGCCCGCAAGCGAGGCCGGCAAGGTGCTTCGCAGGGAGCTGCGCGACAGGGCCCAGGAGATGGAGATATAGAAGGGCGCCTGGTGCCTCAGAGCTCTTTTTCCAGCACGAAGTTGCCCAGGACCAGGGTGTCTATACCGGTGAAGAAGTAGCAGTTCAGGGCGTCGTCCGGTGTCATCACGATCGGCTCTCCCCTTATGTTGAAAGAGGTGTTGAGGACTACCGGCACCCCCGTCAGCTCCTTGAACTTCTCTATCAGGTGCCTGTACTCGGGGTTTGCCGAGCCGTCAAGCGTCTGAAGCCTGCCCGTCTCGTCCACGTGAACGACCGCCGGTATCACGTCCTGCTTCTCCTTCTTTATGGGAAGGACCAGCAGCATGAAGGGGGCGGGGTGATAGTCATCAAAATAGTCGGCTCCTTCCTCCTCGAGGATCGTCGGGGCGAAAGGCCTGAACCCTTCCCGGTGCTTGACCTCCCGGTTAAGGATCTCTTTCATGTCCTTCCGGCGGGTGTCCGCAAGTATGCTCCGGTTTCCGAGCGCGCGCGGCCCCATCTCCATGCGGCCCTGGAACCACCCGACTATCTTTCCCTTCGCGAGCGCTTCCGCGGCGTAGGCGCCGGGGTCGTCCACCCTGCGGTACTTCGCCTTCCGCTTGCGGATGCATTCGAGCATCTCTTCCTCCGTGTACCCCGGGCCGTAGTTGGGATGTATCATCGTGTACTTCCTGGGCCGCCCCAGCACCATGTGCTCGACCCACAGAGCCGCTCCCAGCGCGGTTCCCGCGTCGTTGGCTGAGGGCTGGATGAAGATCTCCTCGAAGGGCAGCTCGCGGAAGAGCCTCGCGTTCATCACGCTGTTAAGCCCGACGCCACCGGCGATGCACAGGTTCCTGGAGCCGGCCTGCTCGTAGAGGAACCGGCATATGTGCAAGGCGGTCTCCTCGGTGACCTCCTGCAGCACCCGGGCGATATTCTCGTATCTCCCTTCCATCTCGCTCTCCGGGACGCGGGGCGGGCCGAAGATCCGGTGGAACTTATCCGAGGTCTGGAACCGGGTGGCGCTGTAGTGGAAGTAAGAGAGGTCGAGCTTGAAGTCACCGGCAGGCTTTGGCTGTATGATCTTCCGGAACTCGTCGAGGAGCTCGAGGTCACCGTAGGGAGCGAGCCCCATCACCTTGCCTTCCCCGCTGTTGGGAGTGAAGCCGAGGTACTCTGTGACCGCGGTGTAGAGGGAACCGACCGAGTGGGGGTTCCGTATCATCTTGATGGTCTCAATCCGGTTTCCCGTCCCCTTGCAGAGAAGCGTTGATAGATAGTCGCCTCCCCTGTCGATCGAGAGTATCGCGGCCTCCTCGAAGCCGGAGGGGTAGTAGCCGCTGGCCGCATGGGCGTCGTGGTGACCGACGAACATAAGTTTGCCCTTGTATCCGTATCTTTTCTTAAAATCGTGCGCGCGGTAAAGGAGCATCGAGTCCACTGCTGTTTGCACCGCAAAGCGCTTGGCCGAAAAAGGGAACCTCCGAAGGAAATCGCGGAATGCCCGCGCGTAGTCGAGCACGGGCCGGTAGGTGAAGGCCACGTAATCTACGTCACCTATGTTGAGGCCGCCCTCCTTGAGGCAGTAGGCGATCGTATTGTCCGGGAACGCCTTGGTGTGCTTCGTCCTCAAGAACCGCTCCTCCTCGGCGAACGCTACTGGCTCCCCTTCGGAGAGGAGGCACGCCGAGGTGTCGTGTGAAAAGCAGTTTATGCCGAGTATGTTCATCTGGACTGACCTCTGGTCTAAGCCACGAATGGCTTTATATCTTACCTGTTACCCATTATGCTCTTCTATGGGCTCCTTGCAGTTTGCCGAGCCGAACCCCTCTTCAAAAGACCGCACGAGTGAACCCGCGATCTCGTACAGCTTGTCCCAGCAGGAAAGGGCATCCTTTGACGAGTACAGGAACCGTTCCGGTTCGCCCTCCGGGGTTGTCTGGGCCTTGCCCACGACGAACTCGCCCTTCTCGTCGATGATGAAAGTGTCCGTCATGGTGCCGCCGGCGTCGATGGCGAGGATTCCCGGTACCTTTCTCGAAGACATGTCTCCTCCTGAGACTGTGTGGTCGCCAACGCTAGGAACACATTCTATCATTCGCGAGGGCAACACATCATTGGTTGATGGATTACGTTGAAGCTTGGAGGGAAACTGTGTCATATTTGACGGGTGTCGAAAAAGACGCCTATGGGAGCCGATAGTGCAAAGGGATGACCTTTCTCCGTTTTTCGAACCGAAGGGCGTTGCCCTGGTCGGCGCGCGCCGCTCGGCGGGGTTCGGCTACGGGATACCGATCGTGCTCAAGCGGCTGGGCTGGGCGGACCGCCTGTACCTGGTCAATCCGGCCGGCGGTGAGCTCCACGGCCTCAAGGTATACGAGCGGATAGCCGACGCCCCGGATCCCGTTGATCTCGCCGTGGTCATAGTCCCGGCGAAGGCGGTACCCGGGGTCATCGACGAGATCGGGGCCCGCGGCATTCGCCACGTGATCGTTGAAAGCGCCGGGTTTGCAGAGATTGGTGAGGCCGGCCGCGCTCTGCAGGACGAGGCTCTGGAGGTAGCCCGGAAACACGGGATCAGGGTCATCGGGCCGAACTGCGTCGGTGTTGTGAACACCGCTAACCGCTTTACCACGGTAGAAGTCATTGACGAGGCCCTGGAGCCCGGCTCGACCGCCATCATCGCGCAGAGCGGCGTGTTCGGTAACGTCCTTCTCGACCTTCTCCCCGAGTTCTTGCTGCCGATCTCCAAGGCCGTTACGCTGGGAAACCGCATGGACATCAACGAGTGCGACGTCCTGGAGCACCTGAGGCTCGATCCGGTGACCAGGGTCATAATGATGTACCTGGAAGGCGCGGCGGACGGAAGGCTTCTGAGGGAGAAGCTTCCGGAGGTCACAAGAGAGAAGCCGGTCCTCGTGCTGAAGAGCGGGCGCACGGAGGCGGGCCGTGCCGCGACCGCGTCGCATACCGCGAGCCTTTCCGGCGTGGACAAGATCTACGACGCCCTGTTCGAGCAGACCGGGGCAATCCGCGTGGACAACCTTGAAGGCCTTGTGGAGTTAGGGCGGGTCTTTTCGTCTCAACCGCTGCCGAAAGGGAACCGCCTGGGTATCCTGACCTCCAGTGGTAGCCTCGGGGTCATGGCGACAGACGCCGCGGTCGCGAACGGGCTTGATCTGCCGCCGCTTTCCGGCGCCACGGTGGAGAAGGTCCTCGCCGAAGCCCCGGCCTGGATGAACGTGAAGAACCCCCTGGACATCGGGCCTTCCCATCAATACGAGATGGCTTTGACTGCCCTCATGGAGGACCCGGAGATCGATATGGTGCTCGAGATTTGCATCATGCCGTTTGCGATATTCAGGGAGCTGACCAGGCGAGGCTATCCCGGCACTGGATGGTTCGGTGACATCGCCTCTGTCCGCAGGCTCGGGCCCGATAAGCCGCTGGTGGTCTGCGCGGTGGGCCACGGCGAGTTTATCAATGCCATGAGGGAGATAGCGGGACCGGACGTCCCGGTCTTCGGTTCTCCGGAGCCGGCGGCCGCGGCCCTGGCTGCGCTATACCGTTACAGCGTGTGGCGTGCCGGTCTTGATGGTTGACCGGGCGGGCCGCTTTATTGCCCCAGCAGCCGGCCCGCGAGAGCCTCGGGGTCGTAGGACCCGTTCTCGACGACGACCCTGCCGTTGACGATTACGTACTCGATCCCATCCGGATATTGCTCGGGGTCGTCATAAGTGGAGTTGTCGTGGGTCTTCTCGAGGTCGAAGACCACGAGGTCGGCCGCCGCTCCCGGCTTGATCACGCCCCTGTCTTCCAGTCCATACCTGGAGGCGGATAACCCGGTGGAACGGTGGATGGCGTCCTCGAGGGTATAGAACTTCAGCTCCTTCACGTAGTGCTCGATTATCCTTACGAAGGTCCCGTATGCGGACTGCGGGGGCATCCCCACTTCCGGGAAGAGCACGTCCGCGCCTATCGACAGCTCAGGGTGGTCCTGTACCTTGGTGAAGACCTTCTCCGACCAGGGCCGCGGCGGGGTCCCGAAGAGGAAAGTCACCATGCCGTTTTCCTCGATCGTGAGGTCCGCGAGGTAATCGAACGGGTCCTTGCCCGCCTCCCGCGCCAGGTCCACGACCCTTTTTCCTTCCACGGAGCGGTTCTTCTCGCTCGCCGCGGAGAGGATCCTGAGCATCTTCCAGCCTATGGCCTTGATGTAGTTGTCCGACCAGGAGCCCTCCTCCCAGTGGGGCCACCGGGGCTTGAGCGTCTCGACATCCTTCCTTATCCTGCTCCTCTGGGCCGGGTCTTGAAGCCGCGCGAGCAGGGCATCGGTCCCTCCGATGTTCGCCCACGGGGGATAGAGCTGGGTCACGGTGGTGTTCCCCATCACGTAGGGGATGAAGTCCATACCAACCTCGAGGCCGCTCTCCAACGCCTGGTCCACCTGCTTGATTGCCTTTTTCAGGACTGGATTGGGGATCCCGGGAAGCGGCACCACCCTGTTGACGGCTTCAAGCGCGCCCATCATGCTGTACAGGATATCCGCGAGGTGGCCCAGGTAAGGGACCGCGAAGACGTGGGAGAGTTGGAGCCTGCAGCCGCTGCGGGATGCGATCTCGAGCGCTTCCCTGACCGCGAGGTCATAAGTCCCGGAGTGCCCCCTCACGTGGGTTGCGTACCGCCCGCCGTATTCGTTGGCGACCTTTGCCAGCTCGACGATCTCGTCGGTATGCGCGAACATCCCGGGGAAGTAGGTAAGGCCGGTCGAGAAACCACGGCAGCCGGCCTCCATCCCCTCTTTTACCAGCCGCTTCATGCTGGCGAGTTCATCCTCGGTCGAGAAGCGGGCCGCGTCTCCCATCACGGCGATCCGGATGGGCCCGTGCCCGGCCAGGGGGACGAAGTTCATGGGAAGCCCGCGCCCCTTGAGGTAAGTATGAAACTCCCTCTGCGTCTCCCACCGGGGCTCGACGTCCTTGGGGATGCCCATGCTGCGGATCGTCGCGCTCATCAGGTCCGACTGCTCCCTCGGCCAGGGGGCCGCCGACCAGCCGCAGTTGTTGGACACGCACGTTGTCATCCCCTGCCGGAGGTACGGTTCAAAGAGCTGCTTGTAATCATTGCGGATAACATAGAGGTCGTTGTGTGAATGGATGTCGATGAACCCGGGGCACACCTTTTTGCCGCTTGCTTCGATGACCTTTGCCGCCCCCGGGTCGGAGACCCTGCCGACCTCGACTATCCGGTCTCCCTGTACTCCCACGTCTGCCGAGAACACTTTCTTGCCGGTCCCGTCGATTACCTCACCGCCGCGGATGAGAAGATCTAACATGGTTCACACTCCTGGCTGGCGCCGCTCTTTAAAGCATGAGCTTATGTTTAGCCCGGCCTAAATGAAGTTTAGCCCGGCCTAAATGACGTTACCCGCATCAAAGTCCCAGCTTGCTCTTAAGGCCTTGGGCCTCTTGATCAAGGCCATCGTATTCGTTGCCCAGCGCCTGGAGCTCACCCGTGTACTTGTTCTGGATAGCGGTGAGCCCCTGCGTGGCCACAGCTGGACTGGTCTGGGGGTTTGCGGCCAAATTGCCCGTAAAATCGCCGAATTCCTTCAGGTCCCTCTGGTACGCGTCCAACATCTTGATGATGTCATCGACCTGCTGCTCTCGCAGGGCCGCGTACTTCTTGTAATCCGCCGCACCTTCCATGTCGCTGATGCTCTTGTACATGGACTTGGTGGCTTCCGCTTTCTTTGAGAGGCCGTTGAGCGTATCTATGAAGTCCGCCGAGCCTTCCTTATACTTCTGATTGAGCCCTTGATAACTCAACACGCCTTCGCTCAGGGTGGAGAAGAAACTGTCGATTTCACCGCCCGTCGCGTCGATGTCGGACTTCAGCTTTTCAAGCGACTTGTCCGCATCTTGAAGGTCATATTTTGCCCAGAAACCGAGAAACGTCTTTTTCCCGAAGTACCACTTGCCGTCCCTCTTCACGAGGTAGTAGGTGGTCTGGACCCCGGCCTCGGTCACGGTCGCCGATACGACCTTCCCGCTTTTGTCTTTTTGCTTGACGGTTCCTTTTGTTAGGGTTACCGTCGCTTCATTTCCCTTGATAGAGGTATCAAATACGAGATTCTCGAATCTTAAGTACCCCTGGGGCATGTTTTTCTTCAAGATATCCTTAAACGCCCCCTCCGAGCCGGATGCCTGCTTGAATGATTCGGGGTCGACGAGGGCGGTTATTCCAGCGGCGTCTTTCTTTTCGAATTCTGTAAAGAACTGCTTGACGGTCTTGTCGGGCGACGATCCCTTGAAGACGACAAAGACGAGCACAAGGACGATCGCCGCAACGACCAGAACGCCGATCACCGCGATAAGAGGTACCAGCCATTTCTTCTTTGGCTTTGCTACCGGCGGAACCGTAGCCGGTGCCTCAACCCCCGGCGGATCCTGTTCGGACGCTGCCCCCTGTTCTTGAGGCGTTCCGCAGTGTGGACAGTCGATGTCACCCGGATCAAGTTCCTTGCCGCACTCCTTACAAAGCATCATTACCTCCCCTGGTCTGCATCCTTTCGCGCTTCACAGATAAGATTGTCGCTTACTTCGACTGAGTCAGTGTTCTTGCCTGCTTCTTGAGGGCCCGGCTGGCTAATATTATATACTCCTCACAGGGGATTCCGATGTAACAGATTCGCCCGTTGAGGTCTTAGACGGCCTTTCTTTCCTCTGGAACTATCACGAGCTCTGTCTTCTCGGTGCGGCGAATCACTGTCAGGGTGTTCTTGACCCCGATCTGTTCCTCCGTCAGGAGCGTGTGCAGGTCGTCGACACTCGATATCGGGTGGCCGCAGTAACCTACGATGATGTCGCCCTCCCGAAGGTCCGCCCTCTTTGCCGAGCTGTAGCTTTCGATGAAGGTGACCATGAAGCCGCTCTCGACAGGGAGGTCGAAAAAGCGGACCACGCGGCGGTGAAGGGGCGTGTTCTGGCCCGCGACACCGAGATAGCTTCGCTTGACCTTCCCGTGTTTTATCAGCCGACCGGCCACGAACTTCGCAGTGTTAATCGCTATTGCGAAGCACAGCCCCTGGGCCATGAGGATGATGGCGGTATTGATACCGATGACGTCGCCCGCCGAGGTCAGAAGAGGGCCTCCCGAGTTTCCCGGATTGAGGGCTGCATCGGTCTGGATGACGTCATCGATCAGCCGCCCCGAGCTTGACCTCAGCGAGCGGCCGAGCGCGCTTATGACGCCGGCGGTTACCGTGCACTGAAAGCCGTAAGGATTCCCTACCGCGATGACGAGCTGGCCCACTTTCAAAAGATGGGAGTCCCCGAATTCGGCGGGGGTAAGTTCCGTCGCGCTTATCCTGACGACCGCGAGGTCGGTGTCAGGATCGTCGCCCACGATGTCCGCCTGACAGGACCTGCCGTCGGCGAGGGTGACTTCCAGCTTCTTGGTATTCTGGACCACGTGGCTGTTGGTGAGGATGAACCCGTCACCGGTGAATATCAGGCCGGAGCCGGTCCCCTGCGCTTCTCCGGGAGAGGAGCTCGCCCTGCCCTTCCACCGGGCTCTCTGGGCCACCGAGATGTTAACAACCGACGGGCTTGCCTTATCCGCGGCGCTTATAACTGCACGGGAGTAAGCATCGAGGAGGAAATCGTCGGTGCCCGGAGCAAACCCGGTTGCGGGGCCCTCCCCCGCTTCCTGCGCTTCGCCCATTATTAACCGGAATTCCGGTTTCATATCTGCAACCTCCGTAAATACCCGGACCAATGTCTATTAAGATATTTAGAGGTGCGATTTGCAGTGAGGAAACGCAGTTCGTATTGTTCTTGAACGAGGAAGCCGCTGGCGCTGCAGCGCCAGCGGCTACCAATACCGTAAACTCGGCGTACTTCAGTCTTCTTTTCCAAGGTACTTGAAGGAGACGTTTACCCTGGCGCGGTATGCGGCTATCTTCCCGTCCTCGATTTTCAAATCGAGTTTTGTCACCTCGGCGACCCGGAGGTCCTTCAGCGACGCGGACGCCGTCTCCACGGCGGCCTTGGCCGCTTCCTCCCATGATGTCGGGCTTGAGCCCACTATTTCAATGATCTTGTATACGCTTTCCGGCATGATTCCCCCTTTCCGCTTCTTCGACACCTGTGCGGGTATTATATCAGAACGACCGTGGCCAAGTGTTCGTACAGCCTGCCGTCTTTACGGGTCAAGATCCCTTGTCGCCTCCAGCTCAGGCTCTGTGCGTTTATTGAAGCGTGAGTATGAGCCGGGGCCAGGATGAAGCCGCCGCCCTCGGTGCCTCCGACGGCTCTCTTGACTTCCTCTTGCACCTCTTCCCTGGTCCCGTCTACAAGGGTATGGGTCACGTCTATGTTCCCGATGAGGCAGAGCCTGTTCCCGACCCTGCGCCTGGCCGACGAGATTCGTCACTTCGAGCGAATCTTCGCCCTCTGTCGCGATGACTCTCGAGTCTTCAATCAAGAGAATTTGACAACACACATCTTATCAGGTGAAGGGCAGTGGCTTGTTTCTTAAATGGATAGCACAGCATGGGTATGACTGTATATGTCTATATAAACTGTAGCTGCTGGTGACCCCTGTCAGTATCCTGCCGTACCCTGAATTTGCTGAACGGCCTGCAAAATGAAGAAGGGCCCCGGGAATCCGGGGCCCTTCCAGTTCGGCTTCCTCTAGGGCACGCACCCCACAACGCAGCTACCACCGGTCCAGCCTCCGGAGTAGTTGAAGTACATGGGGCGCTCAGCGATTATCTCTTGTGAGTTGGTGCTCTCCACCTTGGCCGAGAAGTCGTGGGCAGTGTCGTCCCCCTCCCCCAGCTTGTCCTTCACCACGACGGTGGAACGGGAGTTCTTGGCAACGGTGAGGGTCTGGGTGTCGGTGGTGCCGTCGCCCTTCATGTAGGTGATCTTTACGGAGGCGTCTTTACCACCGGGGTTCTGTATGCAGAAGTAGGGGTCGAAGCCCGGGCGGCAGGTGCCCTCCGCGAAGTAGAAGTCGGTGTCAGGTGAAAGCGCTCCCACCACGTCGTGGCCGCCTGTCCATACGCCCTTGTAGTTGAAGTACATGGGGCGCTCGGCGATGATGGGGACACCGTTTACCGACTCCACCTTGGCCGAGAAGTCGTGGGCGGCGTCGTTTCCCTCTCCCAGCTTGTCCTTCACCACAACGGTGGAACGGGAATGCTTGGCAACGGTGAGGGTCTGGGAGTCGGTGGTGCCGTCGCCCTTCATGTAGGTGATTTTCACCGGGGCTTCTGCGCTATCGGTGTTCTGGATGCAGATGTAGGGGTCGAAGCCGGGGCGGCAGGTCCCCTCCGCGAAGTAGAAGGCGGTGTCAGGTGAAAGCGCTCCCACCACGTCGTGGCCGCCTGTCCATACGCCCTTGTAGTTGAAGTACATGGGGCGCTCGGCGATTATCGGTTGTGCGTAGGTGCCTACTCCGTCCATGCTCTCCAACTTAGCCGAGAAGTCGTGGGCGGCGTCGTCCCCCTCTCCCAGCCTGTCCTTCACCCTTATAGTGTTACGAGAGTACTTGATAACGGTGACAGCCTGGGTGTCGGTGGTGCCGTCGCCCTTCATGTAGGTGATATTCACGGAGGCGTCTTCACTGCCGGGGTTCTGGATAGTGAAGTAGGTTTCGAAGCCCGGGCGGCAGGTCCCTTCGGCGAAGTAGAAGTTGGTGGCCGGTGAAAACGCTCCTACAGCGTCCGAGCCGCCGTTCCAGTTCTTATCCCCAGGCCTGTAGTTGAAGTACATGGGGCGCTCGACGATTATCTGTTGTGAGTTGGTGCTCTCCACCTTGGCCGAGAAGTCGTGGGCAGTGTCATTCCCCTCCCCCAGCTTGTCCTTCACCGCGACGGTGGAACGGGAGTTCTTGGCAACGGTAAGGGTCTGGGTGTCTGAATTGGTGTCGCCTTTCATGTAGGTGATCTTTACGGAGGCGTCTGTACCGCCGGGGTTCTGTATGCAGAAGTAGGGGTCGAAGCCCGGGCGGCAGGTCCCCTCCGCGAAGTAGAAGGCGGTGGCCAGCCGGGTGATGCGCCCCTGCTTAGCGGAATAGGACGGCGGTATGTTTGGAAGTTTGTCGCCGTCCAGGTCGGGCATGGCTGCCACGGTGCCGTACAGCGCCTGCCAGGCCGCCAGCCCCGCCGCTGCTGTGGGTACGATGAAGTCCTTCATCGGGTACGGGTTGACGTCGGTGGGTGTGTGCTTGGTCCCGGTCTTGTCCCGCGGATAGAGCCCGAACAAGGACAGGAAAGACGCGGTGTAGTAATTTGTGGCCAGTTTGTAGAGGCTCCCCGGCTTTATAGGCTCAAAGACCCCGGCGCCGTTGTCGACGGTCACGCTCAACACCTTGTGCCCGCTCGCGGCGTTGGGGTCATAGGTGTACTTCATGCCGGACATCTGGATGAAGAAGTCGTTGCGGTTCATAACCAGCAACTGTTCCATCACGCCCTGGATCTCGGCCCCGACCAGGTAGAAGCTGACCAACGGGTATCCCGGTGTCGGTGCAGGGAGGGCGTACGGGTTGCCGCCCAGGGGAAAGGTCCGGTACAGGTCGTAAAAGGAGAAGACCCCCGTGGCCCCCTTCGCCAACCCCGCCCGGATCAACCCGTTGGCCTCCAAGGCGATGGGGGTGGGATGGGCTGGGTCGATATGGTTCACCGTCGACTTGTAGGTATCCGTTATCAGGTCCCCAAGGTTGGTCTCTCTCATGGGCGGCCCGTCCTTCAGGGGGAAGCCGCCGTCGTTGTTCATATCGGTCTCGGCGAAGGGAGCCAGGCAGTTGAAGCCCGGCTTGCCGAGCCCGGCTGCCAGGTGGGCGTTGATGCCGGCCATGTAGCTGTTGATTACGGCGTCTATGGCGGGGACGTTCCCTACGCTCTGGTCCATGCGGATGGCGGTGGCGTTGCGCACCGTCACCTTCGGTCCTTTGGTAACGCTGGGGTCGTACTGCAGCTCCAGGTCGCCCAGGTACTCGGTGTTGGCCTTGGCCTGCACGATGATTGTATTGCCGGAGCCCTCGATAATGGGCGGGTAGTTCAGGTCGTGGCTGTGTCCCCCTACGATCACGTCTATGCTGGGTACGAATTTGGCAAGTTGCCTCTCCTCGTAGGTGCCCATGTGGCTGAGGCACACCACCACGTCACAATGCTCCGTGCTGCGCAGGGTATCGACCGTGCTCTGGGCTTTGACCACCCGGTTCACGAAGCTGATAGGGTCCTGGGGGTCGCCCACCACGTTCCCGAAACTGAGCGGCGCCTCTCCCGGGGCCACCAACTCCGCCTCCACCCCGAGGAGCCCGAACATGCCGACCTTTATCCCGTTGGAGAGGGTCTTGGTCGTGTACGGCTGGATATATAGATTAGAGCGTTGCTTGTCAGTTGAGGAGTAGAAACTCTTGAGAGTATCGTCCTTGCTCGAGGTGTCTGAGAAGGTGATGTTCGAGCTAAGTACGGGCAGGTTCACCCCGGCAGCCCTGGCCTTTGCCAGCTCCCCCGCCAGGTACTCGGGGCCCAGCTCGATATCGTGGTTCCCGATGGTCACGGCGTCGTAGCCCATCTGCTGCATCAAGGAAAGCTCAGGTGCCGCAGCCGTCTCCAGCCAGCTGAAGAGGGTACCCTGGGACCAGTCGCCGGAGCCGAAGGTCAGCACCGGCTCGCCCGCAGCGGCTTTGGCGGTCTTGACGTCGGTTATGGCCTTGGCCAGCCGGGAAAAACCTCCCGTCGTGGGGTTCCCCGGATAATCCATGGCCAGGTTGTAAGGGATGACCTCGGAGTGCTCGTCGTTAGTGTGGAGGATGGTGAAAAGCTTCCCACTACCGTCGGTCGCCTGTGCCTTGCCGACCGCGCTACCCGCGAGGGACACCGCGACCAGGGCGCAGATCATGGTCAGTGTGGCGAGCACCGCCAGCGCCCTTTTCCATCGAATACTTAACAATCCCTTCACCCCCTGAAAATCCGAGACTCTTCGCTGAATTCTGGTTTTCCTGGATTACCCAATGAGATACTAAAGGAGAGAAACCGGGAATAGACAATCCAGTATAAAAATGAGTTGAAGACCAGTTTTTCCCTCAACACACCTTCCCTTAGATAGCCCTTGTTTTAGAAGCCCTTATTCCTGTTTCAGATACTATATGCACAAGTATACACACTTCAAGCAAAGCTAGCAAAAAGCGTGAAGAACTACTCCTTCCGCCAGTTCTGGTTTGACAAGGATGCAAAGCAATCATAAACGCCGGCGGCTTCTTATCGGTAGATCGTACCAACATGTAGAATAGTGGGTATGTTCGACACGGACCTCCTGATAATCGGCAGCGGCCTCGCCGGCCTCTGGGCCGCTATAGCGGCGAAAGAGGGCGGCGTAGAAAAAGTCGCGATAGTGGACAAGGGTTCGATCGGGAAGCCTTCCGTCGAGTTCGAACCGGTGCCGCTCTCGAGCTACCGATATCAACCCGGGAAACAAGACAGGTCATGATCGAGTTCGTTGACGCGCATAAATGCAAAGTATGCGGGACGTGCGTTGAGGTCTGCCCCATGGATGTGTTCCGCCTCGACAGCGAGCTAAAGAAGTCTGAGGCCCGCTACGGCGAAGACTGCCAGACCTGCTTCAGCTGCGAGCTAGAGTACCTGACGGGCGCAATCCGGATAAGTCCGTTCAGGAAGAAGCGGGTGCAGTCGTGGTGACGGCCGAGCAGTGGGACGCGGTAGTCATCGGGGCGGGTGTCGGCGGCCTGTCTGCGGCAGCCCGGTTGGCGCGCTCCGGCCTGCGGGTCGTGGTGCTCGAGAAAAGCAGCCACTACGGTGGCACGGCTAATGTATATACCCAAAGAGGCTTCACCTTCCCGATGGGCCCACTCGGTTTCAGCTCACCCGACCTCGTGCGGGACACGCTCCGCGAATTGGACCAGGGTCGTAGCCTCGAGTGCCGTCCTGTTGACTTTAAGATAAGGGCGTTCGGCGTCGAGGCGGTCGTCTCGCTGCCATATGCGACTTTGATAGATGAGCTCGGGGGTCTCTTCCCGTCCGAGGAAGCGGGGCTGCGGCGTTTCTTCAAGGACGTGGAGCAGGTTGCCTCGGAGCTGGAAAGAGCGAGCTTAGCGAGCAATATGAACGTATCAGCGGGCGAGTATATCAAAAACGTTGTGAAGGACGACAGGCTCAGGCGCATACTGGGGAGCATCGGCACCCGCGAGCCTGTCTCTGGCTTCCCCCTGCTTGCCGCGATGTGGCGCTTGATGAGCGGCGTGGGTATCGTCTATCCGGAGGGCGGCTTTTCCTCTTTCTGCGCGAGGCTGGCGGATGCGGTTACCGGCGGCGGCGAGATAAGGCTGCGAAACGAGGTGTCAAGGATCAAGGTCAGAGACGGCAGAGTGCAGGGTGTCGTCCTCAAAGACGGGACGGAGCTCGAAGCGCCGGCCCTGATATCAAACGCGGACTTCAAGACCACTTTCTTGAACCTGGTGGATGAAGAGGACCTCCCACCCGGGTGGCACCGTGCGGTGTCCGCGGCCCGCCAGACCTCCTCGGTGTTCCAGGTTTGCCTCGGCCTGGGTGCGGACAGGGTTGACCTCTCCGCTTTCAAGGACGCGAGCAGGGTCATCTACAGGGGCGGCGGTGGGGGAGCCGACGATCTTGACCGGTCATCAGAGGAGATCGACCCGGGCGACTTCGCCGCCCAGGAGCTGGAGGTGAGCCTCTGGAGCGATGATGACCCCGGGCTTGCGCCGGAGGGGGGAGCGGTCATGGTGATAAGGGTGCTGGTCGACTATGGCCACTTCGCGAAGTTCCGGGGTGAGAACGGACGGAGGAGTCCCGGTTACACGGATTATAAGTTGCGGCTGGCTGAAGCTGTCGTGTCCGAAGTGTCAAAACTCGCCCCCGGGTTGGCTGATGCGATAACCGTCATGGACGTGGCTACTCCGCTGACTTTTCAAGAGTGTGGCGGGAGGTACGACGGCGCGGTCGCGGGCTGGTCCCAGGACTACCGCGACAGCCGTGACTACGCGCTCCGCGAGTTGGTGCGCACACCTGTGGGCGAACTGTACATGGCGGGACACCAGGCGTTGTCCTGGCTCTTCACGGGGGGCGTGCCGACTGCCATCGAGAGCGGGGTACGCGCCGCGGATGCGCTCCTGAACGGCGTCGAGCCAGTTTCAGAGGTTACTATTCCGGGGCAAAGCCGCTAACAAGGCAAAAGAGAAGGGGTGGGGCACGGGCCCCACCCCTCGGTTTGTCGTCTGTTGTATATCCTATGCGTACTTCTTGAAGGCGAACAGGCCCAGCACCACGAGGGCGGCCGCGCCGATGAGCGCTATGACCAGTGCAATTAGCCAGCCGTTGTTCTGGTTCGGGTTCTGCACCGGCTTAGTCTGGAGCAGGAAGCGGATGTCG
>Ga0066797_1000092_pt1 | contig 26569 bp, 23 predicted proteins | sample PersoiDNA2013193_FD_76335 | JGI IMG/M metagenome (GOLD analysis project Ga0066797, IMG submission 76335) | Permafrost soil microbial communities from the Arctic, to analyse light accelerated degradation of dissolved organic matter (DOM) -... | ecosystem: Environmental > Terrestrial > Soil >... | reverse complement strand
CAGCTAACCCCCGCACCCCACCCCGCCGGCGCTCCGCGCCGGGAAGTCGACGGCACAAACCGCCGCAGGCTGCTGCCGCCTGCCCGGCTAAGGTCGAATTTTCGAGTCAGATGATCACCTGAAAGTCGCTGAGAAAACCTCAGTGCGCTGGCTACAAGGTTCCGCTGTTCCTGGGCGGTAAGGACGTTCTGGACAACCTTGAGGTCATCGATCTTGAGGTCTACTGGTCAATCGCGGGTCAGCTTCGCGCGGGCGCGCAGGTGCTGCCCCCGGGGACATCGATCGGACAGGTAAGGCAGGCGTAACTCGGCCACCAACGTGGTCCTGATCCCAACGATGACAGTGCTGGTGCCCCGTGACAGGCAAGCCGGGCTGCCCCATCCCTTCTGGTCTTTAGAGGTCTTGTGGCTGCTGTGAATTGTGGCATCTGACGGGGTTTGATCCTGGTGCGCGTGACGTTTAGCCTCCGGCCGACCAGGTCGGACAAGCCGTGTGCCTCCCACCACGAGGCTTCCTCGACAGCGGCAGCAGGCGGCGGCCTGAACGGCTACGCCGAGGGCGCGTCCTACACCGCGTGGGGCAAGCCCGAGCAGGTCACCCTCGGGGCAGGCACGAGCGAGGCGTTCGTCACCGACACCTACGACCCGCGGACCGGCAACCTCACCGACCAGTGTCAACGCCGTTTGAAAATTGGGCTCTGTCGCAAATAACCAGCGTAAGAGGTGGTGCGTGAGTGTAACGTTCCGGTTCCGGGCGCCGAAGCGCCCCGGATCTCTGCTGGACGCCTGTTTCCGGTAGCGCTGGGAGTTAGGCCGCTCGCAGCGGCCTAACTCCCAGCGCTAGCATCGATAGATTTGATCTTGGTAGTCTTTTGGCGATAAATCCGGCAGGCGCGTCACCGGAGCACCGTTATCTTCACGAGATGTGGGGCAGGGCCCAGTTTTCAGACGTTGGCGACAACCAGGCGGTCACCCGCTCCACCACCACCCCAACGACCGCCGACAGCACGTCGTACTGCTACAGCCCGGCCGGGGCGCTGACGTCCCGGCGCGCAGGTTCAGCTTCGCGGTCTGCGCCGCCACAGGCGCCCGGTTGGCGATCACTGAGGCCAGCTCAAGCGCACGGGCACTGAGCCCGTCCAGCGGGACGATCTCGCTGACCAGACCCCAGCGCAGCGCGGTCGCGTGTCGACGGGATCGCCGGTGGGCAGCATCACCGTCGCGCTGGAGGGCCCGCGCAGAACGCCCGGCCCTGCCGGTCAGCACGACGGCCCTGACGGCGTCGCTCGCGTTGATAGCGGCGACGTGACCGGCCAGCTCTGCGGTCATCTCGCCGGTGAGCGCGTTGAGCTTCGCCGGCCGGTCCAGGATCAGCACGGCGACGTGCCCCTTGATGGCCAAGCGGGCGCGGCCCGGGCCGGTGTCGGTTGTGCCGGTGTCGTTCGGGGCGCTGTCATGAGCTCTCCCTGAGCGCGTCGTCCCTGGCCACCGCGACGATCTCGCGCATCGCCGCCTCGGCCTTGACATGGTGGCCACGCGCGATGGCGAGGGCCACCCGCTCATGGTTGGGCAGCGTCTCGCGGTTATGGCCAACGGAATGGGTGCGCAGCGGCCTGATCGCGCCGAACGCGACGCTGATGACGTCGTGCAGATAGAGCAGCAGGTCGTTGCCCGCGGCGGCGAATATCGCGCGGTGAAAGGCGAGGTCCGCCTCGATGAACGCGTCCGGGTCGTCGACGGTCGCCCAGAGCCGCGCCATCTCGACCGAGATCGCGCCGCGCTGTTCCTGGGTGGCGGACTCGGCGGCCAGCCTTGCCGCGCCGGGCTCGAGTGCCAGCCGGAGGTTGGCGAGCACCCCGATGTCCGCCGCGCTCGGGTCAGGGGCGAAGCGCCAGGTGAGCACATCAGGATCGAGCAGGTTCCACGACTCACGCGGCCGTACCCGGGTCCCGGCGCTTGTCCGGCTCTCGAGCAGCCCCTTGCCCGCGAGCACCTTGACGCCTTCGCGCAGCGCGGACCTGCCGACGTTGAACTCGCTCACCAGCTCTTCCTCGGTCGGCACCGCGGCGCCAGGCGCGAGACCGCCGCGGACGATCCGGGCCCCAAGCCCATGAACGACCTGGGCGTGCCTGGCGCGGTCGGGGTAGGCAACTGGCAACGGGAGTCCTCTCGTGTGCAGGAACTGGCACGACGGTACGACAGGCTGCCGACACAGTCAAGACTTCATCTGATGAAGCTCGGTCTTCATCAGATGAAGAAGTATTGACGTCGTGCCGGACGCCGGCCTACGCTCGCTACGCTCGTCGAGGCGGGAAGACGGAGGAAACGATGCGGCTCATCAGGTTCCTGGTCGACGGCCGCACCGAGGTGTGGGCGGCCGGCGTCACCTATGAGCGGTCGAGGACGGCCCGGATGGCGGAGAGCGAAAATTCCGCGGACATCTACGACCGCGTCTACGCCGCCGACCGGCCCGAGCTGTTCTTCAAGTCGGCGGCGTGGCGGGTCTCCGGTCCAGGCGCCCCGGTATCCGTGCGGGCCGACTCAACCATCGACGTCCCCGAGCCTGAACTGGCCGTCGTGCTCAACTACGCGGGCGACGTGGTCGGCTACACCGACGGCGTGGTGCTGTCCACCGGCACGAGCCTGGTCCCCGACCTGCCGTTCACGCTCCAGGCCGGGGACGAGATTCGTGTCAAGATCTCGGAGATCGGGGAGCTAGTCAACCCGGTCGTCCGTGGCAACGCGGCCGTCGCCGCCGCGGTTCGCGCTCGCGTGAGCGCCTAGCAGCAGTAGGGAGGGCCGGCGTTCATGAAGCTGGTACGGGTTGGCGAGAGCGGTGCGGAGCGTCCCGCCGTGCTCGATGAAAAGGGGATCGCGCGCGACCTGTCCGGTCTGGTCGGCGACTTCGGCCCCGGGTTCTTCGCCGGGGGCGGTCTTGCCCTGGTGGCGGAGGCGGTTGCCCGCGGCGGCCTGCCGGCGGTGACCGGCAGGCTCGGCGCCCCGATCGCGCGGCCAGGCAAGGTGGTGTGCATCGGGCTTAACTACTCCGATCACGCGGCGGAGACAGGCCAGGAGCCGCCGCCGCGCCCGGTGATGTTCATGAAGGACCCGGCCACGGTGGTCGGCCCGCACGACGATGTGCTGATACCGCGCGGCTCGGCCAAGACGGACTGGGAAGTCGAGCTTGGCGTCGTCATCGGCGCCACGGCCAGGTACCTGGACTCACCGGCCGACGGTCTCGCCGCGGTGGCGGGGTACGCGATCAGCCACGACGTCTCGGAGCGCGCGTTCCAGCTTGAGCTGTCGCCGCAGTGGGATATTGGCAAGTCGTGCGAGACCTTCAACCCGCTCGGCCCCTGGCTGGTGACGGCCGACGAGGTGCCGGCACCGCAGGCGCTCGGGCTTCGGCTTTCCGTCAACGGCCGCAAGCGCCAGGATGGGAGCACAAGCAACATGATCTTCGGCGTCGGGTACCTGATCTGGTACCTGAGCCAGTACCTGGTGCTCGAGCCCGGTGACCTGGTCAACACGGGCGCGCCGGCCGGGGTGGCGCTCGGGCTGCCCGATCACCCCTACCTTCGAGGCGGCGACCGGGTGCATCTTGAGATCGACGGGCTCGGCCAGGCGGAGCAGCGGTTCGTCGCCGCGAACTGACGCGGCACGACCGAAAAAACCGACAAGGCAGAAGGAAGACAAGGCATGACAGAGCATGGTCAGGCATTCGACGGCCTAGCGGCGGTCGTGACGGGCGGCGGTTCCGGGATCGGGCTCGCGGTGGCCCGGCTGCTTGCCAGCCAGGGCGCGAGGGTAGCGGTGCTCGACCTGAGCCCGGGAGACGAGTTCGTCGGCCTGAAGGCCGATGTGACCGATGACGCCTCGGTGCGGCTCGCGGTCGAGGAGGCGGCGCAGCGCCTCGGCGGCATCGACATCCTGGTGAACAACGCCGGCATCGGCGCGATCGGCACCGTGGCGGATAACCCCGACGAGCAGTGGCACCAGGTGTTTGACGTCAACGTCGTCGGCATGGTCCGGGTGACCCGCGCCGCGCTGCCGCACCTGCGCAGGTCCCAGCATGCCGCGATCGTCAATACCTGCTCGGTCGCGGCGACGGCGGGCCTGCCGCAGCGGGCGCTCTACTCGGCGACCAAGGGCGCCGTGCTGTCGCTGACCCTCGCGATGGCCGCCGACCACATCGGCGAGGGAATCCGGGTCAACTGCGTCAACCCGGGGACCGCCGATACCCCGTGGATCGGCCGGCTGCTCGACCAGGCCGACGACCCGGCCGCGGAGCGTGCGGCCCTGGCGGCGAGGCAGCCGATGGGACGCCTGGTCAGCGCGGCAGAAGTCGCGGCCGCGATCGCCTATCTCGCCAGCCCGGCGGCATCGGCGGTCACCGGCACCTCGCTGGCGGTCGACGGCGGGATGGGCGGCCTCAGGATCAGGCCCAAGCAGTGAACGCCTGGTCGCGGTCTCCGGCGGCGGAGCCGCGGTGGTGACGGGCATCATCGATGCGCATCACCACCTCTGGGATCTATCGGTCAGGGACCAGCCCTGGCTCGACGCGACCGAGATGGCGCCCATCAGGCGCAGCTTCTCGCTCGCGGACCTGCGGCCGAGCGCGGCGGCCACCGGGGTCGATGCCACCGTGCTCGTGCAGACGGTGGACGTTTCCGCGGAAACGCCTGAGCTGCTCGCGCTGGCGGCGGCCGACCCGCTGGTGGCCGGGGTGGTCGGCTGGACCGACCTGACAAGCCCGGCCGTCGCCGACGACCTGGCCAGGCTCGCGGCCGGGCACGGCGGGGAGTACCTCGTCGGTATCCGGCATCTGGTCCAATCGGAGCCCGACCCCGACTGGCTGCGGCGCCCCGACGTCATCGGCGGGCTCCAGGCGGTCGCCGCCGCCGGTCTCTGCTACGACCTGGTCGTGCGCCCGCATCAGCTCGCGGCCGCGACCTACGCCGCCGGCGCCGTGCCCGGGCTCACGATGGTCCTCGATCACGCGGGCAAGCCGCCGGTCACGAGCGGGCACCTCGCCGCGTGGACGGCGGCGCTCCGCGCGTTCGCCGCGCGGCCCAACACCGTGTGCAAGCTGTCCGGCCTGGTGACCGAGGCACCCGCCGGCACGCCGCTCGCGGCGTTCGTTCCGGTGGCCGACGTCGTGCTCGACGCGTTCGGGCCGCAGCGGATCATGTTCGGCTCGGACTGGCCGGTCTGCCTGCTCGCGGCCGACTACGCCACCGTGATCAGGCTGGCGAGGTCGCTGGTCGCGGGTCTGTCGGAAGCGGAACTCGCCTCCGTGTTCACCTCGACCGCGGCCAAGGCCTACGGGATAGCGGCAGGCCACGCAGCCGTGCCCAAGCACCGAGGGCGCGAATAATTTCACCCGGGCGTCACATGAGTGCGCAGGGGCATCACGGACGCACCCACTTAGCAAAGCGGTATGGGCTATCACCAGGCACGGGAAGGGGAGACCGGGAACTCTAAGGGAGTGTGGAGAGGTACGGTGCCACGGTGCTGGCGAAGGCGTAACCGTTCGAGGCGTCCCAGTTGATGGACCAGGTCATGACTCCGCGGATGGCCGGATAAGCGGTGGACGGCACGAAGCTGCCGCAGTTGGCACGGGCGGCCAGGCAGTCGAGCGCGGAATCGACGAGCGACGGACTGACGTACCCGCTGCCCGCGGCCGAAGAAGAGGACGGCAGCCCGAGCCCCACCTGGGACGCGGACAGGCCGCCTTGGAGTTCGGTGCAGGCGAGGGCGGTCATGAAGTTCTCTGTGCCCTCGGCGTAGACGTTCCCGTCGCAGCCGTTCATCGTGCCCGAGTTGTAGTACTGCGTGTTGATCATGGTGAGGATCGACTTGATGTCGAGCGCGAGCGCGAGGTAGTCGCTGCCCGTCGACTGCGTGTCAACGGTCTGCGGCGCGAGGGTGATGATGAGGCTCGACCCGACGTCGCTCGCCAGTTGCTCGAGCGCCGAGGCCATATACGTGGGATTGACGCCGTTCTCCAGGTCGATGTCTACGCCGTCGAACCCGTACTGCTTGATGAGCGAGTAAACGCTGCTCGCGAAGGTGGCGGCGCTGGCGGCGTCGGACACGCTGATCGTGCCGTTCGCCCCGCCGACCGACAAGATGACGTGCTGGCCGCGCGAATGCAGCGTCGCGATGTCCGCGATGAACTGCGCCTGCGTGTAGCCGCCGAGATCAGAGGCCAGCGTCGGGTCCAGGCTGAACGCGACCTGCCCTTGTGTGGTCGTCGCGGTGCCGAACGCGACCGCGACCAGGTTGTAGCCGGCCGGGACGGCGGCCAGGGCAAGCGGGGCGGCCCCGTTGGCGAAGTCCTGCCAGTAGCCCATCAGGATGTGCGCGGGCAGCGAGCCGCCGCCGCCTCCACCGCCGCCTCCGCCTCCGCCGGATGCCGCCGACGTGGTCGCGCTGACCTGGTTAGAGGCCGCGGACGTGCCAGCGGAGTTGTAGGCGCTGACCGTGAAGGTGTAGGCCGTCGAGGCGGCAAGCCCGCTGATCGTGGCCGTCGCTGCGGTGACCGTCGCGGCCACGCTGCCGTTCTCCGCCACGTGGTAGCCGGTGACGGTGCCCGACGGCGCGGTCCACGACAGCGAGACCGACGAGGATGTGGTTCCGGTGACCGCGAGGTTCCCCGGCGCGGCCGGGGCCGTCGTCCCCCCGCCGCCTCCGTTGCCGGCGGCGCCGGTCAGCGACAGGTCATCGGCGTAGAACACCGGCTGCGCGTACCAGCCATGAATGTAGATCGTCACGCTGGTGGTGGCCGGCCCGGTGGTGAAGCTGGTGGACAGCTCGGTCCAGCTGGTCGCCGACGGCGTCCAGGTGCTGGTGTCGCTTGACCCCGTCCCGCTGTCGCCGAGGTACACGTAGTCGCCTTCCACCCAGCCGGTCAGCGCGTAGGAGGAGGACGGCTGCACGCTGACGACCTGGCTGCACTGCGCGTCGTCGCTGTTGGTCGGCGTACCGGCCAGGGCGTAGGCGGAGCCGTTATCGGCCGGCGATGTCACCACGGTGTCTGCGGCGGAGCAGGTCCAGCCTGCCGTGCTCCCTGCCGCGAAGGTTCCGTTGCTGAGCAGGCTGGTCACGGCGGAGGCGGCGGGCGAGGCCAGCCCCGCGCCGAAGACCGCAAGCAGGCAGCAGGCGAGCAGGGCAAGCAGCCGCGGACGGCGGTGCCAGGCCGGCGATCGGCGGAAGCGGAACGGCAGGAACACGACGGCCTCCCGGGGACGAGGTCGACCAAACCTAATAAGTAACTTTCTTATTAGTAAGATCGACGGTAGCCCGCCTGGTGGATCGCGTCAATAACTGATGGGGAATGAGAGCATAGCCGGACGCAGTGCTCCGCATCTCCCCATCCCTCAGCTGTCGATGGCCACCTGCACCTTGGGCCCGTCGCCGGCTCCCGCCGGGCGTTCGCCCGACAGCACGGACGCCGACGCCTCAAGGGGCACGGTCGCGGCGACGAGCGGGCGCGGGTCGACGCTGCCGTTCGCATAGGCCTCGATCGTGTCCGCGAGGCCCGGTGACGCGCTGAGCACGCCAACCGCCGTGACGTCCCGCAGGACAAGCATCCGGCTGTCGAGGAAGCTCGGCCTGCTCGACAGCCCCACGTAGACGACACGCTTGCCGGGCTCGACGAGGTCGAGCGCCTTCGCGGGCAGGTGCGCGGCGGTTGACGCGTCGATCACGGCGTCCCACGGCAGGTCGGGCAGGTCCTCTTCCGTCCAGGTTCCCGAGAAGCCGAGCGACCGCTCGAAGTCGACGGAGCGCCCGGTCAGGCCCATGAGGTGGACCTCCGCGCCCGCGGCCCGCGCGAACATCGCGGAGAGCAGCCCGATGGTGCCAGGACCGAATACCAGGACGCGATCGCCGGCCGCCAGATTCGCGGCCTGCACGGCGCGCAGGGCGCTCCCTCCTGGCTCCACGAGCGCCCCGAGCGTGTCGTCGACGGTGTCGGGCAGCGCGTGCAGCGCCGAAGCGGGCACGGCCACCTGCTCCCCGAGCGCGCCATGGCGGCCGCCGCGTATCCCGATCTCCGTGCGAGCCGCGCACAGGTACTGTCGGCCGCTGAGGCAGCGGGCGCAGGTGCCGCAGCCGAGCATGGTGTCACCGGTGACCCTGCGGCCAAGCCACAGCGGGTTGACGCCATCGCCGATGGCGCTGACCCGGCCCATCCACTCGTGGCCGAGCCGTATCGGGTAGGACGCGAAGCCATCGCGCAGGTATTGCATGTCGCCGGTGAAGAGCTCAACGTCGGTGCCGCAGATGCCAGCCCGGTGGACGTCGACGACCACCTCGCCGGGTTCCGCGGCCGGCGGTGCGACGTCCTGGACGCCTCCCTGGCCGGGGGCGGCGACAACGAACGCTCTCACCGCGCAGCCAGTACGCGCCGACGAGGCAGTTTCATGTGGACCTCCGGCGAGGTATGTTGGCCAAAATTCCACTTGCTAAATATCCATTCTGCAGTACGGAACCACAGGAGGCGGACCCTGCGGAGCGACGAGTGGTACGCGGGCGACGATCGCAACGCGTACATACACCGGGCGTGGATGCGCCGTGGCGTGCCCGACGGCTTCGGCGACCGGCCGCAGATCGCGATCGCCAACACGGCCTCCGACCTCACGCCGTGCAACTCTCATCTCGATGAGGTCGCCCAGTCCGTCAAGAACGGCGTCTACGAGGCCGGCGGGATCCCGCTGAACCTGCCGGTGGTGTCCCTCGGCGAGACGCAGGTACGGCCCACGGCGATGCTCTGGCGCAACATGGCCGCCATGGCCATCGAGGAGATGCTGCGGGCCAACCCGATCGACGGCGTCGTCCTGCTCGGCGGCTGTGACAAGACCATCCCCGCGCTGCTCATGGCGGCGGCGTCGGTCGACATCCCGGCCGTGGTGGTGCCGGGCGGCCCGATGCTCACGGGTACCTTCCAGGGCGCGGCGCTCGGCTGCGGCACGGATGTGTGGCGGCTGAGCGAGGAGGTCCGGGCCGGCACCCTGAGCAGGGACGCGTTCCTGAGGTCGGAGTCCGCGATGATCCGCAGCCGCGGGCACTGCAACACCATGGGCACCGCCTCCACGATGGCGCTGGTCGCCGAGGCGCTCGGCATGGTCATTCCCGGGCTCGCCGGCACCCCGGCACCGGACAGCCGCCTGCTCGAGGCATCGCACGAGACGGGCAAGCTCGCCGTCGACATGGTCGCCGCCGACCGCAGGCCGGGCATGCTCCTCACCCGTGCCTCGTTCCACAACGCGATCGTCGCCCTCGCCGCGATCGGCGGCTCGACGAACGCGGTCGTCCACCTGCTCGCGATCGCCGGGCGCCTGGGCATCGACCTGACGATCGACGACTTCGACCGGATCGGCGCCGGGGTGCCGCTGCTGGTGAACCTCCAGCCGGCCGGCAAGTACCTCATGGAGGACCTGCACCGCGCGGGCGGCTTCCTCGCGGTGCTCCGCGAGGTCCGCGACCTGCTCGACCCGGACGCCCTGACGGTCACAGGCAAGCCGCTCGCCTGCTACCTTGACGACGCGCGGATCTGGGATCCCGGCGTCATCTCCTCCAGGGATGCCCCGCTGCAGCCCGCGGCCGGCATCACGGTGCTGCGGGGGAGCCTCGCGCCGGACGGTGCCATCATCAAGCCCGCCGCGGCATCACCGCGCCTGCTCACGCACCGCGGGCGCGCGGTCGTCTTCGACAGCATCGAGGACTTCCGCGCGCGGATCGACGATCCCGGCCTCGACGTCGACGAGAACTCCGTGCTCGTGCTGCGCGGATGCGGGCCGAAGGGCTACCCGGGCATGCCGGAGGTCGCCAACATGCCGCTGCCGAGGAAGCTCCTCGAGCAGGGCGTCCGCGACATGGTCCGCGTCTGCGACGGCCGGATGAGCGGCACCGCGTACGGCACCGTCGTGCTGCACGTCACTCCCGAGGCGGCGGCCGGCGGCCCGCTCGCCCTGGCGCGGACCGGCGACTGGATCATCCTCGATGTGCCCGCCCACCGCCTCGACCTCGACGTCCCGCCCGCCGAACTCGCCGCCCGCACCCCCAGCCAGGCCACGACCGACGCCTTCGCCAGCCCGGCCCGCGGCTGGGAGCGCCTCTACATCGACCACGTCCTGCAGGCAGACACCGGCGCGGACCTGGACTTCCTGCGCGGCTCTACCGGATCGGCGGTGAGCCGCGAGTCCCACTGACGCAGGCGGCACGAGATGGCGAGCGCCCGGTCCTGCCGCCAAGGGTTTATGTCCGCCAGGCTGTAGATTGCTTGCCATGGCGACGATGAACGGCTCGGACACCGCCGGAAACCCACCACCGTCACAGGAAGGCCCCTTCGCGGGTCCGCGCGTTTCGCGCCGGGCGGCGCTTCGGACGGGGGCGTACGGGGCGGGCGCGGTCGTGGCCGGCGGCCTTGGCATCACCCCCGCCCTAGCCGGGACCCGGGCCACGGCGCCGGCTGCGGCGGCAGCGGCAGCACCCCCGGCCTCGCCAGGCGACTTCAACCAGGGCTGGCTGTTCGGCGGCGCGTACACCCAAGGCGCGGAGCAGCCCGGGCACAGCGACAGCCGCTTCGCGCCCGTCACCGTCCCGCACACGGTCGTCCCGCTGTCCTGGGCGGACTGGGATTACCAGGGCTGGGAGAAGCGCTGGATCTACCGCAAGCACTTCACCGGAGCAGGAGCAGGCACAGGAGCAGGCGACCGCGCACTGCTCACCTTCGACGGTGTCATGACAGACGCGACCGTCGTGCTCAACGGCGCCACGCTCGCCACCCACCGGGGCGGTTACCTCCCGTGGACCACCGAGCTCACCAGCCACCTGAGGAAGGGCGCGAACGTCCTCGCCGTCATCGTCGACGGCCGCTGGCTCGACGTCCCGCCTGACGCCCTGCCCGGCGGCGCGGCCAGCATCGACTACCTGCAGCCCGCCGGCATCTACCGTGACGTCACGCTCCGGGTCGTGCCCAGGATCTACCTCGCCGACGTCTTCGCCCGCCCGGTCAACGTGCTCGCAAGCGATCGCGCCGTCAAGGTCACCGCCACCATCAGCGCTGCCACCGTCCCGAAGAACCGTGCCGTGACCATCACGGCGGAGCTGCTGACGAGCGCCGGCGTCAAGCGCGCCGAGGCAAGAGCGACGATCAAGGTCACCCGCACCGGCGCGCACACCGCCACGCTGACCATCGGCAAAATAGGCGGCATCAGCTACTGGTCACCGGAGAGCCCCGTGCGGTACACCGTGCGCACGACCGTCTCCTACCCGGGCGCCGCGCCGCACACCCTGACCACCGCGATCGGGTTCCGGCAGGCGGTCTTCGCCGAGAGCGGCTTCTACCTCAACGGCAGCAGGTACGAGATCTTCGGCCTCAACCGGCACCAGCTCTACCCGTATCTCGGCATGGCCGCCCCGGCGCGGCTGCAGCGAAGAGACGCGCTGATCCTCAAGGATCAGCTCAACGTGAACATGGTCCGCTGCTCGCACTATCCGCAGTCCCCGCACTTCCTCGACGCCTGCGACGAGCTCGGCATCATGGTCTGGCAGGAACCGCCCGGCTGGGGGTTCATGGGCGACGCGACCTTCAGGCAGCGGTTTCTCACCGACGTTACGAACATGGTCATCCGCGACCGCAACCGCCCGAGCGTGATCGTCTGGGGTACCCGCCCCGACGAGACCAGGAACTACCCGGACCTGTACGCCGAGGCCCGCCGGCTCGCCTACGCCCATGACGGGTCGCGGCAGACCGCGGGCGCGGTCACGTTCCATTCCACGTCCAGATGGGCCGAGGACGTGTTCTCCTACGACGACTACCACATCGTCAACGGCGAGCCCGCGCTCTACCCGCCGGTCGCGGGCGTCCCCTACCTGGTCAGCGAGGCGGTCGGGGCCGCCATCGACCCGCACTACCGGTGGGCGGATCCGCCCGCTGCCCTCGCGAGCCAGGCCAGCGCGCATGCCCTCGTGCACGACCAGGCGCGGGCCGACCCCAGGTACGCCGGCCTGCTCGCCTGGGCGGGCATCGACTACTACGCGGCGCCCAACGGCTCGAACCCGGGGTCGGCGGCCAAGAACTGGCGCACCCTGCGCACCCCGGGCGTCCTGGATGTCTTCCGCGTACCGAAGCCCGGTGCCGCGATCTACCAGTCGCAGGTCGCCCCGGCGACCAGGCCGGTGATCATTCCGGTGTTCTGGTGGGACAGCACGACACCGCCGGGCGCGAACTCCATGCTGGCCACCAACTGCGACCGGCTCGAGCTCTCGGTTGCCGGTACGCCCTGGCTCACGATCACCCCGGACAAGGGAACCTTCGGCGCCCTCCGTTACCCTCCGGCGTTCGCCGACCTCACCGGCGCGAACGCCGCCGCGGGCAGCGCGCCGGGCACCGGTCTGCCCGACCTCCAGATCGACGGTTACGTCGCGGCGAAGCTCGTCACCACGCTGCGCATGACCGCCGACACGAGCAGGGACAGGCTGCGGCTCACCGCCGCCGACACCGAGATCACCGCCGACGGCTCGGACGCGACCGCGCTCACCGTCCGCGCCACCGACGCCTACGGCAACCACCGGCCAGGCACCGCGGGCGACGTCACCCTCACGCTCACCGGGCCCGGTTCGCTGCTGGCGGCCAACCCGTTCCCCCTCGCCACCCTCGGCGGCGTGGGCGGCGGGTTCATCCGTTCCAAGCGCGGCGAGACCGGCCTGGTCACCGTCACCGCCGCGCACCCCGCGCTCGGACGCGCGAGCGTGCGGGTGACAGTCAAAAAATTACGCAACCTTAGATATGGAACGGTCCCGTGGTTCCCATCGACCCTCACCAGATCGTTGACCCCAGGGACGCATGGGCGTCAGCTGACCCTCTGGAGCGCGGCCACGTGCTGGCTGAAATGCCGGCGACCAGCTGAAACCGAGCCGTCCACGTCTCAATGCCGGTCAGCTTGCTTGCGATCTCGCTGGCCGCCCGGCTAGGTCCAGGCGGTTTTGCCCGGAATGCGGCGATATGGCCCCGGGGGCCGGCGGCGGGGGGCCAGCGGCCAGCCATAGCCCAGCCGTGAACCTACCGCATCAGGGCCAACCGGCATCGGTCGATGTCTGGCAGTCGACAACATCACGGAATCCCTGCGGGGGCACGCGGCAGGACCTCCTGCGCGCTTCGCGCGGGAAAATTTTGGCCGCAGACCTCACGAACCTGTGCGGTCCGGACGTCTACCTGGCATGAGGCGTAACCGGTCGCTCGATCACGGAAAGCGGTTCCGCTGGACAGGAAGGGTAGCGGCCGTCCGGCACGGCGTGTCGGCGACGCGATCGAGATAACCAAGGACCTGTTCGGCACCCTCGACCTTGGCTTCGTGGTGCTAGCCCATCAGGACCGGGAGCAGGTCCTCGCCGACTACGCGCGGGTTCGCAAGCTGGAATCCAGGGTTTTCATCGCCTCGGCCGGCCCTTGCCCGCCTGGGCGGGAAATCGCCAGTCAGCCGCGTGGCACGGGTCGCGCGGAGAACGCAGACGCAGTGCAAGGAGAGAAATGAGCGAGAAAACCGCCGATCCCCGGAGCGCCCGGGTTGCCCTCGTGGCCGCCGCCGTCACGGTGATCCTGTGGGCGTCGGCCTTCGTGGTAATCCGCAGTGCCGGACAGCATTTCTCGCCAGGCCCGCTCGCGCTCGGCCGTCTCGTCGTGGGCGTGCTTGCGCTCGGCGTCACCTCGGTGATCCGGCGGCAGGGCTGGCCGCCGCGCGCGGCCTGGCCCGGCATCCTCGTTTCCGGCGTGCTGTGGTTCGGCGTCTACTTCGTGGCGCTCAACTGGGGCGAGCAGAAGCTGGACGCCGGTACGGCGTCGATGCTGGTCAACATCGGGCCAATTCTGATCGCGCTGCTCAGCGGCTGGCTGCTGAAGGACGTCATCCCGCCGCGGGCGTTCGCCGGCCTGATCATCTCGTTCGCCGGCGCCGTCGTGGTCGGCTTCTCGATTGCCGGTCATGGCAATGAGTCGATCCTGGGCGTTCTGCTCTGCCTGGCTGCCGCGGTGTCGTACGCGGGTGGCGTCGTCGCGCAGAAGCCGGCCTTGAAGCAGGCCTCGGCGCTGCAGGTCACCACGTTCGGGTGCACGGTCGGCGCGATCTGCTGCCTCCCGTTCACCGGTCCGCTCATCACCCAGATTGAATCGGCCTCGCTGTCCGCCAATCTGGACGTCATTTACCTGGGGATCTTCCCGACCGCGCTCGCGTTCACGACGTGGGCCTACGCGCTGTCCCGCACCACGGCGACGAACATGGGCGCTACCACCTACATCGTGCCCGTATTGACCATCCTGCTCGCCTGGGCCTTCCTCGGCCAGGTGCCGCTCTGGCTCAGCCTTGTGGGTGGCGCTCTCTGCCTGGTCGGCGTGGCCGTCACCCGGAGCAAGCGACGCCTCGCCTGGTGGCGCCGGGAGCCGGTCGCGGACCTAGCCGAACAGGCCGAGTCGGCCGGTCAGGTTAGCCGGTGAGCGCGGGAACGGGCAGGCAGCTGAATGGAACGGGCAGGGAACTGACGGACATCAGGGACTTCGTGGCGGCGCACGCCACCGGTTTCATGGCCGTGGGCCTTGATTCGGATCGCGCCCACGCTCCGAATGAACGAGTGGAGTTGTCCCGGCTGCTTAAAGGCGCCGAGGCCGCCGGTTACCTGCTCGATGAGCTGGCTGCCGACCTGCTGGGGTAACGCGCGAAGGCCGGGCATCCGGGCCGGTCCCCCCGTGCCCGGCCGTGCTGGTCAGGTGGCCAGTGCCAGGAAGCAGGCCTTGACGACGCCGAAGTCCGGGTCGGCGAGCGCGGCTGGGCTGCAGGTGATGGACGCCGATTCTGTGGTGTAGCTGTAGATGCCGTTGGCGCCGAAGGCGACCGACTGGGTGCCGGTCACCGCGCATGTCCCGTTCTCACTGGCGCACTTGGTGTAGCCGGCGGGCACGCCGTAGTTTCCCGGGTTGGCGGCGACGAGGTAGGTGCCCGGCTGCATGCCGGTCAGGTAGACGTAGCTGGCGTCGGCCGTTGCCCCGGTGATGCCGGCCGCGGGGGTGAAGGTGCCCTGGCTCCACACCGGCTGGCCGCCGACCGTGACGATCGGGCTCGCGGCTCCGTAGGTGGGGACGGCGATGGTCCCCGTGGTGCCTGGCGGGGCGGTGACCTGCATGCTGAACTGGTCAGCACCGCCTTCACCCGCCCAGTCGACGGCGATGCTGCCGTGCGGGGTGGGGACGCTGCCCTCGGCCCAGCTCAGATCGCCTGGGTGCGGCTGCACGGTCCAGGTGGCGTACCCGCCGGTGGCCGGCTGGACGCCAAGGACGGAGCCGGACAGGGCGGCGACGGGAGTGCTTGACCAGCCGTGGGCCAGGCTGCTCGAAGCGCCGAACCCGACGAGGCCGTTGGCGGGGGAGATGTTCTCCCACATGGTGCCGGTCTGGTCCGAGCCTGCGTTGATCATGTCGCCCCACTCGGTGGTCAGCAGCGACTCGGCGTCGGCGGTGTCGCCGGCCGCCAGGCGCGCGTCGACCTCGTAGCCGCTGGCGTAGGGGCTGATGACGGTCGAGTAGGTGCTGCCGGTAAACGGCTTGGGCCCGTAGGGAGTCGTCCACAGGTCGGTCTTCAGCGCCGCGAGGATCGACGCATCGTCCGAGGCGGGGGCGACGCCGTAGAGCACCGCGAGCGAGTTGGCGTCCTGGGCGACGGTGGCGGTATCGGTGTTGCTCAGGTAGTACAGGCCGGTGGCGCTGTTGAACAGGTGCGTGTTGATCGCGGACTTCAGGGCCGTGGCGTCGCTGGTGTAGGTGGCCGCGTCGGACGTGTCGCCGGCCGCGGTGGCGAGTGCCGCGCCGTCGAGCAGCGCCTTGTAGTAGAGCAGGTTGTACGCGGTGACCTCGCCGTTCTTCCCCGGGTCGTAGAAGTCCCAGTCGGCGTTGTCGCTGCTGTTGGTGACAAGCAGGCCGTTCGTGTCGAGCTGGGTGGCGTTCCAGGCTAGTTCGCCCTTGACCACGGGCAGTTCCGCGTCGACGAACGCGGTGTCACCGGAGTAGAGGTAGTAGTCCGCCAGGTCAAGGACGTAGTAGATGGAGTAGCTGGCCGAGTAGGTGCCGGTGGTGCCTGACGGCTTCGACGGGGAGAGCGAATCCGCCGGCGGCAGCGCCCCGGTCACGAACCCGCTGGTCAGCTGGTAACTGCCGAGCAGTTGCAGTGCGCCCTTGAGGTAGGCGCTGTTGTCGGTGGAGTAGGAGACGCCGGGGATCTCCACGTTCAGGTCACCTGACCAGATCGCCCGGTCCCGCTTGGCGCCGTCCACGATCGAGGCGTACTGGTTGACACCGGGAACGGTGAAGTCCGACAGCACGGCAGAAGAACTCAGCGGGTCGCTGAACAGCGTGGCGCCGGCGGAGCTCGTGACGGTCAGGTTCCTGAAGTCGGCTTCCTCGCCGACGTACTCACGGAAGCCCACCGTCCCTGTCGCGTAGCTGGAGCTGGTGAGCTGGGTCAGCGGCGCGCTGTCCAAGGAGACCGTGATGGTCGAGCCGGCCACCGTGGTGCTGACGGTGTGCCAGCTGCCCGCGAGCAGCGGCGCGGGCAGCGCCACCGAGCCAAGTGAGGTGTAGTTGCCGTTGGCCACGTCCCATTCCTGCAGCGTGTTCGCGGTTCCGCCGGTATCGGTGCTGTCGTCGAGTATGAACAGGTACCCGTCGTTGGCGTCCTGGCCGCGGACGACCCATCCGGCCTGATTGTCGACGATCTGGGTCTGGAAGCTGGCGGTGTAATTACCCCAGGACGAGCCCCCGTTAAGCAGGCCCACGGAAGCGCTGCCCAGGGGCCCGCTGGCTTGCAGGGCCCCGCCCGGCAGCACCCCGCCGGTCACCGTCCACGAGCCAGGCAGCGACTGCGCGGGCACGGAGTCGAGCTGGTCGGTGTACTCGCTGTCGTACCAGATCTGGTTCAGCTTGCTGTTGCTCGAGTCGAAGTAGCCGGAGAGGTTGCTGGCCTGGGTCCGGTCGGCGATGTAGCTCACGCCGATCCCGCCCAGGGTGACAGTTCCCGGTGTGGTCAGCGTGATCTCTTCGTACCGCTCGCCGCCCTGCACGTACTGATTGGTGATCGCGCCAGGACCGGTGACCGTGTAGTCGTCGTGGCGGCTTGGGTCGCCCTCGCCCCACGGGGTTGAGCCGTCACCGGTGGCGCTGATGTACAGCGAGCTTTCCGAGTAGGCCGCCTGGAGGGTGGGCGATCCGCTCTCGGAGGTGATGTCGAAGTACGGAGTACCGCCGACCTCCTTTCCGTAGTCGAACACGATCACCGGGGCGGTGCCGCCGGAGACCATGGTCAGCGTCGCGGCGCCAGAACCGCCGCACAGCAGGGTGGACGCTCCGGAGACGGTGCCCGCGGTGCTGGTGACGGCGGTCGGGCAGACCTGCGCGCTTGCCGGAGTCTCGTCGTAGGACTGCCAGCTGGGGGAGGACGGCCACGGCGTGCCTGACGCCGCCGCCGAGGCTCCGGGTGCCACGCCTGGGACTGCGCCGAGGGCGACGAGCAGCCCGGCCAACGCCACGGCCGCCGCGGCCATCGCGCCAGCGCGACTCCTGTGTCGGCCACGGCCACGGCCACGGCCACGGCCACGCAGAGAAAACATGACAGCACTCCTCGATGATGGAAGACGCATGGTGGCGGAAGTCAGGACGAGGGGATTTGGTCAAGCTGCCCGACAGTCGCTCAAGGGATGGCGAGCGACTTGAAATGTTTCAATTTGTGGCCGTGACGCTAAACCGCTGATCGAACGTCGTCAAGAGATCTGTGCCTTGCTGGCGGCGTAAGAACCCGCCCGGAGCGGCGCATCCAGCTACGTATCGCCGCCGTGCCCCGTCCTAGTCGGCAGGTATGAATCTTGGATCGTTTAAAATTTCCACTGCGATTCAGGAGAAGCCTTGTCCGGGTCCGGACATTTCACGGCAGCGGCGCTGCTGGCATGATCATCGAGCCTCACGTTTACCCGCCGTCGTGCGTCTGCGGGGAGAAATGAGGTATTCGCCAAGCGCGAGGGATCGCAAATCATGGACGCACGCCACGTTGTCGTCGACACCCTTCTCGGAAAGGTCACGCTGGTCGCATCCGGCGAGTCGGTGGTCGGCCTGTACTTTCCGCGACACTGGCACATGCCCGCTCGGGACGCGCTCGGAGCCGAGGTTCCGGTGGCCGACGATGCGCTGCTCAACGTCGCCGCGGGCCAGCTCGGCGAGTACCTGACAGGAGAACGCGGGTCCTTCGATCTGCCCGCCGCCGCCAGCGGTGATCCATTCCAGGAGCGAGTATGGGAGCTCCTGCGGGACATCCCGCGCGGCGAGACGGTGACCTACGGTGCGCTGGCGGCGCGACTGGGCGACAGGGCCCTGGCGCAGCCGGCCGGCCAGGCGGTCGGGCGTAACCCGCTGTGCGTGATCGTGCCCTGCCATCGCGTCGTCGGCGCCGACGGAAGGCTGACCGGCTACGCGGGCGGGCTGACGCGCAAGCAGTTCCTGCTCGATCTCGAGGAGCCGGCCCTGGCGAAGGCGGGAAGATTGTTCTGACGGCGCCTCACATCCTGGTGCGTCGCGGCGTCTGCCGATTGATGGATATGAAGAGACCGTTCGAGAGCATTGTGACCGCGCACGCGCAGACCGTTCTGCGCGTGTGCCGGGTCGTGGTCGGAACGCACGACGCCGACGACGCCTGGTCGGAGACGTTCGTCGCGGCGATGCGCGCCTATCCCGAGCTTCCGCAGGACGCCAACGTGGAGGCCTGGCTGGTGACGATCGCCCACCGGAAGTGCATCGACATCATCAGGGCCAAGCAGCGCCATGCGATCCCGGTCGATGAGGTCCAGGGCGGGCCATCCTCGCTCGGCATCCCGGGAGCGGAGAACCATGACCTGTGGGACGCGGTGAAGGCGCTCCCGCCCAAGCAGCGCCAAGCCGTCGCCTATCACTATCTGGTCGGGCTGCCCTACGCCGAGGTGGCGCAGATCCTCGGCGGAACCGCGGACGCGGCGCGCAGGGCCGCATCCGACGGAATCATCACCCTGCGAAGCACCTATCAAGGCGCACTCTCGGAAGGAGCGCCCCGATGAACGACCATACAAGAAGCGACCGCACAAGAAGCGACCGCGCAAGAAGCGACCGCGCAAGAAGCGACCGGGCAAGGACCGATGGCCCGCTGCCCGGCGATACGGGTGATATGGACATGGCCGCCCTGTTCGCATTCACCTCAGCCGACCAGGAAACGCTGGCACGCCTGCACCGGACGCTGGAAGCGGCAGCAAGCCGCCAGGGCCTGCTCGATGTCGCGTACACCACCGTCGATACCCCCGTCGGGCCGCTCCTGCTCGCCGCGACCGAGCGGGGGCTCGTCAGGGTCGCATACGACTGCGAGGACCACGACAAGGTTCTCGACACGCTCGCGGCCACGCTCAGCCCGCGCGTCCTGCGCGCCCCGCGGCGGCTTGACACCGCCGCCAGGGAGATCGGTGAGTACTTCGCCGGCCGGCGGACGGGCTTCGGCCTGCCCTTGGACTTCTCCCTGTCAAGCGGCTTCAGGCAGACGGTGCAACGCCACCTCTCGCAGATCGCCTACGGGCGCACCGAGTCCTACAAGGAGGTCGCGCGGATCGTGGGGAATCCGAAGGCCGTTCGCGCCGTCGGCTCGGCCTGCGCGACCAATCCCCTTCCTGTCGTCGTCCCGTGCCACCGCGTGCTTCGCGCCGACGGAAAGCTCGGCGGCTACATTGGCGGTCTCGCCGCCAAGACCGCCCTGCTGAACCTGGAGCGCGCCGCGTGAGCGCGAAGCAGCTGAGCACCGAGACCGATCCGTGGCGAGTCCGGGTCGAAGAAGGTGACTGGAGCGCGATCACGGATGAGGTCAATGAGTACGGCGGCGCGTTGCTCCCGCGGCTGCTTACCGATGCGGAGACAGGGGAGTTCCAGTCGATGTACGCGCGGAACGAACTGTTCCGCAGCACTGTCCACATGGGCAGGCACCGCTTCGGCGAGGGTCAGTACCGGTATTTCCGCGCTCCCTGCCCTGAGCCGATCGAGAGGCTCAAGCAGGCGCTGTACCCGCGCCTGCTGCCGATCGCCAGGGACTGGTGGGGCAAGCTCGGCCGCCCTGCCCCGTGGCCTGACACCCTGGACGAGTGGCTGGAGATGTGCCACGGGGCAGGGCAGGTGAAATCGACCGCCATTCTGCTGAAGTACGGCGAGAAAGACTGGAACGCGCTGCACCGAGACCTCTACGGAGATCTCGTCTTCCCGCTCCAGGTCGTCATCAACCTGAACAATCCCGGCGTCGATCACACCGGCGGCGAGTTCATCCTCCTCGAACAGCGGCCGCGAGCCCAATCCCGCGGCACCGCCACGCTGCTGCCGCACGGGCACGGCTACGCGTTCACCACCCGCGACCGACCGGTGAAATCCGCTCGCGGCTGGTCCGCCGCGCCGGTCAGGCACGGGGTCTCGGCGATCCGGACGGGCGAGCGCCACACCCTCGGGCTCATCTTCCACGATGCCGCTTGACATGACCGATCAGGAGGCGGCGGGCGGGGCCCGGCCGGGCTACACGCTCCTTGGCCCCGATCGAAAGCCGTACCGGTCCGCGATCCCCGGCACCCTCGGCGGCCATCGCGCCGCCAGGATCTACGGCCGCCTCGACTGCCCCGCCGCGCTGCGCGCCATCGCGGCGGGCGGCTACGTGCGGCATCGGGTCTTCTTCGCCGGCGAAGCGACGGCGATCGCCGCCGGGTACCGCCCGTGCGGCACCTGCCTCCCGGCACAATACAGAGCGTGGAAGGACCAGCACCGCCATGAGCAGCGCCCTGTTCGGTGACGACTTCCTCGATCGCCGGCGCCGCGAACTCGCGCCCGGGGCCGTTTTCGTGCCCGGATGGCTGACCCTCGGACAGCAGCGCTGGCTCGTCGACCGATTCAGGGAGTGGGCCGACGGCCCGGTTCCCATCCGGGCCGCGAAAGTTCGCGGCCACGAAATGTCTGTCAAGACCGTCTGCCTCGGCTGGCACTGGCGTCCCTACCAGTACACCAGGGAGGCGGCTGATGTGAATGGCCATCGCGTTCTCGACTTTCCCGACTGGATGGTGCGCCTCGGAAGAAAAGCTCTCGCCGAGGCCACCGGAGACCCGCACGCTGGTGACGACTACACCCCCGACACCGCGCTTGTGAACTACTACGATGACGCCGCCCGGATGGGAATGCACCAGGACAAGGACGAATTCTCCCTCGCGCCCGTCGTGTCGCTATCCATCGGCGACACCTGCCAGTTCCGGTTCGGAAATACCGAGAACCGGACGAAACCCTACGTAGACATCGGCCTCGCCTCTGGCGATCTCTTCGTGTTCGGCGGACCATCCCGCCTGGCCTTCCATGGAGTCCCGCGGATCTATCCCGGGACAGCTCCGCATGAATGCGGCCTCGATTCCGGTCGCATCAACGTCACCATGCGCGTCACCGGGATGGGCCAATGATGATAAAATTAATCCGCCTGATCTCACGTTTCCGTTCATTCGCGCGTCTTCCGAGTGTCGATGAATGAAAGGAATCACAACCATGACCATGCAAGACGACAACAAGGTCGTCGTGGGCCGTTGGTTCACTGAGTTCTGGGGCAACCCGTGGAACCCGAACGTGGTCGACGAGCTGGCCGCGCCTGACATCAAGTTCCATTACTCCCTGCACGCTCCGCTTGAGGGCCGCGCGGCGGTCAAAGAGTTCGCGGCGAACTTCCGGTCCGCATTCCCCGACCTGGGCTTCGGCGGCACCGCTGACCTGATCGCCGAAGGACGGCGTGACCGTGCTCCAGCAGTTGGGGATCATTCCGGGCGCGTAGCGCCTGGGGCTCGCGTGCCGGCTAGGAGCTGGCGGCTGAGGCATCAGCTGAGGCATCAAGGGGCGGGCGCCCGCGTGCCCGGCTGAGCCCTTCTAGCCGGCATCGCAAACCTACGCTAACGTAACCTACACAACCGTAGCTAGGGAGCGTCATGCGGAGGAAACAGGCAGCCGAGCTGCCCGCGATCATCCAGGGCGGCATGGGCGTGGCCGTCTCATCCTGGGCCCTGGCCCGGGCCGTGGCCGAGGCCGGCCAGCTTGGCGTCGTGTCTGGCACGGCGCTTGACGCGGTGCTCGCCAGGCGGCTCCAGGACGGCGACCCCGGCGGTCACGCGAGGGAGGCGATGGCGGCGTTCCCGGTCCCGGCCCTCGCCGCGCGCGTCCTCGACCGCTACTTCCTGCCGGGCGGCCGCGAGCCCGGCGCCCCGTACGCGCCGGTCCCGAGGCTCAGGCTGCGCCAGGACCGGCGGGCACAGGAACTGGCCGTGATGGCGAACTTCTGCGAGGTGTGGCTGGCCAAGCAGGGGCATCACGGCCTTGTTGGGGTGAACTTCCTCGAGAAGATCCAGATGGCCACGCCCGCGGCGGCGTACGGCGCGATGCTCGCCGGCGTCGACGTGGTGCTCGCGGGCGCCGGCATACCGCGGGAACTGCCCGCGCTGCTGAACGCGCTGGCCCGGCATGAGCCTGCCAGCCTTTCCGTGGACGTCATCGGCGCGTCGGGTGAGCAGCGGTTCACCGTCGACCTTGATCCCAGGGAACTGCTCGGCACCGAACTGCCGCCGTTGCGCCGCCCGGTCTTCCTGGCCATCGTCTCCGCGCATGTCCTCGCGGAGTACCTCGCCCGTGATCCCGAGATCCGCCCAGACGGGTTTGTCATCGAGGGGCCGCTGGCCGGCGGCCACAACGCGCCGCCGCGCGGGCGGCTCACGCTTGATGACAGCGGGCAGCCGCGCTACGGACCGCGCGACAATGCCGACCTGGCCAGGCTCGCGGCCATCGGCCTGCCATTCTGGCTGGCCGGCGCCCGCGGCACCCCTGACAGGCTGCGGGAAGCCCGCGAGGCCGGCGCCGTCGGCGTGCAGGCGGGAACCCTCTTCGCGCTGAGCCATGAGTCAGGGCTCCGCCCTGACCTGCGCGCGCAGCTCATCGATCGCGCTCACGACGGAACGCTAGACGTCCGCACCGACCCGGCGGCCTCCCCGACGGGGTTCCCGTTCAAGGTCGCGCAGCTCCCCGGCACCCTCGCCGATCCGCGGGACTACACCGGGCGACCGCGCGTGTGCGACCTTGGCTACCTGCGCGTTCCCTACGAGCGGCGAGGCGGCGCCGTGGGGTACCGGTGCCCGGCGGAACCAGAGCATATGTACCTGCGCAAGGGAGGCGACCCGGCGGACACGGCCGGCCGGGCGTGCCTGTGCAACGCGCTGCTCGCCAACGTGGGGCTCGGACAGACCAGGCCCGCGAGCGGTTACGACGAGCTGCCCCTGGTCACCCTCGGGTCCGATCAGGACAGCGTTCGCTCCATGCTCGCGCATCACCCGGACGGCTGGTCCGCCGCCCAGGCCGTGGCATGGCTGCTCGCCCGCGCCGGCTAACGGGAGCCGGGCTCCGCATGGCCCGTAACTACCGGGTCACCCCAGGGTCAGTCCTGGCCACCACCCCTGCACCAGTACTGGCCCCCCCACCATTGGGATGGCTTCCGATACGGTGCCCGACGCCCCCGCAACTTGAGCTAACCGCACCGCGCCTGTCGGCACCATCCCCGAATCCAGGGGTGCCGGCCGCGGCACCGCCAGGCCTACACTGATCCGGTGGCCGCGCATGTCAGTACAGCGTCTGGCCAGGTCATCCGGCTCACCGAAGGCACCCAGCTGGTGTTCGGGCGGGGTCCAGAGGTCGACCTGGCGATAACGGCTGGGCGCGGGCTGTCCCGGCGGGCCGGGGTGATCAAGACGACATCAGAAGGCGCCTGGATCGCCAATATCAGCCGCACGCATGCGCTCTACGTCGCGGGTGACGGTTACCGGATCCGGCTGCCGCGGGTGGAGGGCGACGGGGATCCGGCAGGCGGCTGGCTCATCCACGCGGGGACGGCGATGGTCGGCTCGCGCGCCATGATGGACGACGGGCTGCAGATCGCGATCACGGTACCAGGACGGCACCGGCGGCCGGGCGCGGCCGAGATTGCCGCCAGCCAGGAACCGGGGGACGGGGACAGCACGCTGCTGCCGTTCTACCTGGACCCGATGACCAAACTTTTCATGGTGGCGCTGATGTGGTGCAGGCCGTGGCTGCTCGACCCGAGCGCCACGTCCCCGCTGCCCCGTACTCCGGAGATCGCCAGGGCCGCGTTTGAGGTAACGGGGGCGCACCATGAGCTTGAGCGGTTCGACACCGAATCCGGGTTCCGCGACCGGCTTTCCGCGCGCGTCGCCGAGCATGTCAAGGTCCTGCGCCGCAAGATCACCGAGCGCGGTCTTGCCGGACCCGGCGTCCGGGTGTCGGACGAGGTCGCCGTCAGGATACTGATCGAGCACGGTGTTGTCGCCGCCGGTGACCTGCGGCTGCTTGCCGATCCTGCGTGGTGTTCCCGGCAGGAGGACCTGTGGTGGACCCGGGAGTTACGGCGCGCCGGGAGGCGGCTGCGAGGAGCCAGCGGAACCAACGGTGGAGTCGGCGTTGGAGACGCGAAATGAGATCGTGGCGCTGCGCCCACCGGGACCGGTGACCACCACCCGGTAGCTTCCAGGCGGGATCGAGCCAGGGAAAAACTCGTGCCCCTGATCGATCGCATAGTTAAACGTTCCCTGCAGGTCGGCCAGCGGATGGTCCCGCGCGACGCCCACGCCGACGATCTTGACCGTGACCCGTTTGAAGGCGTCGAAGCCGTTACCGTGGATCACGAACACCGTGTCGCCGTCACCAAAAGGCTGACTCACGCACAGGTCGGGTGTGCTGGTGAGCTTGGGAGTCGTGCACGCCAGCCTCCCCGATGACAGCACAGGTGGCGGCCCGTCGGGCGGCCCGATGCCGCTGCTTGCGGTGCTGGTGCTAGTCCCGGTGGCGGCGGCGGCCTTGGCGCGCGGCCCGTGGAGCAACAGCCCAACACCGATTCCCGCCGCCACCAGCGCCACGGCCCCGGCCGTCAAGCCCAGCCACACCAGCGACCGCCCGCGGGCCGCGGATCGCGGGCCGGCACCGACGCGCGGCGCCTTGCGTCGGCGTCCACGGCGAGGCGGCCCGTCACCGGGGTGGAGGACGGCCGGTGATTCGAAGCCGGGCAGCGCGGTATGAGACCCGGACGTGGGATCGCTGGCGCCCGAGCCGCCCGAGCCGTTGGTCTCCCTTTCTTGCGGGTCATCGTCGGCGTAGTCGCTGACCGCCCTGGCGGTCGGCAGGCGCAGGTTGTGCTGGTACTCGTCGATGACCGCCATCGCCGAGTCCGGCAGATAGGAGTGGCCAGGACCGGCGGGAAGGGCGAACGAGCCGAGTTCGCTGAGGATCGCGGCATCGGTCGGCCGGTCGCGCGGCACGCGTTCCAGGCAGGCGGTGACCAGTCCGGTCAGCTCCTCGGGCAGCCCGGTCAGGTCCGGCGGCTCGGTCGCCAGCCGGACGAGAATGCCCATGACGGTCTCACCCTGGTAGGGCGGATGCCCGGTCGCGGCGAACACGAGCGTCGCGCCGAGCGAGAACATGTCACTGGCCGAGGACGCGAGCGTGGCGTCCCTGGCCTGCTCGGGCGCCATATACGCGGGCGTGCCTGCCGCACCGCGGGTGGCGGTGAGCTGAATGCGCTCGGCCGCCCGCGCGACGCCGAAGTCGATCACCTGCGGGCCATCGGGCGCCACGAGCACGTTTGACGGCTTGACGTCGCGGTGCAGCAGCCCGACGCCATGAATGGACTGCAGCGCCTCCGCGCAGCCGGCCGCGAGCCAGCGCACGGCGGGCACGGGCAACGGCCCGCATCGGCGCACCAGCATGCTCAGCGAGGGCGCGGGCACGTACGCGGTGGCCACCCAGGGCAGGTCGGCCTCCGCGTCCGCCTGGATCACCGAGGCGGTGAACACCCCGCTCACCCGGCTGGCGGCCGACACCTCGCGCGCGAACCTGGCTCGGTAACCGGGCTCCTCGGCCAGTTCGATCCTGATCGTCTTCACCGCCACCAGGCGCCCGGTCGTGGAGCGGGCGAGGAATACCTGGCCCATCGCCCCGGCGCCAAGCTTCCCGATGATCTCGTAGGGGCCGATCCGTTCCGGGTCCCAGCGGCGCAGCGGCTGCACGATTGACGGTGGCACCGTGGGCTGTCTCCCCTCAGGCAAATTGTCAGAGACAATCTTCCACAGTCAACCCCATGGCGGGCACGGAACATCGCTAAGCGGCATTCCGCTCGGAGCCTGACACATCCCGGATATCCTCAGTACTCCTATAGAGCTACATTTATCGATATGTCATCCGATGGGCGCGCCGAGCGACTCGTCGAGCGGGGGATGGCGCACCGCTGCCGCTTAGCCAAGGAGGCTCACGATGCCCGGCGTGCTCATGTGACGCCGATTGACATCTGATATCCCAGCTCATCAAAAGATCTTGGAAACTTTTTTCCTGGCGGTAGAAAAGCGTGCTATGCGCACGCCTTTCTGCCAAGATCTTTGCCGCGGACGGGGATCCTGTCCTGAAT
>Ga0066797_1000091_pt1 | contig 26670 bp, 26 predicted proteins | sample PersoiDNA2013193_FD_76335 | JGI IMG/M metagenome (GOLD analysis project Ga0066797, IMG submission 76335) | Permafrost soil microbial communities from the Arctic, to analyse light accelerated degradation of dissolved organic matter (DOM) -... | ecosystem: Environmental > Terrestrial > Soil >... | reverse complement strand
GGCCGGCCTGACAAGCGGCCGCCGGCAGCGTCCCGGCATCGCGCCAGCGACGAGCCGCCGCATACGAGACGCCCCGCGACACCGCCCGCACCCTCAGGTCCACGCCACCACTCCAGCGCACTATTGAGCGCTCACGCTTACTCAACCGACAACAGCAAACACCCCTTCTGCCCTTCGCCCAGCGGTACGAGCCTGCTCGTCAATCCCGGCGCGTTCCCCCGCAGCCCTCGGCCTCCGCGTGATAGCCTCACCGGGTCATGATCTAGTAGTCAATGCTCATAGATTAATTTCGCACTAGATACCGAGGGAGATGCACGGTGCAGGTTCCGGTTGAGCGGCAACTGCCACGGCGGCGAGGCGGGCATGCGACCGCGGTCACGATCGGCGGCGAGCGACTGGTGGTGATCACCGGCCAGCGGGCCGACGGGACGCTCGGCGAGGTGCTCCTGCAGTGGGGCAAGCAGGGCTGCGCCCTGGCCGGGCTGGCGGACGCCTACGCGATGGCGATCTCCTCAGGGCTGCAGTACGACGTCCCGCTCGCCGACCTGCTCCGGCCAGGGCTTGGGCTGCGCTTCGCGCCGGGCGGGCGCACGGACGACCCGGAGATCCCGTGGACCCGTTCGGCGGCCGACTACCTGTGCCGCCGCCTGGTGATCGACTGGCTCCCCTTCGCCGACCGCGCCGAGCTCGGCGTCCGCACCCTCACCGAGCGCGTCAAGCGTGCCGCGGTACGGATCGGCGCGGACGAGCCAGCCCGCGCGCAACCCGGCAGGACCGGGGTATCCGCCGAGGTCAGGACGGTGCCGGGTGCGTTGGGTACGATACTCAGCTGGTGAGCCTACTCGGATGTGGTCGCGGTCAGGTGACCTTATGCCTTCGGGGCAGGAATGTCGGTGGCGGGTGGGAGAATCAGGACCGGGTCGGAATCGGGTTCGATGCTGGAAGGGTCCTGGTCATGGGAAAAGCTGGCAGGGAGCGGCGGCGGAAGCAGGAGAAGGAGCGCGAGCGTCAGCGCTCGGCCCGGACCTCGGCGGCTCCCAAGCCTGGGTCTGGTTCTTGGTTCAGGCCGGGGCCTGAGCCGCGCCATGGCCCGTCGCAACGGGAACTGGTGGCGGCCGCCATCGGGGAGGCCGTCGCCGCGGTCCGCCGCGGCGGGCAGGATGCCTACGGCAAGCACCTGGACCAGCTGGCCGTCGAGCGGACGCCCGGCTGGACTCAGGCGGTCAGCCGGAGCCTCGTCGAGTACCTGCGCCTGTCGGTGACGAATGCGTGGAAGCAGGGCTGGCAGCCCGCCGAGCTTGCCAGGCACGTCGGCCGCGAGCTTTCTGCGGCGCATGCGGCGATGGCCTCCGACATGATCGCGGGCGAGATGACCGGCTACGCCGCCGCCAGCGTGGACGGGCGCTGGGCCGCGCAACTGGCCGCGATCGAGGCCGCCGCGCCGGGGAAGGGCGCCTGGTGGGGCAGCGACGCGGAGTACCTGGGCGCCTGGTACGCGCTTGGCCGGGACGCGGAGTTCATCGTCACGGTCGCCACCGCGATCGAGACAATGCTCGCGTTCCAGCACCTGCCCGTCATTGAGAAGCTGCTCCCGCTGCCAGGCACGGCCAGGGCGACCGAGCCTGAGCCCGCCAGCCCAGCCAGCCCAGCTAACGCGGCCAGAACAGCCGAGCCCGCCGACGAGCGCATGCTCAGCAAGATCCGCGCGCTGCTCGCCAAGGCGGAATCGACGGAGTTCGCGGAGGAAGCGGAGGCCCTGTCTGGTCGCGCGCAGGAATTGATGGCTAAGTACAGCATCGATCACGCGCTGCTCGCCGCCGAGTCGGGCCGGGAGGAAGCGCCTGGCGGCCGGCGGCTCTGGGTGGACAACCCCTACGAGGCGCCCAAGGTGACGCTGCTGCAGACCGTGGCGCAGGCCAACCGCTGCCGGGTCGTCTGGTCCAAGGAGCTTGGCCTTGTCACGGTGATCGGCTTCCCCGCGGACCTGGACGCGGTCGAGTTGCTGTTCACCTCGCTCCTTGTCCAGGCGAACACGGCGATGCTGCGGGCCGGCGGGAAGCTGGACGCCTACGGCCGGTCGAGGACGCGCGCGTTCCGCCAGTCGTTCCTTGTCTCCTACGCGATCAGGATCGGGGAACGGCTGGCGGAGGCGACTGGCCACGCCGAGCAGGAGGTGGCCGCGGAACGACGGGCCGCGGAGCCGCCGCTCAGCGGCAACGGCACCGACCTCGTGCCCTTCCTGGCCGCGCGCCGGGAAGCGGTGGACGATGCCGTGGACGAGATGTTCGGCGGCGCGCTCACAAGGAGCCGTTCCGTCCGGGCTACCGACGCGGAGGGCTGGAGTTCGGGCCGGGCAGCGGCGGACCTGGCCAGCCTGCACAACCACGCCCCGGTCGCGGGCAGCACGCGCTGAGGGGTTAGTTGACCGGGATAGCCGCTGTGGCGCGTGATGCTGTCGATGCCGCGATATCGGCGGCGGGGCGCAGGGTGGTTCTCGGGCTGGCCGGCCCTCCCGGCGCGGGAAAATCCACGCTGGCCGTGGCCATCGTTGACCACGCCCGCGCGCGGATGGGCGATTCATGGGCCGCCTATTTCCCGATGGATGGCTATCACCTGTCCAACGCGCAATTGCAGAGGCTCGGTTTGGAAGACCGCAAGGGCGCGCCGAACACATTCGATATCGATGGGTACGTGGCCACCCTTTCCCGGGTGGCGGCGGATGCCGGGGCCGACATCTATGTCCCCGATTACGATCGCGTGCTGCACGAGCCCATCGCCGCCAGGCTCCTCGTTCCGTCGTCCGCCAGGCTCGTGGTCACGGAGGGAAATTACCTCGCCCTTGATGACCGGAACTGGCGAGCGGCGCGACGCTTCCTCGACCACCTCTGGTACGTGGAGGCCGCCGACTCGCTGCGCGAAGAGCGGCTGTTCGCCCGCCAGGTCTCGGGCGGCCGAGCGGAGCGGGCGGCACGGGATTGGGTCGAGCGGAGCGACCGTCCCAACGGGGAGCTGGTGAAGCGGAGCAAGGCGAATAGCGACCGGACGATTACCCTCGCTTTAATCTGAGTTTGCCTGAACAAGGCAAACGCCGGATCGCCCGGGTGTGAGAGTGCTCACCATTTCCAGGACCGCCAACGAAAGTTCACCGCGAATACCCTCGTTTACCGGCGGCGCAGGTCAGAAGGTCCAGACCTTTGCAGCGCACGGCCGAACCATACGTGATTTTGCGCACTCAACAGGCGAGCGCTCTCCTGTCAAGATGAAGAATCGCAACGTTTCGTCAAGCGGGCGCTTGGCCGATGAGAGGACCAAATCCGTGGTCGATGTTGATGCCATCCTGGAAGCCGCTGCGCTGAAGAATGAGTACGTGCGCGAGTACGTCGAGTACTGGGCAGGGATCACAGGCGCCGACAACATCGAAGTCGTCAGCGCCGATGACGACGCACGCCTGATCGCAGAGGCCCTGGCGGCAGGCTAGATCCAGCCCGCGGGCGAGGGTCTCTACTACTCCCGCAGCTACTACAAGGACACGGCGCGCTCGGAGGAGCGCACCATCGTCGCGACGAGCAACCCAGCCGACAAGGGCGTATACAACAACTGGCACCCCGCGGCGGAAATGAAGGAAAAGCTCACCTCTCTGATGACCGGCGCCTCAGCCGGCAAGACCATGTACGTGATCCCGTACCTGATGTCGCCTCCCGGGTCCCCGCTTGAGAAGTACGCCGCCGGCGTCCAGCTCACCGACAACCGCGCCGTCGTGCTGCACATGAACCGCATGGCCCGGGTGCACGTCGACTTCATCAACAACCTGGGCGACCCGACCAGCTTCGTCCGCGCCGTGCACGTGACCGGCGAGCTGGAGAACCTGGGCCAGGGCACGCCGGAGGACAAGCGGTACTTCGTGACCGTGGCCGACGAGCGGACGATCCTGCACTTCGGCTCGTCTTACGGCGGCAACGCGCTGCTCGGCAAGATCGCCCACGGTCTGCGCCAGGCCGCCTACGACGGCTGGGCGTCCGGCAAGTTCCTCTCCGAGCAGTTCATGCTGCTCGGCATTACCGACCGGCAGACCGGCAAGAAGTACCACATCGCGGGCGGCTTCCCCAGCGCCTCGGGCAAGACCAACCTCGCGATGACGCTGTCCCCGGACGCCCTGGGGGACCGCTACTACGTCGAGTTCTACGGTGACGACATCGCGTGGCTGTGGGTCGGCGAGGACGGCCGGCTCTACGGCATGAACCCCGAGTTCGGCGTCTTCGGCGTCGCCAAGGACACCAACGAGAAGACCAACCCGACCGCCATCGAATCGATCGCACCCGGCACCAAGGCGCTCTTCACGAACATCGCGTGGAACTCCAAGACGCACGAGGTCTGGTTCGAGGGCCGCACCAAGAACCCGCCGGCCGACCTGGACGGCTGGCTCGACTGGAAGGGCAACCGGATCGCCGACCGCTCCCCCGTGGAGGCGAACGACCCGTGGGCGCACCCGAACAGCCGGTTCACTACCACCCTGGCCAACGTGCCGAACGCCGCCGCGGACTACAACGAGCCGCGGGGGGTGCCGGTCGATGGCATCATCTTCGGCGGCCGCACCAGTGACCGCGAGCCGCTGATCCGCGCGATCACCGACCTGGCCGAGGGGGTCTACGACGGCCTCACGCTCGGCGCGGAGGCCACCTTCGCGGCCGACGGCCTGGACGGCAAGCTCCGCTACGACCCGATGTCGATGCGCCCGTTCATGTCCTACCCGGAGGGCGCGTACGCCGCGCACTGGCTCAAGATCATCGGCGAGGCCACCGAGCAGCCGATCTTCGCGCACGTCAACTGGTTCCAGCGCGACGCGGAAGACGGCCACTTCCTCTGGCCCGGCTACCGCGACAACCTGCGCGCGCTGCTGTGGCTCATGCAGCTCAAGAACGGCGAGGTCGAAGGGGTCAAGACGCCGGTGGGCATCCTGCCGGCCAAGGGCGAGCTGAACATAGACGGCCTCGAGATCGACCCGTCCGACCTGGACACGCTGCTGTCGATCGACACCGATCGCTGGAAGCAGGAAATGGGCTTCCGAGCGGCCCACCTCGCCCAGTTCGAGAACCTCCCCGAGGAGATCTGGGAGGCACACCGGCGCGTCGCCGGCGACTCGGCGACTGACGCGCGATCGCCGCGCGGGCGCTCTGCGCCCGGCCGGTGGTGCGCATGGTGCCTGGCGTGCTGGCGTGATCTCGGTTCACATTTACCAGGGCAGCTCAGCGGCATGATCCCGAAAACTTTGGTTATCACGTAAATCTTGTGTCGCTATGGTGATACCTTGTTTTCGGGATCATGGCAGCAGCTAGGCATGGAGCCCGGAAGGAGCGCTAGGCGAGGTACAGGGGGTCATTGTCGTCCCTTGGAACGCTCAGCACCGCCCAGACCCGCTTGCCCTTCCAGCCGGGAACCGCCTCCCAGCCCCAGTCCTCGGCAAGCGCGTCGATCATCTCGAGGCCGCGGCCGGATTCCTCGTCCGGGTCCGGGTGACGGACGACCGGCGCGCCGAGTACCGCGGGCAGGGTGTCCCAGATCTCGATCATGAGCCTGAACCTGTCGGAGAGCAGCCGGACCCAGAGCAACGGCAGCTTGCCGTCCACGTCGTACTTGGGGCTGCCGTCGGGGTCGGTCGATGCCTGGACGACATTGGTGGTCAGCTCGCTGACCAGCAGCTCCGTGATGTCGATCAGTGACTCAAGGCCCCAGTCGTTGAGGACGGCACCGATGAATCCCCTGGCTAGGCGCGGAGCGGTCGGCAGGGCACCGAGCGGCCCGAGGTCGGAGGTAAGCGGCCAGTCAGCCATGGTGTATTCGACAGTCGCGATCCGGTCGGAGCGGCCACACGGGGCAGCCCCGGGCCGGACGGAGGATTAACCGCACGGCACGCAACAGTACCCGCTCCGCTATGCCGGGCGCTGCAATTGCACCGCATCGGCGACTGTTGGCAATTCCGAGGGTGGAAGAGGGTGCCGCGGCGCCAGGTCATTGTGGGTGTTACGCGCACTTGCGTGGCTGGAACGGCGCCCCGTGCCCGGGGATTATCACGTCCGCGAAGGAGAGCAGGAGATCCCTGCTCGCCGCAAGCGCCGCCTGGTCGGTACCGAGCGGGTCCTCAACCGGTCCCGCCGCGGACCACCAGGCGTGGGTGCAGACGTAGACGCCGTCCGGGGTAGACGCGACCGTGGAGATGTCCTCAGCGGTGTGCCCTGGCGTGCGGAGCAGCCGTGTCGACGGGCCGAGCATCGCGCCGTCCGCGTCCCTGGCCACCCACCGGTCTCCCTGGTAGATCGCCCAGTGGTCGTGAATACGCGCGGCGGGGAAGAGCGCCGCGTTGACCGTGTGATCGGGGTGGTGATGGCTGAACACGACGTCCGTCACGTCCGCGGGCCGCTGATCGCGCGACTCCAGAGCCGCGAGCAGCGCCTCGCGCGACGCGACCATCCCGGGATCGACGATGATCACCGAGCCCGCATCGACGATCAGCGTGACTGTGCCGCTCACTCGCTCGTCATCGCCATCCAGCCCAACGTACCCGTTGTGAAGGACAAACACCTCGGCCGACCCCGCCGCCGGGATCTCATGCACAGTCACGGGATCCGACATTACCTCAGGCAACAAACGGCAAATACAGATACATCAGAGCCGAGTTAGTCCATGTCTCTGCGTCAAGATCAAGAGCAGAAATTCAGTGATATCGAACGGACCGTGAGTGACTCCTCCCCCGTCACCGCGGCGGAGGCGGGGCGACGCTGTCCCTGGTGACTAGGGCAGGCGTAAGAATTCGCCGGTCGCCGAGGCGGTGCCCGGCGCGGATCTGGGCAAGCAGAAGGTCGATGCTCGCGGCGGCCACGGCGTCGAAATCGGGCCGTACCGTCGTCAGCGGCGGAATGTAGTACGCCGCCTCGGGCACGTCGTCGAAGCCCACCACGCTGATGTCCGCTGGCACCCGGCGCCCGCGTTCATGCAGCGCGCAGAGAATGCCAAGGGCGAGGTGGTCGTTGGCGGCGAAGACCGCGGTCACGTCCGCCATCCTGGCCAGGATCTGGCCCGCGCGGTAACCAGAGGCGGCGAACCAGTCCGCCGACATGACGGGCGGGATCTCCGCGCCTGCCTCGGCGAGGGCCCGCTGCCAGCCGGCGACCCGGCCCCTGCTGTCGAACCAGGAGTCCGGGCCCGACACGTGCCAGACGGTCTTGTGCCCGGCGTCGAGCAGGTGCCTGGTCGCCGCGTACGCGCCCGCCTCCTGGTCCACCGTCACGAGTTCCGTCGTCCGGTTGGGGTCGCCGTCGATGCTGACGAGCGGGATGTCGTCGGGCAGGTCGTCAAGGGCGTCGTTGGCCGACTCGACCGGCGCGATCACCACAAGCCCGGCGACCCGCTGATCGAGATGGCGGCCGATCGCGTCGGATATGGGCTGGTGATCGAGTGCGCGGACGCTCTCGACGTTGACGGTAAAGCCGTGCCGCAGGGCCGTTTCCGCGAGCGCGCTGAGCGTCGCCGCCGGGCCGTAGAGCGTCGAGGACTGCGAGACAACCCCGATGACATGCGACGTTCCCGTGACGAGCACCCGGGCGGCACGGTTCGGGCGGTAACCGAGCTCCGCGATCGCGGCATGCACCCGCATGCGCGTCTGTTCCCTGACATTGGGATGGTCGTTCAGAACGCGCGAGACGGTCTGGTGGGAGACGCCGGCCAGCTTGGCGACGTCTGTCATCGCCGGCTCACGGGCAGATCGGACCAACGTACATCCCCACTTGGCTGCTGACACGGGTGCGTTTGACTGCACGAACACTGTACCTGCGGGCGTAATCAGGCACGGGACGCGGCTCGGCGGCGGCTTGCCGGCGGCGTGGTTCGCCGACGACGGCTGGCCTGCGACGATGCCAGCTGGCCGCAGCGCGCGGTTGTTAACGCTAACACATTCCGTTGCCTGGGGCTACTTACACGGGGCTTCGCAGGGCTTTCAGATAAAACCTGATGAAACATGCCGAGAGCGGCGGTGGATCTGCAGGCAAGGTCGAATGTCACAACATGGTTGCAGGCCCTTGACGATCGGGTTGTTCACGTTAACAATCTGAGCCACGGCATCTTGACACACACAGGTCGCCGGAACGACACCCGACAGAAACATGACCTTGACGCCGGCGAGGCGCCGCAGCACAGGGAGACGACGTGACAACTGGCCGCGCGGCCGCCACCACCAGCACCGATCTCACCGCCACTGTGATCGGCGTGGACTTCGGCACGCTCTCCGCGCGCGCCGTGGTGGTCCGGGCCAGCGACGGCGCCGAGCTCGGCACCGGCACCGCGGACTACCGGCACGGCGTGATCGAGCGCACCCTGCCAGGCGACGATCGCCCGCTGCCCGCGGACTGGGCACTGCAGGACCCGGCCGACTGGCGCTTCGCGCTGGCCGCCGCGGTGCGCGGCGCAATCGATGACGCTCGCGTGGACCCTGCGTCGGTCGTCGGCATCGGGACCGATTTCACGGCGTGCACCGTGCTGCCCGTGTTCGCGGACGGCACGCCGCTGTGCGAGGTAACCGAGCTGAGAAACCGGCCGCACGCCTGGCCCAAGCTGTGGAAGCACCACGCCGCGCAGGCGCAGGCCGACCGCATCACTGACCTCGCCCACGACCGCGGCGAGAGCTGGATCACCAGGTACGGCGGCCGGATCTCGGCGGAATGGCAGTTCGCCAAGGCGCTGCAGGTGCTCGAGGAGGACCCGGAGACCTACCGGCAGACGCGGCGCTGGATCGAGGCCGCCGACTGGATCGTGTGGCAGCTCTGCGGCAGCGAGACGAGAAACACCTGCACGGCTGGGTACAAGGGCATTTTTCAGAACGGACGCTACCCTTCGCGCGAATACCTCAAGGCGCTCAACCCGGAGTTCGCCGACTTCGCGGAGACCCGGCTCGCGGGCCTGCCGCTGTCCCCGCTCGGCGCCAAGGTCGGCACGCTGACGGCGGAGGCGGCCGCCTGGACCGGACTGCCCGAGGGCATCGCGGTCGCCACGGGGAACGTCGACGCGCACGTCACGGCGCCCGCGGCCGGCGCCATCGAGCCGGGCCACATGCTGGCGATCATGGGCACCTCGACGTGCCATGTGATGAACTCCGACATCCTCGCCGACGTGCCCGGCATCTGCGGCGTGGTGGACGGCGGGATCGTCGACGGCTCCTACGGTTACGAGGCCGGGCAGAGCGCGGTCGGTGACATCTTCGCCTGGTGGATCGGCCAGGGCCTGCCCGAGTCCTACATAGCGGCGGCCCGCGAGCGCGGCGAGAGCCTGCACGAGTACCTGTCGGCCAGGTCCGCGCAGCAGGCGGTGGGCGCGCACGGCCTCGTGGCACTCGACTGGATGGGCGGCAACCGGTCCATCCTCGTTGACGCCTCCCTGTCCGGCGTCATCGCGGGCCTGACCCTGGCCACCACGCCCGAGGACATCTACCGCGCGCTGCTCGAGTCGACGGCCTTCGGCACCCGGGTGATCATCGAGGAATACGTCGCGTCGGGCGTGCCGGTGACCGAGTTCATCGTCGCTGGCGGGCTCAAGCAGAACCGGTTCCTGATGCAGATCTACGCGGATGTGCTGCGCCGCCCGGTCCACTTCGCCACCTCCGACCAGGCGCCGGCCCTCGGCTCCGCGATCCACGCCGCCGTCGCCGCCGGGGTGCACCCCGATGTCGCGGCGGCCTCCGCCGCGATGGGGCGCGTCGAGCGCGCCGCCGTCCTCCCCGACCAGGCGCGCGCCGACGCCTACGACGCCCTCTTCGCCGAGTACCGGATTCTGCACGACTACTTCTCCGGGCGCGGCGCGGCGGCCAACGATGTCCTGCACCGCCTCCGCAAGCGCAGGAACGAGCACGCGAACGGAGCCACCCCCGGATGACCGCGATCACCACCGAGATCTCGGCGCTGCGCACGCAGGTCGCCGCGCTGCATGCCGAGCTCGTCAGGTACGGGCTTGTCGTCTGGACCGCCGGAAACGTATCGGCCCGGGTGCCCGGCCATAACCTGCTGGTGATCAAGCCGAGCGGCGTCTCCTACGACGACCTGACGCCCGAGTCCATGATCGTCTGCGATCTGGACGGCACCGTGGTCGAGGGCGAGCTCGCCCCGTCGAGCGACACGGCCGCGCACGCCTACGTCTACCGGCACATGCCGCACATCGGCGGGGTGGTGCACACCCACTCCACCTACGCCTGCGCCTGGGCGGCCCGCGCCGAGCCCGTGCCCTGCGTGCTCACCGCGATGGCCGACGAGTTCGGCGGGGAGATCCCGGTCGGTCCGTTCGCCCTGATCGGCGACGACTCCATCGGCCGCGGCATCGTCGACACGCTGGCGGGACACCGCTCCCCCGCGGTGCTGATGGCCGGCCACGGCCCCTTCACCATCGGCAAGGACGCGCGCGCGGCGGTCAAGGCGGCCGTGATGTGCGAGGACGTGGCCCGCAGCGTGCACATCTCCCGCCAGCTCGGCGAGCCGGTGCCGATCCCCAAGGACTCCGTTGACCGCCTCTACGACCGATACCAGAACGTCTACGGACAGCACCCCTGACAAGGAGCAACGGCTAATGCCCGCAACGACCCCCCTTGGCGACCTTGAGGTCTGGTTTCTCACCGGGAGCCAGGACCTTTACGGTGACGAGACGCTCCGCCAGGTGGCGGCGCAGTCCACCGCGATCGCCTCGGTGCTGGAGTCGGCCCCTTCCGTCCCCGTGCGGATCGTCTGGAAGCCCGTGCTCGCGGATCCCGACTCGATCCGCAGGGTCATCTTGCAGGCCAACGCCGATGACCGGGTGATCGGCCTGATCGCGTGGATGCATACCTTCAGCCCGGCCAAGATGTGGATCTCCGGTCTTAACGTCCTCGGCAAGCCGCTGCTCCACCTGCACACCCAGGCCAACGTCGAACTGCCGTGGGCCGACATCGACTTTCACTTCATGAACCTGAACCAGGCCGCGCACGGCGACCGCGAGTTCGGTTACATCCAGACCAGGCTCGGCATCCGCCGCAAGACCGTGGTCGGCCATGTGTCCGACCCGCGGGTGGTGGCCGAGATCGCGACATGGACCCGCGCCGCCGCCGGCTGGGCCGCGACCCGCGAGCTGAAGCTCGCCCGGTTCGGCGACAACATGCGCTTCGTCGCCGTGACCGAAGGCGACAAGACGGAGGCGGAGTCGGTCTTCGGCGTCCAGGTCAATACCTGGGGCGTGAATGAGCTGGTGGCGGCCGTAGACTCCGCCACGGACGCGGAGATCGACACGCTGGTCGAAGAGTATGAGGACAGCTACCGCGTCGCCCCTGAGCTCCGCCCGGGCGGGGACAGGCACAAGTCGCTGCGCGACGGCGCGGCGATAGAACTGGGGCTGCGCTCGTTCCTTGACGGCGGCGGTTTCGGCGCCTTCACGACGAACTTCGAGGATCTCGGCGGCCTGAAGCAGCTTCCCGGGCTCGCCGTGCAGCGGCTGATGGCCGATGGCTACGGATTCGGCGCGGAAGGCGACTGGAAGACGGCCATGCTCGTCCGCGCCGCCAAGGTGATGAGCGCGGGCCTGCCCGGCGGGTCATCGTTGATGGAGGACTACACCTACGACCTGACACCGGGCGCCGAGCTGATCCTTGGCGCCCACATGCTCGAGGTCTGCCCCACCCTGACCGCGAGCAGGCCGAGCCTGGAGATCCACCCGCTGTCCATCGGCGGCAGGGAGGACCCGGTGCGCCTTGTCTTCACCGCCGACCCGGGACCTGGCGTGGTCGTCGCGCTCTGCGACATGCGCGATCGCTTCCGTCTCGTCGCGAACGTCGTCGAACTTGTCCCGCCGTCCGCACCGCTACCGCGACTGCCCGTTGGCCGCGCCGTATGGAAGCCGGCTCCCGACTTCCGCACGTCGGCAACGGCCTGGCTGCAGGCAGGGGCCGCGCACCACACCGTCATGGCCACCGCGATCGGCATCGAGGCCTTCGAGGACTACGCCCGTATGGCGGGCACGGAACTGATCGTTATCGACGAGACGACGACCACGAAGGCGTTTGAAAGCGAGATCCGCTGGAACGCCGCTTACTACCGGCTCGCACGCGGAATCTAATCAAGATTGGGGGCGCATCCTCAGATTGGCAGAACAGGCAGCCTTGGCATTGCCGCGATACCGATGCGTCATGCTAAAACTTCATTAGCGCACGCGTTGATTTTATGCGTTCGCCTATACGCATACTTGTGCGTTTCCCCTGGCAGTGAGTCATTTTTAGACATGCACATTTAACGGCCTACCGCTAATTAAACGATACAAATATCAGATCTTGACATTCTCGGCAAGACGGTCTTATCTTCAAAAAGATCATTCACGCGTTAGCCAAGAAAAACGAAATACCAAGCACCGCGAACGTTCACATGTACTACAAGTTCAGTCACTGGTGGCTGGCCTTTGTATCGGAAACAAGGAGATTATGCATGAACAGAAAATTGGCCGTTGGCATGGCGGCCAGCGCGGGCGCGCTGCTCGCCGTGACGGCGTGCTCAAGCTCGTCGAGCAGTAGCTCGTCCGCTCCGGCCACGAGCGCCGCGGCCAGCTCTCCGGCAACCAGCGCCTCGGCCAGCGCCGCGACGAGCGGAAGCACTACGCCGCTCAGCGGCTCGCTCGATTTCAACCAGGTCAAGCTCGCCGCGCTCGACGCGGCGCTGAAGAAGGCAATGGCCGGCAAGAGCCTGTCAGGCGTCAACATCGCGATGGTCGTGAACGTCGCCGCCGACTACTGGAAGGCCGGCCAGGTCGGCTTCCTCAAGGGCTGCAGCGACCTTGGGCTCTCAACAAGCAAGTGCACCTACTTCGCCCCGCCGAACGGCAAGCTGACCGAGCAGGACTCCGAGCTCGAGACGCTGCGCTCGCAGGGCGTCACCGGGTACTCGATCTCCGCGATCGATCCGGCGGCGGCGGCTGGCACCATCGCCACCGACATGAAGAACGGCGTCTTCGTGCTGCCGATCGACTCGCCGCTGCCAGGCACCGCCGCGGCCGGCCTGTACCTCGGCACGCCTAACGAGACCGCTGGCTACCAGGCGGGCCTGGCCATGAAGCAGCTGCTCGGCGGCAAGGGCCAGGTGGCGATCCTGGTCGGCTCGCTGACAGCCGCCAACGCCACCCAGCGCATCGCGGGCTTCGAGGCCGCGATCAAGGGCACCGGCATCACCATCGCGCAGAAGGTCAACGACAACCTCACGGCCAGCACGGCGACCTCGGACGCGGAGACCATCCTGGCGAACAACCCGAACGTCAACGGGCTCTACGGGGTGTACTCCTACGACGGCCCCGCGCTCGCCCAGGCGGTGCAGTCCGCGCACAAGACCGCGACCGTCAAGATCGTCTCCGACGATTCCGACACGCAGACCCTCGGGTTCATCCAGTCCGGCGTCATCGGCGGCACCGTGGTCCAGATGCCTTACCAGCAGGGCTACACCGGGGCCTACCTGCTGGCCGCGGAGAAGGTCCTCGGCACCGCCGCCACCCTGGCGATCGTCAAGCCGTACCTGTCGTCCGACGGGTTCACCCTGTCGTCCGGTGTCGGCCTCGTCACCGGGTCGGACCTGCCGGCCTACAAGTCCCTAGAAACGCAGCTCGGAATCGGCTGATAAATGCCCCTGTCCGCCAACCCCAGCAGCCGCGCGGTCACCGCGCGGCTGCGTGGGGTCCACAAGTCTTACGGCCCGGTCCGAGTTCTTGACCTGCCGGAACTGGACCTGCATGCCGGGCAGGTCGTCGGTATCGTCGGAGAGAACGGGGCCGGCAAGTCAACCCTGATGGGCACGCTGGCAGGCTCGGTGCACCGCGACGGCGGCGACATCGAGATCGACGGCGTGCCGCTGGCGGCGGGCTCGACCGAGGCCGCCGCCCGGCTCGGTATCGCGCTGGTATCCCAGGAATTCCCGCTCGTCGGGCAACTCTCGATCGCGGAGAACCTGCTGCTCGGCCGCCGTCCCACTCAGTCGAAGCGGCGGATTCTGCTCGATAAGGCTGCCTTGCGGGCCGAAGCCGAGGCGATGCTGACCGACATCGGGCTGTCACCGCGCACCATCGGCGTGGGCCGCGAGGTCCGCACCCTGCCGGTGCCGACCAGGCAGATGATCGAGATCGCCAAGGCCTGGGGCCGCCAGCCGACACTGCTGATCCTCGACGAGCCGACCTCGGCGCTCGGCCCCGTCGAGGCGGACATGGTCCTCGGCCTCGCCAGGAAGGTGGCCGAGCGCGGCGGCACCGTGCTGTTCATCGGCCACCGCCTCGACGAGGTCCGTAAGGTCAGCGACCGGATCCTGGTGCTGCGCAACGGACGGCTCGTCGCCGATCTCGCCCCGGCCGAGGCCACCGAGGAACGGCTCATCAGGGAGATGGTCGGCGGCGAGATCAGCCACGGCGAGCCACGGCTGTTCTCCGCCGACGCCGAGCCGTACCTGACGCTGCGCGGGCTGACCGCCGACGGGCTCGGACCCGTCGACCTCGACGTGCGAGCCGGGGAGATCGTCGGCGTCGCCGGGCTGATGGGCTCGGGCCGCAGCCGCCTGATCCACGCCGTCGCCGGTGCCCAGCCCGCCACTGCCGGCACGATGACCCTGGCCGGAGCGCCGTATGCGCCGCGCAGCCCGGGCGATGGCGCGACCGCGGGAATCGCCGTGATCCCCGAGGACCGCAAGGAGCAGTCGCTTGTGCTCTTCGCGCCCATCAGCGCCAACGTCACCGTCTCGATCCTCAAGCGGCTCAGCAGCCACGGCATCGTGACGCCCAAACGCCAGCGCGGCGAGGCGGTCAAGATCACCGAGAACGTCCATGTCCGCATGCAGTCCGTCGACCAGCCCATCGGGTCGCTGTCCGGCGGCAACCAGCAGCGCGCGATCTTCGGCCGTGCCTTCGCGTCGAATCCGAGGCTGCTGCTGCTTGACGAGCCGACCCGTGGCGTGGACGTCGGGGCGAAGGCGGAGATCTACGAGCTCATCGAGCGCGCCGCCGACGACGGCATGGCCGTGCTCGTCGCCTCCTCAGAGCTGGAGGAGCTGCAGCTCATCTGCCACCGGATCGCGGTGATGCACCGCGGCCGGGTGGCCACCATCCTTGACCACAACGAAGCCACCAAGGAACGGATCATGACGGCCGCCGCCGGCACCAGTCCCGTCCCCGACAGCGTCCCCACGAACGGAGCCGGGCATTGAGCGTCCAACCCGCTGTGTCACCACAATCACCGGCCCCGCTTGCGGCACCACCGCCCAAGGCTTCCCGGCCGAGCACCCGGCTGCTGCGCGGGCTGGCGGAGTCACCCGAGGCCGGTGTTGTCGTCGCCTGCGTCGTCGTCTTCGCTGTCATCGCGTTCAACGCCCCGACCTACGCCAGCATCGGCAACCTTCAGGTCATGGGCCGCGACCTGTCCCAGACCGGCATCCTGGCCATCGGCGAGTCGCTGGTGATACTCACCGGCGGCATCGACCTTTCCGTCGGCGCGCTGGCCGGCCTGGCCGGCATCATGGCCGCCTGGTTCAACGTCAACGCCGGCCTGCCCGCGCCGATCGCGATCTTGGCCACGCTGGCCATCTGCGCCGCGGTCGGCACCTGGCACGGCACCATGGTCACCAGGCTGAACGTGCCGCCGTTCGTGATCACCCTGGTCACGTACACCACCGCGCAGGGACTATCGCTCGCCATCACGAGCGGCACCCCGATCAATGGCATCAATTCGCTGTTCGCCAACCTGAGCTCGCACTACATCGACCAGATTCCGGTGCCGGCGCTGTTCTTCTTCGGTGCCGCCCTCGTCGCCTGGTTCGTGCTCGAGCGCACGTATGTCGGCAGGCAGATCTACGCCGTCGGCGGTAACCGCGAGGCGGCCAGGCTCGCGGGCATCCCCATCCGCCGCCGGATCGTCTCGACCTACGTCGCAAGCGCGATGCTCGCCGGGCTCGTCGGCATGCTCGTCATCGGCCGGATGAACGTCGCCGACCCGTCCGTCGGCCCCGGCTGGGAGCTGACCGCCATCGCCGCCGCCGTGGTCGGCGGGGCGTCGCTGTTCGGCGGTGAAGGCCGCATCCTCGGCGTCGCCGCGGGCGCGATCCTGCTCGAATTCATCGCCAACGGCCTGCTGGCCCTGCACGTCAGTCCCTACTACCAGCAGGTCGTCCAGGGCATCGTGCTTGGCATCGCGATCCTTCTCGACCGGGTGCGCGCCTCCTACTTCGGCCGGGGCCGCCGCTAGGGGAGGTCGATGGGGAGCTTGATCCCGTCGAGCGCGTGGGCGCAGAGGTCGTCGGCGCGCTCGGCGGGGAATGCGGCGATGATCGTCGCTACCAGGTCGCGCAGCCGGCCCATGTTCTTGCCGAATACCTCGAACACCTCGGCCTGGGTGACGCCTTCGCCCTCTTCCACCCCCGCGTCGAGGTCGGTGACGAGCGCGAGCGTCGTGTAGCAGAGCGCGAGTTCGCGCGCGAGCACGGCCTCTGGGTGGCCGGTCATCCCGATCAGCGTCCAGCCCTGAGCGGAGTACCACCGCGACTCAGAGCGGGTGGAGAACCGGGGGCCGTCGATGACCACGAGCGTCCCAGACTCGGCCGGCTCCCAGCCGGACTGGCGGGCCGCGGCGATGGCGATGGCGCGGCCCGACGGGCAGTACGGGTCGGCGAACTGCACATGCACCGCGTTCTCGTCATAGAACGTCTGCGCGCGGCCCCTGGTGCGGTCGACCAGCTGGTCGGGGATGATCAGCGTGCCCGGGCCGTAGGAGGCGGTGAGCGACCCGACCGCGCTCGGCGCCAGAATCTGCCGGACGCCAAGCGACCGCAGCGCCCACAGATTCGCCCGATAGGGGATCTTGTGCGGAGGAAACCGGTGGTCACGGCCATGCCGAGGCAGGAACGCCACCCGGCGGCCGGCCACCTCGCCGACGAGAATGGCCTCGCTCGGCTCGCCGTACGGGGTATCGACCCTCACCTCATCGCAGTCGGTGAGGAACTCGTAGAAGCCGGAGCCTCCGATGACAGCGATGTCCGCCGCAGGCCCGATATCCTTGCTTTTCATCGGGCCTGCGCCGGGGGGTACGGGGGGTTATCCCCCCGGATGATGGCTGTGCTCATGGACAAAGGCTATTTTGTCGGCGGGGGGTCAGGCGACCTTCTCGCCGGAAGAGCCACCGGAAGATCCTGAAGACTTGGTAGACGAGGAGGCACCCTTGTCGCCGCCCGAGGAAGACGAAGACGAGGACTTCCCTGACTTCTCAGACTTCCCTGACTTCTCAGACTTCCCTGACTTCTCAGATTTCCCTGACTTCTCGCCGTCGCCGGAGGACGAGGATTCCCCGGTGGACTTCTCGGTCGACGAGGCCGCCGCGGGCGCCGCGGCCACCGCGCTGCTCCTGCTGTCGGTCCGGTAGAAGCCGGAGCCCTTGAACACGATGCCCACCGGCGAGAAGACCTTGCGGAGCCGTCCGCCGCAGTCCTCGTGAACGGTCAGCGCGTCGTCTGTGAACTTCTGCACCGCCTCGAGCTGACCGCCGCATTCGGTGCAAACATACTGATAGGTGGGCACGGATTCCTCCCAGGCGAAACCAATTCGGTTGGCAACGTTAGCACTCGTGCCAGCAGACTGCTAAGGATAACCCCGCCGACGGCGCGCTGATTCCGTGACCGGGCCTTGCCACCAGGCGGACCCGCTGATCGTGCGGTTCCGCCGGCACGCTCGGCAGCAGCTCGTCGTCGTAGAGCAGGGCGATCGTCGGCACCTGCGGGCCGACCCGGGCGAGTGCCCTGTCGTAGGAGCCGCCGCCCCTGCCGAGCCTGTTTCCCGCGACGTCGACGGCGAGCGCCGGCACCAGGACCGCGTCCGCGCGGGCGACGGTGCCAGGGCCGCGCACCGGCTCGACCGGCTGAAGCAGCCCGTGCGGTCCAGGCGCGAGCGAGTCTGGTCCCTCGTACGATGCCCAGTCGAGATCGCCGTCGGGCAGCAGGACGGGCAGCACCACGTAGCTGCCGCGTTTCCAGAGCGCGAAGACGAGGCCGCGCGTGTCCGGCTCCGAGCCGGAGGAGTAATAGGCGGCGATCGTTCCCGCAGCGGATATTTCCGGCATTTCGAGCACATGATCCCGGATAAGGCGCCCCGCCGACGTTCGCGCCGAATCGGACATGGACCCACGGGCCGCGACAAGACTTCGCCGCAGGCAGGCCTTTTCGGCCGCTCCGGGCCGCTCACCTGGGGTATAAGAGTCCTCTGAGGCAGGGTTGCCGTGCATTTCGCTCCCGTGAAGTCACTACGCTTGACCCATGGTTGATACCGGCAATGCCAGGACGCCAGCAGTCACCAAAGCCGTGGTGCCCGCCGCAGGACTCGGAACACGGTTCCTGCCGGCGACGAAGGCAACGCCCAAGGAAATGCTGCCTGTCGTCGACAAGCCCGCGATTCAGTATGTCGTGGAGGAAGCCGTCGCTGCTGGCCTCAACGATGTCTTGCTCATCACGGGCCGCAGCAAACGTTCCATAGAGGATCATTTCGACCGGGCGTATGAGCTTGAGGAAGCGCTGACCGCGAAGGAAGACTGGGACAAGCTCGCCCTTGTCCGCGAGTCGAGCGAGCTGGCCACCATGCACTACGTGCGCCAGGGCGCCCCGAAGGGACTCGGTCACGCCGTGCTCTGCGCGGCGCAGCACGTCGGGCACGAGCCCTTCGCCGTGCTGCTCGGCGACGACCTCATCGACCCGAAGGACCCGCTGCTCGTCCGGATGATCGACATCAGGAACCAGTATGGCGGCAGCGTCGTGGCGCTGATGGAGGTCGACGCCGACGAGGTCTCCCTCTACGGCTGCGCGGCGGTCGAGGCGACGGCCGAAGACGACGTGGTCATGATCACGGACCTGGTGGAGAAGCCGCCGCCAGGCACCGCGCCAAGCCGCTGGATCGTCATCGGGCGGTACGTGTGCGACCCCGAGGTCTTCGACGTGCTCCGCGAGACGCAGCCGGGGCGAGGCGGCGAAATCCAGCTGACCGACGCGCTCAAGGTGCTCGGCGCCAAGGGCGAGCTTCGCGGCGTGCTGTTCAGCGGGCGCCGCTTCGACACCGGCAACAAGCAGGACTACCTGCGGACCATGGTGATGTTCGCGGCCGAGCGACCCGACCTGGCCGGGGAGTTCATCCCCTGGCTGCGCAAGTACCTCGAAGAGCTGAAGTGACGCCAGGGCAGGGACCGGGCGCCACGGTGGATGGCTCGCTCAGCACGGTCGAGGCGTACCAGTCGGCGATCCTGTCGGCGATCACGGCGCTCGCCCCCACCCATCTTGAGCTCGCCGACGCGGAGGGGTGCGTGCTCGCGGAGGACGTGACGGCGGCGGTCTCGCTGCCGTCGTTCGATAACTCGAGCATGGACGGCTACGCCGTTCAGTCGGCAGACACAACCCATGCGTCCGAACGGTCCCCGCTTACTCTCCCCGTCACAAGCGAGATCGCGGCCGGCGATACCGGCGTCTACCGGCTGGTGCCAGGCACCGCCATCAAGATCATGACCGGTGCGCAGATGCCGGCGGGCGCGGACGCCGTGGTGCCCGTGGAGTGGACCAACGGCGGCATCGCACGGGTGGAGATCTACCGCGAGGTCAAGGACGGCAACGCGGTGCGATACGCCGGCGGGGACGCGGCCGAGGGCGAGACGCTGCTGACGGCCGGCATCAGGATGCGGCCGATGCAGATCGCGGTGGCGGCGTCGGCGGGGCGCAAGCACGTCTCCGTCCGCCCGCGGCCCCGGGTGGTCGTGCTGTCCACCGGAGACGAGCTGACCGAACCAGGGACCCCGCTGGTGCCCGGCCGGATCTGGGACTCCAACAGCTACATGATCACCGCGGCGGCCCGCGAGGCCGGCGCGGTCGCCTACCGGCGCTCCGTGGTGCCCGATGACCCGTCAGGGGTGCTGCCCGCGCTGGAGGAGCAGCTCATCCGCGCGGACCTGCTGATCACCACCGGCGGGGTCAGCATGGGCGGCGAGCACGACGTGGTCAAGGAAGCGCTGCGCGAGCTCGGCACGGTCACCTTCCGCAAGGTGGCGATGCAGCCGGGGATGCCACAGGGGTTCGGCGTGATCGGCCAGGACCGGGTGCCCATCTTCACCCTGCCCGGCAACCCGGTCAGCGCCTACGTGTCGTTCCAGCTCTTCGTCAGGCCCGCGCTCGCCGCGCTGCAAGGCACCGATGACCTCGCGCTGCGCACGACGCAGGCCACGCTGACCGCCGCCGTGCGCTCGCCCGCCGGCCGGCGCTCGTACCTGCGCGGCGTGCTCGACGGAGCGAAGATCGCACCGCTGGCCGGTCAGGGCTCGCACCAGATCGCCGCGCTCGGCCGGGCCAACGCGCTGATCATCGTCCCTGAGTGGGAGACACAGCTCCCGGCAGGCGACACGGTGGACGTCCTCGTGCTGCCCTGAGACACCCCGGGGAGATTCCGTACCAGGGAACCTCGCGTAGGCGGGCCGAGAGGCGGCGGGGTCCGTTCCTCCAAATGATCTTGACTTACCCCTGCTTTAGCGCAGCCCATGGTGCGCGTATGGTTCTCGCTATGAGCGATGCTGCTCCACCGCGGCTTACCCACCTTGACGGGGCGGGCAGGGCCAGGATGGTGGACGTTTCAGCCAAGGACGTGACGGTGCGCACCGCCACCGCGACCGGTCGGGTACAGCTGTCGGCTCAGGCTGTCGCGGCGCTGCGAGACGGGACCGTGCCCAAGGGGGACGCGCTCGCGGTCGCCAGGATCGCCGGGATCGCGGGCGCGAAGCGGACACCTGACCTCATTCCGCTCTGCCATCCGCTCGCGCTGCACGCCGTCACCGTCGAGCTCTCCGTCGACGACTCCGGCGTGGCGATCTCCGCGCAGGTGCGGACCGCGGACCGGACCGGCGTCGAGATGGAGGCGCTGACCGAGGTCAGCATCGCGGCGCTGACGCTGATCGACATGATCAAGTCGGTCGACAAGGGCGCCGTGATCACCGACGTCCGGCTTGAAGCCAAGGACGGCGGCAAATCGGGCCCCTGGCGGCGGCCATGATCCGCGCGCTCGCCATCACCGTGTCCAACCGGGCGGCCGCCGGGATCTACGAGGACAGGTCAGGTCCTGTGCTCGTCGAACTGCTGCGCTCGGCGGGCTGCGACGTCGTGGACGGCCCGCTGGTGGTCCCCGACGGCGAGGCCGTGGAGCAGGTGCTGCGCGACTCGGTCACCGCCGGGTACGACGTGGCCGTCACCACCGGCGGCACCGGGCTGACGCCGGGCGACCTGACTCCGGAGATGACCAGGCGGGTGCTCGACAGGGATATCCCTGGCATTGCCGAGTCGCTGCGGGCCGCGGGTGCCGCCGCCGGCGTACCGTCGGCGATCTTGTCCAGGGGGCTTGCCGGTGTCGCGTCGCGGACGCTGATCGTCAACCTGCCCGGATCATCGGGCGGCGTCAGGGACGGGATGAACGTGCTGCGGCCGATCCTCGTGCACGCCGTCGACCAGATCCGCGGCGGCGACCACGTGCGGGCGGACGCCACGCCGGCACAATCCCCGGTGCTGTCCGCCGAGGCGGACACGGATACCGACACCGACGAGACGGCCGACATCGCATAAAAGGTCCGATAACATTGCTTTTCCATCGGACTCGCTCTTAAGGGTACGGACCGGAGTCTCCCCGAGAACTCCGCGCCCGATGACATGGCCTATACCGCCACTCAGGGGAATGATTAACAGCCGTGGGACGCATCCACGGGTGGCCCGCCACCCTTACCGAGCCGGACCTTCTCGACGCGCCGGTCGTGCTGCGGCCGGTGCGCGTCTCCGACGCGCGCGCCTGGCGCGAGATCCGGGTGCGGAACGCATCCTGGCTCAGGCCGTGGGAACCGTCCAACCCGGAGACGCCGCTGCATCGCTCGTCGATCGGCCCTTACGTCTCCATGGTGCGCACCATGCGGCGCGAGGCCAGGCAGGGGATCGCACTGCCCTGGGTGATCTGCTACGGCGGCGAGTTCGCCGGCCAGCTCACCGTCGGGTCAATCGTCTGGGGGTCGTCACGGTCCGGCCAGATCGGCTACTGGATCGACGAGGCGTTCGCGGGGCGCGGCATCACCCCCACCGCGCTCGCGATGGCGGTCGACCACTGCTTCCGCGTGATGGGCATGCACCGCATGGAGGCATCGATCAGGCCGGAGAACGTCGCGTCGCGGCGCGTCGTGGAGAAGCTCGGATTCCGCGAGGAGGGCGTCCGGGTGCGCCAACTGCATATCAACGGCACGTGGCGTGACCACATGTGCTACGCGATTACCGCCGAGGAGGTACCGACCGGCATGCTGCCCCGCTGGCGGAGTTCCCTCGCCGCGTCACGCTCCGGCAGGTGATGATGGTGATTTGCGCATTTTTTGATAAGTTTGCCGGTGAGTGCGCCCGTAAAATGGATCTTTGCTTTTGATCTTCGCGACACGCCGCGCGGATGCTCGTTATCCGCGGCCGATCCCTTTACGCTGCGTCACATGCCCGGTGCCGAAAACCGAGGGGAGGCACGCGCCTGATGAGCAGCGCGATCCTTTACCTGGCGATCGTCGCGATCTGGGCATGCGTGCTCATCCCACGGTGGCTGAAGCGCGATGTGGCGCGTGGCGCGCTCACCGCGTTTTCCGAGACCGCGGCCCCTGATGGTTTCGCCGCGCCGGGTTCCGTGCCCGCGGACGCTGATCTCGACGGCGCGGACGTCTCCGACGACACACCGGCAACCATGATGCTGACCGGCGACACGGGCGAGGCGCCGCGCCCGCTGCCCCCCCCGCTGAGCGCGGAGGAGTCACGGCGGCGCATGCTGGCGGCCCGGCGCCGCCTGCTCGGCATGCTGATCACCCTGGAGGCCGCGGCGATCACCCTCGCGAGCCTCGGCCTTGCCGCGATGTGGGTGGTCGTCCCGCCCACGATCATGCTCGCCGGGTACCTGCTGCTGCTGCGCGAGGCGGCGCACGCCGACGCCGAGCACGCCAGGCGGGAAGCCGAGGCCGCCGCCCGCGACCGCGCGATGGCGCGATCGCGGCGCGCGGGCACCACGCGTTCCGCGCAGCACCACACGCCCGTCGAAGGCACGCCCCTCGCGACCGCGGCTGCCGCCGCGGCGGCAGCCGCGGTCGCGGCCGACCTCGCCGCGAAGTTCGCCGCCGCGCCGGTCCCCGCCGACTACGAGGACTCGGGCCGCGACTTCGCGCCAGGCCTCGCGGGCAAGTACACCCCATCGAACGCGGCCGCGGAACGCACCGACGAGGACTACTACGGCTACGAAGAGCCTCGGCTCCGCGCCGTCGGCGACTAGCCGTCAGCTTCGTCGTCCGCGCCGCCGGCGGGCCACGTTTCCTTTTGCCTGCCGGGCCGGGGCGGGTCTGTCACGCGCCGCACGGGCTGACCGGTCTCGGATATCGAGCTTGGTTTAGGCCGCCACGCTCATCGGACCCCTTCGACGGCCCGAGGCGCGAGCAGCTCGCAAAGTTTGCTAGGCTGACTCAAGTTCCTAGGGGCTATAGCGCAGTCCGGTAGCGCACCTCGTTCGCATCGAGGGGGTCAGGGGTTCGAATCCCCTTAGCTCCACCCACAAAAGGCCAGGTCAGAGGCCTATTGGATGCTTCTACGCTACCTGCTCAGCGGTCTTCGACCCGCTGTTGGGAGGAATTTGGGAGGCGAGGTTTTCCCGGTCTCCCCTTCGGCCCTCCCGGATCCGGTTACGGCTTGCTTCCGCCGCCTGCTCCCTGATGGGGGCCAGCAGCTTGTCGAGGGCTGGTACGAGTGACTCGGGGGCAAGAGCTGCCCGTTCCTTGAGGGACTCTTCCCAGCGAGCCTGGAGGGCCTGCTTGAGTTCCTCGCGCATCCTTGCCGAGACGTGGGAGTAGAGACCGCGCATGCCGGGGATCTCGTGGCCGAGCCTCAGCTCGGCCAGGATCTCCGGAATGCCGTCCTCCACCATCCAGGTCTTGTGGCTGTGCCGCAGGCCGTGGGGTGTCAACCCGGCCTTGACGGGCAACCACGCGCACAGGGCAGGGTCTTGTGCCGGCGGGCAGAGGCTCCCCGGGCACTGTTCCTGGCCCTCCTGGCGGCTCGCCTTGTGGGCGATGAGGCCGCCGTCGGTGCGGCGCTTGAAGGATCGGCCGCAGGCCGCGCAGCGTCCGGTGTCGCTGGCGTTGACGAGCTTGGGCGTTCCCCTGCCTTCCGGGGGCTTGAAGGGCGTGTCGGCTTCCGCTGGCGACCAGGCTGCCATCGGAAGGCCCGCCCAGGTCGCCGCATCGACGATGACGAGCTTGCCCGGCTTGCCGTTCTCCGGAAGGTGGCGGCCGTCCGCTGCGGGGCGGAAGAAGCGCCTCGCGTAGCCGCTGCGCCGGTGGTGGCCGCCGTCAGGACCCGTGAACAGGTACCGGCCGCTGCCCTCGTGAGTCGCGGCGCACTGGCAGGTGCGCCCCGCGGCCGCCCTGGCCTGGCTGGCCAGCAGCGTGGCAAGGAACGGCGGCAGGTCGACCGGCACGCGCGGTTCCCAGTTGAGCGAGCGGTAGGAGTCGTCCTTTGGCGGGAGACGGTAGAACTTCCCGTTGATCTCCCGCAGCTGCCACTCCACGTTGATCAGCGTCGGCTGAAGGAACTCGCGCTCTAGGCCGATGGTCTCGCCCCACCGCATGCCGGTGTAGCCGATCGTGATGAGCATCGTGAATTCGTCGTCCTGACCGGACAGCAGGGCCGCCCGCTCGGCGATCAGCAGAGCCTCCAGTGAGGTCGCCCAGGTGCGCGGCGCGCTGACGGCCAGCCTGCGGCCCGTCCGCTTGCCCCTGTTCTGCTGCCGCAGAGCGGGGTTAAACGGGATCAGCGGGCGAGGCCTGGCCGTGGCAGCGTCGCCGAGCATGGTGCAGAGCAGGCCGCGGGCGTCCCGGGCCGTGCGCGGCTTGACATGCTCAGCGGCCGGGAGCCCTTTCTCCCATGCGTTGACCTCCTCGGCCGTGAGGGAACGAAGCATCCGGGTACCCCACTTGGGACGAATGAAGCGGCGGATCAGGTACTCGCGGTTGTCGGTGGTGCTGATGCCGACGTCCTGAGCGCTCATCCACCGCTCGGTCCACTCGTCCGCCGTGATGTCGTCAGGTTCCGGTTCGATCTGGACCTCTGGCGGCGCTTCGCCCCTGGCGAGGCGACGGCCCTCCGATTCCTGCTCATTGCCCCAGCCAAGTGCGGCTTTCTTGGTCTCGAAACCTGACTGGGTGCCCTCGCTACCGTCCTCTCGCTTATATTTGACCCGCCACGGGGCAGGTCCTTTTCCTCGTTTCTCGGCGTAGGCCATGCACGCTCCTTTCGGTGTTACTAGGGGTCAGGCCGTCCGCTTGCGCCTGGTCGCCGGCTCGCGGGCACCGGCCTGCTTGATCTGGATGATATCCGATTCGCTAAAGCGCAAATGCTTGCCGATAAACGTGCACGGAATCGCTCTCGCGGTTGCCTTCGTCCGGAGCCAGGACTCGCGAACACGCAGGATGTCAGCTGCTTCAGCGGGGGTGTGGAGCTGCTCGCACATCACGTGACCTCCCCTTCTCGCGTATGGATGAGCGCTATCAGCGAGCGGCCGACGTGACTGGGGAGAGGACTGCGCGTACGGCCGATAATTCGATTGACATTTGCGGACGAGTTACTTCGTCGCACTTTTCCGGCCCGACTTGAAGAGCAGTCGCCCACGCGAATCACGGACTCCTAATTGGTCGCGCCGCAGGACTATGCGCTTTCCGTGCGTTCACGGAGAAAGCTCCGGCGCTCTTCTCGGTCGAGGCCGCCCCAGATACCGAACTCGTCGGCATCAATCGCGTACTCAAGGCAGTCAGTCCGGACCGGGCAGTTGGCGCAGACCTGCCTGGCCCTGGTGCCAGGGTCACCGTGGGGTGGGAAGAAGAGCTCCGGATCCTCGCCGACGCAGATGGCCCGCTCGGTCCAGGGGCCGAGGGAGTCGGGGACGACTTCGGGCAAGGCGATGGGAAGTGTGCGGGCGGGCGTGCTGTCGCTGGCGGCACTGTCGGACATGCGGGATCGCTCCATCGTTCGCGGGACGGGGGAGCGTGTCCCTGGCGTGCTGTGTCGCCCGCCGGCGGGCAGGCGATGACAGAACTTCAGTTAATTTCACCGTAAGTTATTACAACTGATGTGAATGGGGTCTGTCAAGCTTCTGCTCTGTCGTCGGCCGTGCCGCCGTGTGACCGGGACCGTTAGATGGCGAAATTGGAACGGTAGTTGGCGGACGGCCATCGCCGTTGCTTTCAATGCCTGGTCCGTCCGTGGTCTGCAGCTGGCGACTCGCGGCAGCGAGGTCGCAGCTTCCGTGGCTCGCCGCCTGGGCTGAGGGTCACATTGGCGTGCGCCGTCGCTTCCGCCTGTCCGTGGTCCTGCTTGCGGTGATTGCCAGGGCTGGATCGCGCAGTGCGGGGGAGCACGCGGACTGGTGCCGGCCGAGGATGTGCTTCCAGTTCTGGGTGGTGCCGGTGTCCCACTGGCTGGGCGTGATGTGGCGGGCCAGGGTGCCTTCCAGGTCGGCGGTGCTCCTGATGGCCGCGGCCGCGGTCAGGATGCCGGCGGTTGCGGGGATGCCGCGGGGCTGCCTGTCCAGGGACTGGTTGCGGAG
>Ga0066797_1000090_pt1 | contig 26957 bp, 18 predicted proteins | sample PersoiDNA2013193_FD_76335 | JGI IMG/M metagenome (GOLD analysis project Ga0066797, IMG submission 76335) | Permafrost soil microbial communities from the Arctic, to analyse light accelerated degradation of dissolved organic matter (DOM) -... | ecosystem: Environmental > Terrestrial > Soil >... | reverse complement strand
GGAGGACTCCACCGAATGCAATCAACACATGCGGTTGAGCCTCGACAACAAGAACTGTGCCAAAGACTAAGGTAGCTACCATCATTGCCGTGAACTTCAAGGAACGCGCCAGCGAGACGACGCCCGCCACGAGCGCGAGAGTCAACGTCCAGCGCTTCAGACGCATGAGCAGCCATGGCAGTCGCCAGAAGACCAGCACGAAGGGATAGAACATCACATACAACACTAGTCCCAGAGCCCTTAGGCGACTGGCCAGAAGCACAACCAGAGCCAGAGCGAGCACGAACCAAAGGAAACGATAGTCCACAAGCCATCGGAGGTGAGGGGAGAACCTGGAGAGGAGCCAGTAGTCGACGTCGAAGAAGAACACCTTCGTGACGACGTAGATCCAAAAGGCAATTGCAGTCAGCTCACGAAACGCGCGATAGAGACGTCCGCGTTTGCTCGGCTTTGAGTCCGAAGCTACCACGACATTCTCGCCGCCCACGGCAATCCCATTGTCGTCAGTGATGACCCCTCCCCCAAGCGACATAGCAAGAGATTGCTTGTTCCATCAGTGTATCACCGGGTGGCTCGACTTCAGTTGAGCATTTTCGGCACGATAGCAGCGGATTTAGGCTTTGAGCCTCGGCTGCGGCTTGCCGTCTTCCTGCATCGCGCGCTGCAATACGTTGCCCTTCGGCCACCAAGCTCCCGGCCGCACATGAGGCACGTCTGCAAACGGCCGTCGAACTGCACTTTGTACGCGTGCAGCAACTGCAGATTGCCGCGCGGCACCTCAATCCCGGCTTCAGTAAGTTACAGGAACAGATGATCTGTTGTGGTACGAGCAACGATTTCAGCTCATGTGAGAAACTGGATGAGTTACTAATTACGTGGTGGGAGGAAGCTGGTGTCCCATCATGAAGAAGTCAAAGAAGCCGGCGCAGACAAAGCGCCCCAAGGGCAGTTACCCGTTGCCGACCGGTAGCTATGTCGTCAAGCGAGGTCCTATTACGGCCATTCACCGCGATCCGCCGGACACGGGCAAGTTAGCTGAGGCATTTCTCAGATTGGCCGAGCAGCTTGGTCGCGACAACGACAGAAGAGCTACGTGATGGTTTGCTATGCTGATAGTAGTATAATCAGTAGTATGCAGACATACAGAGGTCATAGCCTTGGCTAGCTCAAGTCAACTCGATCACACCTCCTTCGAGGGTTTTGCTGGCGTTTCACCGGGCGCCAGGTTCTACAGATCTGACCTTCACATTCACAGCTTTGGTGGATCAAGCGATGTGCGTGACTCAGCCATGACCCCGGAGGCCATAGTGGTTGCCGCGAGAGACCGTGGCATCCAATTCATCTCGATTGCTGACCACAACAGCATCTCAAACGTCGCGCAGCTATTGAGTGAGGTGGCCAAGACTTCGGGAGAAGTATTCGCAATCCCAGGTGTTGAGATCACGACATCCTGCGGCCACGTTCTGGCGTATTGCGCCCCGGAGCAACTTGATCGTTTGGATAGGTGGATGAAAGCTACACCCTTCGAGGACGATGAGTCGGGAGGGAAGTACACACGAAAGCCGATCGATCAGATCGCCATGGAGATGCGAGAGTTTGGGGGGATTGTCGTACCTGCTCATGTCGGCCAAGATGGCGCTGGATTTCTAGTCAAAGCCCCTCATCGAGAATGCCAGGCCGTGTTCGAATCACCCGACGTCCTCGCAGTCGAGTTGGAGCCTAGCTATGTCTCATGGTTCACGGCGTCAGACAGCGATCAAGGCAATGAGACTAGAAGAGGCTATCTCGTCAAGCGACGGGAAGCGCTCAAGAATACTGGTGGCCGACTCGCTCGGCTCGTCTTCTCAGACGCCCACAGTCTGGATCGTGTAGGCCGCACCCCTGATGGACAAGAGCGGTTGACCCGTATCAAGATGGAAACCCCGTCATTCGAGGGGTTCCGTGTCGCGTTGCACGACCCCGATGCGCGCGTCGTGCTGGAGGGGGCTATTCCCGAGATCTATCCACGGATCGTCGGCGTGAGATACGTAGGCGGTTTCCTAGATGGCCAAGAAATCGCTCTAGCCCCTAACCTTACTGCGCTAATAGGTGGCAGAGGAGCCGGCAAGTCGACCGCCGTTGATGCTCTTCGCACTGCGTGCATGGGCTCAGCCAGCAACATAAGCGAATCGCCGGCTTGGCCGAGCACCGTGCAGATTGAGTTTATTGATAGTCTCGGAGTGAAGCACTTGGCACAACGCGACTCGGGCGCAGATGCGACTTACGAGATAGTTGATGGCGAGGCTGTTCCAGTCTTCGTCCCTCTCGAAGGGTACTCTCAAGACCGGATTGCCGAGATCGTTCGAGGCTACGCGGCTAATCCGGCGCTGCTTCTGGATTTCTTCGACCAGTACCTTGAATTCGACACAGGGTCGCAGGATCTCAACAGTCTTCGCACAGAGCTTGACCACAATGCCGAGTTGCTTGCTCCGCTTGAGGATGCTCCCGCCGAGCTGGTGGCTGCGCGGAAACGACTGCAAGCTGTTCAAGGCAAAATCAAGACCGCGGCGAGCACTAAAGCCAATGAAGCCCTCACCTACCGTCGGATGCTCCATAGTGAGCGCCAATTGAGGTCGGCCATCGTAACGGCTCTCGACGGACTTGAGAATGAAGTCAGACAACTTGACTCTACTCTCGAGCTTAAAGACTTGGCGGCAGAGTCGGGCATCTCGGATCTCGCCAAGACGACTTCACAAGCACTGATCGTAGGCACCGGGAAGCGGGGAGAAGAGACTCTTGAGAATGCTATCCACAACTTGGCAGAGTCGATGCAAACCTGGCAAGACTCGGGGCTGGCGAAGCTGGCCATCCACCGTAAGGGAATAGACGCAATCCTGGCCGCTTGGGAAGACCGCGACAAGAGAATCGAGGCGAGGATACAAGCAATTGTTGAGAAGCTTCGCGCCGAAGGAGTTCCGACGGACATTAAGGCGCTGAACAATCTGGCCAGTGAGGAATCCGTGGCTCAGACGGCTATGGCGCTGCAATCAAAGCGGGTCGCGGAACAGAAGAAGGTGGCTAAGGCCAGGGCGACATTGCTTGCGGACTACCGAAGAGAACAGGATAGACGGTCGGCGATGCGAACACGGCTCGGCGACATGCTTGCAGAGCAGTTTTGCGAAGCTGGAGTGGAGTTCCAAGTCGGGATCAAGTTTCGTTCGGGAGAGCTCGTCGACGAATACGAGCGTTGGCTGCGGTCTCGTATTGGCAATCACTTCTTGCGGGGTGACAGAGTCACACAGTTTTGTAAGAAGCTTCATCCGATTGATCTCGCCGATGACCTTAGGAATTCCAACGCAAGTCGCCTTCTCGACATGAGAGATGACAACGGAAGACCGTTCTTTGCCCACGCCACCGAAGCTCAAGAATTCATCGCATCGGTAAAGAGCGACCCTGACGAACTGCTCCGTCTTGAGACAATCACGCGTGATGACCGACCGGAAGTCACAGTGACGGTCAATCGTGATGGGAAGCTCTTCGTTGCTCCATTCGACCGGCTTTCATTCGGCCAGAAGACTTCGATCCTTCTGGGTGTTTTGCTTTTCTCGAATCGTTCTGACCCTCTCGTAATTGACCAACCCGAAGATCACTTGGACAGCGCCTTCATCTACGACTCCGTTGTTAAGACGCTGCGTCGTGTGAAGGAGCGCCGTCAAGTCATCGTCGCAACTCACAACGCGAACATCGCAATCTTGGGTGACGCGGAACTAATCGTGCCGCTTAGATCTTGGGGTGATCGAGGAAGCGTTGTCGACAGAGGTTCGGTGGATGCGCTTGAAACGCGAAAGAGAGCCTGCATGATTCTTGAAGGCGGAGAGCAGGCCTATCGACGGCGCGGTGAGATGTACGGCCTGACTTGAGCTGACATTCCCCTCGCTTCCGAGACTAGTCTCCTACGATTTGCATAGTGTAGAATAGTACCTGGACTAGCGTGGTTTTTGGAACTCTTCAGAGAGGCGGACAATCACCTCCCGAAGGTTCGAAAGCTGTCCACTTAGGTCCACCAGCGTTGTCACTTCCACAACGCTCTCCCCGCAAATGGCCATTTCAAGTGCCCGGTCGCCTACCCGATCGCGCTTCCGTTACCGGGCACGTTCGAGGGTGATGTCCTGCGGGTCCGGCGCACGCTCGCGAGCGGCAGGCCCTGGTGCCTGCGGCTGAGCCTGCACCACGCATGCTGGCGACGTTCTGGATACGAGGTGGTTCCTGTGCGACTCGGACGACGCCATCATGACACACATCCGTTTTGACATGGCACCAATGTGGCATCATAATGACACCATGAACCTGCGCCCGCACATCGAGAGCATTCACCAGCAGCTTGCCGCTACCGCCGAGGCCGGCGGCGACGAGGCTCGTGCGGCGATGGAACGGCTGATGGCGCCGCTCGATTCCACGATCCGCCTGACGCTGCTCGATGTGTTGATAGCGGCCGCAGAGGAGATCACCTGCGATCTCGCGCCAGGCTCGGTCGAGGTGCGCTTGAGGGGCCGTGACCCCGAGTTCGTCGTGACCCCACCGCCGGCCGATCCGTCCGTTGACGACCAGACTCATGGCGACAACGAGCGGCTAGGCCACCGGCCGGTCACGGGCGTCACGCCGCCCGCTGAGGGCGTGGGCGACGAGGCTGCGATGTCGCGAATCAACCTTCGCATGCCCGAGCACCTCAAGGCTCGGGTCGAACACGCGGCTGCTGACGAGGGACTCTCGGTCAATGCCTGGCTCGTGCGGGCGGCAGCCGTGGCACTGGAGCGCGCGAATCCAGAACGGCGGACTGCGCAGGGTGCTCAGCGCTACACGGGCTGGGCGCGCTAGCTGGATGAGGCAAGAGAGCACACCGTCACGAGCCCAGCCGAGAACACGCCGCCGATCAACCAAAAGGACACGGTCATGCCTACCTTCGACACTCCCGAGCCGATCTCAGTATCGCTGGAACTCGGCGTCTGTGACATCCGGATCGTGGCCGGCGACCGTACCGACACGGTCGTTGAGGTTCGTCCGACCAATCCAACCAAGAAGGGCGATGTAGCTGCCGCTGAGCAGACTCGTGTCGAGTTCGCCGCCGGCAGGCTGCAGATCAGGGCGCCCAAAGGGTGGAAGCGGTATACGCCCTTGGGTGGCCGCGAGTCGATCGATCTGCAGATCGATCTGCCGGCAGGCTCGCACATGCGCGGTGAGGCGGACCTCGGGGCAGTGCGCTGCACGGGCCGTCTCGGCGAATTGCACTTCAAGACAGGCCTGGGCGAGATCCGCCTCGACCAGGCAGGCCAGGTGGAGCTCAAGACCGGCGGGGGCGACATCATCGTGGATCAAGTCGCAGACCATGCCGAGCTCCGCACGGGTACCGGCGCTGTGCAGGCGAGAAGCATCGGCGGCAGTGCCGTGGTCAAGAACGGCAACGGCGACACCTGGATCGGCGAAGTCGTCGGCGAGCTACAGGTGAGCGCGGCCAATGGCAGGATCTCAGTCGATCAGGCGCACGGCGCAGTGACGGCCAAGACCGCCAACGGCGACGTGCGCCTCTCAGAGATCGCCAGTGGGGCGGTACACGCCCAGACCGCCTGCGGCAAGGTCGACATCGGCGTCCTCGATGGGGTCGCCGCTTGGCTGGACTTGTACACGCAGTACGGCAACGTGCAGAACGACCTGAACGCCGCCGAGCGCTCCGAGCCGGGCGAAGCCACCGTCGAGGTTCGCGCCCGCAGCTCGTTCGGCGACGTCATCGTTCGCCGCTCATCGCCGCTCGCGAACGGGCCAGCGAGGGCCGAGGCGTGACTACTGCTTCCGTGCGGCTTGCCTTGGAGGCCAACGGCTTGCGCAAGTCGTTCGGCGACCACGTCGTGGAAGGTGGAGACTAACCATGGAAGCAGCGATCGAAGCCAAGTCACTCAGCAAGTCGTACAAGAACGTCTCAGTTCTGAAAGACGTCAGCTTCGGCGTTCAGAAGGGGACGGTCTTTGCCCTGCTGGGCAGTAATGGCGCCGGCAAGACAACGATCATCAATATCCTGACGACGCTCATAAAGGCCGATGGTGGCACGGCCGCGGTGGCCGGCTACGACATTGCCACGCGACCGCACAAGGTGCGCAACGAGATCAGTCTGACGGGGCAGTTCGCTGCCGTCGATAATCGGTTGACGGGTCGTGAGAACCTACTGCTGATCGGCGACTTGCGCCATGTTGCCGACTCCGCCAAGACCGCTGCAGACCTGTTGCGGCGGTTTGGGTTGGAGCAAGCGGCCGATCGCGGTGTGTCGACGTTCTCCGGTGGGATGCGCCGCCGTCTCGACATGGCCATGAGCTTGATCGGTAGTCCTGCAGTCATCTTCTTGGACGAGCCCACCACCGGGTTTGACCCGGAAGCCCGCAATGAGATGTGGCGGACGATCCGCAAGCTGGCCGAAGGCGGGACGACGGTGTTCCTCACAACGCAGTATCTCGAAGAGGCCGATGAATTGGCCGACGACATCGCCGTCTTGCACCAAGGCAGAATCGTCGCCAGTGGAACAGCCAGCGAGCTGAAGAAGCTCGTGCCGGGTGGGCTGATCGAGCTGACTTTCCATGACGAAGAGACCCGTGATGCTGCTGCAAAGGTGCTTGGCAAGAGCTACGTCCATACTGAAGGCGAGGGCACAACGCTGACGATCACCACAGATGGCACGGTAGCGGAGGTAGCCAGCATCTTCGTCGGACTCGAGGATGCTCGAATCGAGCCGACCGAGTTCTCCCAGAAGGTGGCTACGCTCGACGACGTATTCCTCAAGATAACTGGCACCAGCCGGGAGGACGAATGACACGCACGCTCGCAGATACCTGGACGCTGGCCAAGCGCAGTCTACGCCATATCACCCGCAGTCCAGACACGGTCATCACCGTGCTTCTGATGCCGATTGCCCTCATGCTCCTGTTCGTCTACGTGTGGGGTGGGGCGCTGGGACAGCAGACGGGCTCAGTAAGCTACATCAATTTCATCGTGCCGGGAATCGTCGTCATGACGGTCATAAGCGGCATCTCGTATGCCGCAATACGCCTCAACATGGACGTGCAGAGTGGCATCATCAATCGCTTCAGGACGATGCCGGTCGCGCCGTCGTCGATTCTAGGCGGGCAGGTTGCATCATCCACCTTGTCCAACCTCTTCTCATCCTTGCTGGTCTTTTTGGTAGCGTTCGCGATTGGTTTCCGGCCACAGGCTGGAGTGATGGGATGGTTGGTCTTTGCCGGAATCCTGCTGTTGTTCACGCTCTCAACGACATGGCTAGCCATCTTCTTCGGCCTGCTTGCTAAGACGATGGAGGGGGCCGGTGCATTCAGCTATGTCCTGCTTCTGCTCATATTCATCAGCCCCGCATTCGTGCCAACGAACTCCATGACACCGTTGTTGCGGGGCTTTGCCGAGAATCAGCCAATGACTCCGGTGGTTGAGACGATGCGTTCACTGTTGGTCAATGGCACGGCCGACCCCAAGGTCTGGACGGCCATAGCCTGGATCCTCGGTCTTCTCGTAGTCTCGTATCTTCTGTCCGTGGCAGTCTACAAACGCAAAGCGATCGTGGTTAACACCTAGGCAGGTCCCTGCAAAGCTAGACAGCTGTCCAAATGAGCGTGGGTGACCGGCTCGCTGGCACCGCTGGGCATATCGATAGGGGCCTTAGGTGTCGTGCTACAATGTTATTGACCTAGTAGGCGCTTGAGTTCCTCTGGAAAGTTCGAGAGCTGTCTGGTTAGGCCAACCACCGTTGTCACTAGTACAACGTTCTCCCTGCAGATGATGTACTTCTGATGTCCGGTCGCCTACCCGATCGCTCGCCGTCCTTTTGCGCTCGACCTGGCGTCGGGAATTCTCGCTCGAGGACTCCAATGGCAAGCCGCGGCCACGCGGCAAGGTCGATGACTCCGCTCTTCGGACGCGGTGAGCGCCGCGGGAGCAGAGCTTCATTCAGCGCGGCATCGAGTAGCTCAGTGGCTCGAGGATGCGGGGAGCAACTCAGTCGTCGATCGCCTCAATACCAAGTCGCTTGGCTTCCTCAAGGTAGTCCTTCATAGCTTTGAGCGCTTCGGGGGAGTGCCCCTGCCAATCGGTGAGTTCGCCCGTGACCCGCAGCGGCTCCCGGGAGCGGTATGACTTGGTCGGATTACCCGGGAACTTCTTGTCCGTCAGATTGGGGTCATCCTCAATCGGGCCGGTCGCTTCCACTATGTAGATCCTCCCGGGACCTTCGCCGAGTGCCAGCTCCGCCCCCCAAGTGGCTGCGTCCAGGGTGCCGGTCAGGTAGACGTAGGTCGCTTGCTTCCTCTTGCTGAAGTTGGAGCTGTAGCCGGGCTCGATCAGGTCTCCCGGCTTCAGGTCGACCTTCGTGCCATGGTAGAACCGCTGCACACCGGTGCCGTGACACGTGGCGCAGGGCTGCTCGTTGATGGCGCCCTGCCCATGACAAACGGGGCATGGCTCTAACACGACGAATGGGCCCTCGTTGGTGGCGACCACGCCGCTCTTCAGGTCGTCGATGGGTGCCATTGGCTCGCTCCTCATACTGGTCGGCTGCGCTGCCGCGCGCCGGGGCAAGGTCCGCCGGCGTCGACAACACACGCGTTTCGAAACTCCTGTATCCGTACCTTCCGGCTTGCGGCCGTCCATTGTGCGGCAAGACCCGGGACTTGCCGCAAGCCCCCACATGCGCCGTATACTGAAAGTGGAAAGGAGAGGGGTACTGGCCTTTCCCTCTATCGCGGCACGAGAAGTTCTTCACCCTCTTCAGCAAGGCCGGCTCGATTGTCGTCGAGAGCGCCAGCATTCTCATCGAGTTAGTCGCAGCGCTGCACGGAGCTCTCCAACCGCATGCACGACACCGAGCACGCCGACGACGCGGGTTCGAGAGTTGTCCACAGAGTGCACCTGAGGAGATCGGCGACCGTGCCGCCTGTGGCTAATGCCGGGCCTCACGCTGAGACATCAGTATCCACCAGGCGCTGCAGTTCAATCCGAAAGTTCGAGAGCTGTCTGGTTAGGTCCACCAACGTTGTCAGAACGGCAACGCTTTCCCCTGCAAACAGTCACCTTCTGCCTACCCGGTCGCCTGCCTGGCCACTTCTCTCGAGAGCCGGGGCTTCTCGCCGCGATCCCGCCGGCGTCCGACGCGATCCCGGGTCTGCCTTCGGCGCGGCGCGGTTCCCGCTCAGTCGCGCGTGCGACGCCGGTAGGAGCCGGGCGGCGACTGGTACGCATGCGAGCAGGATGACGAACGACCAGAGAAGAGAGGCCTCCACGGGATGCTGCATCGGCCAGGCATCGATCTTCGCCGAGGGGTTGGGGTTGCCGAACAGTTCGCGACAGGCCGCGGCCACCGCGCTCACCGGGTTCCAGTTCGCGACGGTCGCCAGCCAGGCCGGCATGCCCTGCGTGGGCGCGAAGGCGTTGGACACGAATGCCAGCGGAAACATGATGATGAACGCGATCCCTTGCGCGGACTCTGGACTCGAGAATCCGAGCGCAATGTCGGCCGCCAGCCAAGTGAGCGCGTAGCTGAACAGCAGGGCGACCCCGAAGCCGGCCAGCACCGATGGAAGCGCCGTTTCGGGACGCCAGCCGATTGCGAGACCGGTCACGGCGACGATCGTGCTGCACACCACCGCGGACAGCAGGTTCGAGAGCGACCCCCCGACGAGGATCGACATCTGAGACATCGGCAGCGTGCGCAGGCGGTTGATGACTCCCGTGCTGAGATCTGTGCTGAGGCCGACGGCCGTCCCCATGGCCGCTGTCGTCAGGTTCATGGTCAGCAGGCCCGCGAGAACGAACTGCTTGTACGCGCCGCCGCCGGGCAGCACCATCGCCGCGCCGAAGACGTACACGAAGAGCAGGGTGAAGAGCACCGGCTGGATGGTCACGTCGGCGAGCTGCATCGGGTCGCGCCGCACGTGGATGAGACTGCGGCGGGTCAGGGCCCAGACGTCGTCCCACCAGGAGCGCAGGCGCCCGAACAGGGTCGGTGCGCCGATCTCGACGGTCGACACGACAGAAGCGCTCATGCCGCCACCCCCGCATCTTCGGTCTTGGGCGCGCCGCCGCCGCTGGTCAAGGCAGCGAAGACATCGTCGAGCGAGGGCCGGTGGACGGTGATGTCGTCGACCGGCACCCCCGCTTGATCGAGAGAACGGAGCGCGTCGACGACGAGCCCCGGCTCGTTGCGTGCCGGCGTCCACAGACGCCGACCGTCGTCCGATGTCTTGACGGAGCCGACACTGAAGGCTGCCAGCGCTGTGGCGGCACCCTCGTGCGGTGCAGACAGGGTCACTTCGAGCAGTTGCGACCCCGTTGCCGCCTTGAGCTCGCCCGGCGTGCCGCGAGCGATGACCCGGCCATGGTCGAGCACGACGATGCTGTCGGCCAGCGCGTCGGCCTCATCGAGGTACTGGGTCGTAAGCAGAACGGTGGCGCCATCGGCGACGCGCCCGCGGATCACCCCCCACATGCGCTGCCGGCTGGTCGGGTCGAGTCCGGTCGTGGGCTCGTCGAGAAAGAGCACGGGTGGGCGCATCATGAGGCTCGCGGCCAGATCGAGGCGCCTGCGCATGCCGCCCGAGTAGCCCTTGACGATCCGGTCGGCGGCGTCGGTGAGTTCAAAGAGCTCGAGCAGCTCCTTCGCTCGGCGCCGCGCCTCTGCGCGGCGTAGTCGACTGAGCTCGCCGACCATCACCAGGTTCTGGCGACCGGTGAGGACTTCGTCGAGCGTCGCCTCCTGGCCGGTGACGCCGATCTTGCGTCGCACGGCGGCGGCGTCGGTGACCACGTCGTGACCTGCCACCCACGCTTGCCCGCGGTCGGGAGTGCTGAGCGTCGTGAGGATGCGCAGGGCGGTCGTCTTGCCGGCGCCGTTGGGGCCAAGCATGCCGAGGATGGAACCGGTGGGAACCTCGAGGCCCACATCGTCGAGCGCCTGTATCTCGCCGTAGCGCTTGGACAGTGCCGTCGCTTCGATCATCATCCGGTCGTTCATCAATGGACCTACCTGTCGGTCAGTAGAACATTTGACTGACCGCACGGTAAGTGAGATTCTACCTGTTGTCAAGTAAGGTTGGTGCTGTGAACGATACCCGTGACCGCATCCTCGACATCGCCCTCGACCTGTTCATCGAGCAGGGCTACGAGAAGACGTCGCTGCGCGAGATCGCCGAGCGCGTCGGGGTGACCAAAGCGGCGCTGTACTACCACTTCTCCAGCAAGGAGGAGATCCTTCGCACGCTCGTGCGACCCATCTTCGACGGTCTCGGACCGCTGATCGAGGCGCTCAAGAGCCGGCCTGATCGCGAGGCCTGGGGCAAGGGCCTGGCGACCATGGTCGAGTTGGCCCTGTCGCAGCGGAGGCTTTTCGAGCTGTTCCAGAGCAACCAGGGGACGCTGCAGGCCTTGGCCCACGACTGGATGGAGTCCGACGCCGACCACCAGGCCATGCACGAGGCGCTCGAGGCCGTGTTCGCCGACGAGAGCGCCGCGCTGGTCGATAGGGTGCGCATGGCCGCCTCCGTCGGCGTCATCGCCGGCGTGCTGGGGTTCCCGGCCGGCGAGGTGTTCTGGCGCGTTCCGGCCGAGGAGCTCCAGCCGCTGCTGATGGCGGCCATCAACGACGTGCTGCGGGTCGACTGACCTTACCGGCCCTTCGCACCGCAGGTCGCTCCCTCGACCTCCTCGAACAATCGCGTGATCTCGTCACGCAGGTTCGAAAGCTGTCCACTTAGGTCCACCATCTTGCGGCATTCCCGGCATCCCCTTTGACGTGAGCGCGGCTGTTCTGACGTGAGAAGGCTAGTGGACCATGCCGTTGTCCACGGTCGCAAGGAGTTGCCCGGCGAGCAGCGAGCAGGCCGCCCTCGTCTCTTCCTCCGGCATCAGGAGCTGCGTGGCCCGCACCACCATGTCGACTCCGGCGCCAGCTGGTTCGCCGAAGAGCGTGGCGAACTGCGCGAGCGCGGATCGCGCCGTCTCACCCGCTAGGTCGTCGCCGAGCAGGAGCCAGAACCGCTGTGCGCATTCTGCGAGCGGAACTGCGCGCAGGATACGGAAGATGTCGAGGGCATCCTTGTCCTTCAGTCGACCCCTGACTTCCGCGTGACGGTCGGCGAGCTTGTGGGTCTTCGCTACGATCAAGCCTGCAGGTCCCGCCACGGCGAGCTTCATCCGACGATCATCGGACTCGTCTAGCGAACCGACCATCATGATGTCGTTGTCGACGAGGCATCCTTCGATGCCGCGCGCTCTGCGTGCAGCCTTGTTGCCGTGATGTCCCAGGCGCGCTCCGCGGCGGCCTGCGCCCGCCAGCGCCTCAGGGACGATCAGGTCGACTGTCGGTCCGGCCGGCGAGGTCCAAATGCCGGGCTGCGCGCTCAGCTCGAAGCCAGCCTTCTCCATGTCGTCCGCAAGGAGAGGCGCCGTCGCCAGGAGTCCAGGGTTCAGCCCGATGTCAGCGTCGGTCGTCATGGGGGCGACCGCAAGGTCGTCCTCGGGGACGCGGAGATACACGGCATGAGCACCGATGACGACGAGCGCGTCACGATGCGCGGACAGCGCCTCCACGGCGTCCAGCAGGGTACGGCGAGCCGCCACGTAGAGAGGGCTATGCACGCCACTCGCTCTCGTTGGCCTGCATCCACTCCAGGAGAGCCTCGGCTTCGGAGGGCCCTCGACCGGGGCTGGTGAGCAGGTCGGCGGCCACCTGGCTCAGGGCCGCGCAGCGCAGGCCGCCCCGCACGGCGGTGCGCTCCATCTGCGCCGGCGCGAACGGCTCCACCAGTAGCACGTTGGCGCCGCTGCCGACCGGGGTGAGGCCCAAACGCTCGCCGAGCCCGGCCGGAGTCCGCGAATAGACCACCACGAGCCTGGCCGGCGCGACCGGCGCGACCTGCTCAGCGACGGCCGAACCCGTGAGCGCGTACTCCTCGTCAAGTGCTGCCAGCCTGGGCAGGAGCGCCGCGGTCCCGCGCGGGTCGATGAACGACGAGACGGCGCTGTTGGACGTCAGCAGCGCGTAGTCCTGGGTCCAGCGTCTCAGTATGGCGACCCAGTCGATCACGGTGATCTGACCGCGCTGCGACTGCTTCTGGAGCAGCGCCTCGGTGGCCAGGAAGTCCACCGTGCGATAGACGCTGGCGAGCGGCAGGCGCGCACGGGCGGCCAGCTCGCTGACAGTGTACGGTGGGGCGAAGTCACAGAGCGCGCGGACGGTCGCGGCGGCTCCGCGCCCCCGCAGGCTGCGCACCGGCGTGCGCTCCGCCCACGGGTCGACGGCGGCTCCCTGGCGCTGCACGAACACAGCCGGACGTTTGACTGCGAGCGACAGGTTCCCCGTGGCGTCGGCCCAACTCACACCCTGGTCGCTCAGCATCTGCCGCACGCGTGGGCTGAGGAAGCGGCTCAGGACGAGGGGCGTGTACTCGCCGCCGGGCAGCAGGGCGCCGATTGCGCGGAGCTGGTCAACAGCCGATGCGACTGCGCGCGGCGCCAGCGTCGTCTTGGCTTCGACGAGCACCTGTGCGCTTTGGCCACCGGGCGCGGTGAGGTCGATCACCGCGTCGGCGCGCATGCGGCCCAGCGCCTGCTCGCCGCTCGCGGAGATGCTCCAGCCCGCGGGCAGGACCCCACGAAGTTCGGCCACGAAGGCGTCGATGAGGGCTCGCTCCGAGCGCGGTCTATCTCTAGTTGCCACAAATGGTCTTCTATCCATAGCATGGAAAGATAGCACAATATGATATTTAGGCAAGGGCAGCCGGTAGAAGAGCCGGCCAAGACGGCTGGCACCCGGTGGCTTCGCTGACAGTTGGCCCCATCCGTCCAGCTATCGCTATAGAGTATGGGTGACCATCCTGCCCGCCGGCCCCTTCCGGTCGGGGCGCGGAGCGGTGCCAAAAGGGCGTCCGTGTTGGAACAGGCTTTCAGGAACATGGATGACATCCACCGGGGAGGGGCGGGCTGTAGCGGCGAGTTCGCGGTCGGTGAGCGAGCGCGTCCAAAGCGGGGCGTATGCGCAATCGGGGGGATCACGCAGGCATGAATGGGGCGCAACACACCAAGATCGTCAACTTCATCTGGGGCATCGCGGATGACGTGCTTCGCGACCTCTATGTGCGCGGCAAGTACCGGGACGTCATCCTGCCGATGACCGTGCTTCGCCGCCTTGACGCGGTGCTCGAACCGACCAAGCAGGCCGTGCTCGACATGAGGTCCTCCCTGGACAAGGCGGGCATCGTCAACCAGGACCAGGCTCTGCGACAGGCTGCCGGTCAGGCGTTCTACAACACATCGAAGTTCACACTGCGCGACCTCAAGGCTCGCGCGAGCCAGCAGAAGCTCAAGGCGGACTTTGAGGCCTACCTCGACGGCTTCTCTCCGAATGTGCAGGACATCCTCGAAAAGTTTGAGTTCCGCAACCAGATTCCGCGACTCTCGAAGGCCGACGCGCTGGGGAGTCTGATCGAGAAGCTGGTCAGCCCGGACATGAATCTCAGCCCGAATCCCGTGCTAAACGGCGATGGCTCGGTGAAGCGCCCTGGCCTCGACAATCACGGCATGGGCACGGTCTTCGAAGAACTCGTGCGCCGCTTCAACGAGGAGAACAACGAAGAGGCGGGTGAGCACTGGACCCCGCGCGATGCCGTCAAGCTGATGGCCAAGCTCATCTTCCTGCCCATCGCTGACGCGATCGAAGACGGTACCTACCTGCTCTATGACGGTGCTTGCGGCACCGGCGGCATGCTGACTGTGGCCGAAGAGACCCTCGCTGAGCTGGCGGACCAGCACGGCAAGCAGGTCACCACGCACCTCTATGGTCAGGAGATCAACTCAGAGACCTACGCCATCGCGAAGGCTGACCTGCTGCTCAAAGGCGAGGGTGAGGCCGCAGACAACATCGTCGGCGGCCCGGAGTATTCCACGTTGTCGAACGATGCCTTCCCTGCCCGCGAGTTCGACTTCATGCTCTCCAACCCGCCGTATGGCAAAGACTGGAAGAGCGACCTGGAGCGTATGGGCGGCAAGACCGGCATCAAGGATCCCCGCTTCATCATCGAGCACAACGGCGACGGGGAGTACTCGCTGCTGACGCGCTCCAGCGACGGCCAAATGCTCTTCCTCGCCAATCTGCTCAGCAAGATGAAGCACAAGACCAAGCTCGGCAGTCGTATCGCCGAGGTGCACAACGGCAGCTCGCTCTTCACTGGCGATGCCGGCCAGGGCGAGAGCAACGTCCGGCGCTGGATCATCGAGAGCGACTGGCTTGAGGCCATCGTCGCTCTGCCTCTGAATATGTTCTACAACACGGACATCGCGACATACATCTGGGTTCTGTCGAATCGCAAGCCTGAGCATCGTCGCGGTCACGTGCAGCTCATCGATGCCACGCAATGGTTCAAGCCCCTTCGCAAGAATCTCGGCAAGAAGAACTGCGAGCTGTCCAAAGAGGACATCCAGCGCATCTGCGACACCTTCCTCACCTTCGAGGAGACTGACCAGTCGAGGATCTTCCCGAACGAAGCCTTGGGCTACTGGAAGGTGACCGTCGAGCGACCGCTGCGCCTCGAAGGGATCGACGGCGAACGCACATACTCCGCCAAGGAGATCAAGGCGCTCAAGGGGAGCCACCAGGTCGACGAGAGTGCCTTCGCCGTCATCAAGAAGATGCACAAGAAGGACATCCTCGCCAATCCGCTGCGGGGCCTGTTTGCTGTCACGATTGGCGGTGAGGAGCGTGTGGTCGAGTTCGAGCCCGACACCCATCTACGTGACACTGAGCAGGTGCCGCTTCTCGAAGAAGGTGGCATCGAAGCCTTCATCAGGCGCGAAGTGCTGCCCTATGCGCCCGACGCATGGTTCCTGGAGAACAGCGTCAAGACTGGCTACGAGGTCAACTTCAACCGCTACTTCTACAAGCCGCAGCCGCTCCGCAGCCTCGAAGAGATACGCGCCGACATCCTGGCGTTGGAGAAGGAGACCGAAGGGTTGCTCTCCGAGATCGTCGGAGGCGGCGATCGATGAAGGCCACCGAAGCGAAGCTGCTCGAGTTCCTCAAGAAGTCCCCTCAGTTCCTGATTCCGATCTACCAGCGCACGTACTCGTGGACCGAACGAGAGTGCCAACAGCTGTGGGACGACATACTTCGGACCGGTGCCAACGACGAGGTCTCGGCCCACTTCGTCGGCTCTATCGTGTATATCGAGAAGGGTCTATACCACGTCTCAAGCCAGTCGCCGCTGCTCGTGATCGATGGCCAACAACGTCTGACCACCGTGACGCTAGTTGTTGCAGCACTGGCCAAGGCGCTGGACGAACTCGGCGAGGACGAGCGCGAGCCGGTCGATGGGTACTCCCCACGCAAGCTGAGGCACTACTACCTCTTGAATCCAGAAGAAGAGGGTGAGCGGCACTACAAGCTCGTGCTCTCTCAGACCGACAAGGCGTCGCTCATCGCCATCGTTGGAGGTGCTGAACCGCCCGCAGAGCCATCCCTCAGGGTGATGAAGAACTATGCCTTCTTCGAGTCAAAGATCGCCGAGTGCAAGGGCGACCTGACTCCGGTGTGCAAGGGTCTGGCCAAACTGATGGTCGTAGACCTGGCTCTCAGCCGCGACCAAGACAATCCGCAGCTCATCTTTGAGAGCATGAACTCCACCGGGCGCGAGCTGAGCCAAGCGGACTTGATCCGGAACTTCATCCTCATGGGCCTCGAACCGGAGCTACAAACGCGGCTGTACGAGCAGTTCTGGCGGCCAATCGAGGTGGATTTCGGGCAAGAGGCGTACGACACGCACTTCGATGGCTTCATGCGCCACTACTTGACCGTGAAGACCGGCGAGATCCCCCGGCTGGACGAGGTCTACGAGGCATTCAAGGCCCACGCGCGCTCGCCGCGAGTTGCCGAGGCTGGGGTAGAGGCGCTGGTCAAAGACATCCGCGAATTCGCTCGCTACTTCTGCGCCCTGGCGCTCGGTGCGGAAGCGGACTCAGACCTCAAGCTTGCCTTCCATGACCTGCGCGAGTTGAAGGTCGACGTCGCCTATCCGTTTCTGCTGGAGCTCTATCAGGACTACTCGACCGGGGACCTGCAGAAGTCAGACCTTGCTGAGGCTGTCCGCCTCGTCGAGGCCTACGTCTTCCGCCGGGCTATATGTGCCATCCCCACGAACTCGCTCAACAAGACCTTTGCCACGTTCTCGAAGTCACTCAAGAAGGACCGATATCTCGAAAGCATCAAGGCGCATTTCCTGGGCCTGCCTTCGTATCGTCGCTTCCCTGGCGACGATGAGTTTCGGCGCGACCTGCAGACGCGCGACCTCTACAACTTCCGTAGCCGCAGCTACTGGCTCCGCCGAATGGAGAACCACGGGCGCAAGGAGCGCGTGCCGGTCGACCAGTACACGATCGAGCACGTCATGCCGCAGAACGAGAATCTCTCGCCCGCGTGGAAGTTGGCATTGGGGCCGGACTGGGAGGTGGTCCAGCAGACCTGGCTGCACACTCTCGGCAATCTGACGCTGACGGGCTACAACTCGGAGTACAGCGACCGGCCCTTCTCTGAGAAGCGAGACATGGAAGGCGGTTTCAAGGAGAGCCCGCTGAAGCTCAACGCTGGCCTCGGCCAGCTTGCTCAGTGGGACGAGGACGCAATCAAGGAACGCGCAAGGAGTCTCGCAGCTACGGCTGTGAACGTCTGGGTTTCGCCCAAGCTGCCGGCGAGTGTTCTGGATGCATACCAGGCCAAGGCCCCAAGCGAAGGCTACGGGATTGCTGATCATCCCTATCTGCTGGCCAGCCCCATGCGTGAGCTTTTCGAGGCATTTCGCAAGGAAGTCCTGGCGCTCGATCCCTGTGTTTCCGAGGAGTTCCTGAAGCTGTACGTCGCCTACAAGGCAGAGACGAACTTCGTTGACGTTGTGCCGCAGGCCAAGAGGCTGCGGCTCTCACTCAACCTTGCGTTCCACGAGATCGACGACCCGCGTCTGATCTGCAAAGACGTCACACTTGTGGGTCGCTGGGGCAACGGTGACGTTGAGGTTGGCCTTGCCTCGCTCGATGAGGTGCCCTACGTGATGGGCCTTGTGCGACAGGCGCTGGAGAAGCAGCTGGGCAACGGGGGAGATGCGTGATCGGCGCGCCTAAACCCTATCCAGCCTACAAGGACTCCGGCGCCGAGTGGCTCGGTGACATTCCCGCCGATTGGAATGTTCTTCCTGGCCGCGCCTGCTATCGGGAACGGCATGTGCCCAACCTTGGCCTCGTCGAGACATCGGTGCTTTCGCTCAGCTTCGGTCGGATTGTGGTGAAGCCCGAGGAGAAGCTACACGGGCTTGTGCCGTCATCGTTCGAGACCTATCAGATCATTGACCCGGGCGACATCATCGTTCGCCCAACCGATCTACAGAACGACTGGAATAGCTTGCGTTTTGGCCTAAGCACTCATCGCGGCATCATTACGTCCGCATACATGTGCTTGCGGACCACCGATGTGATGACCCGCGAGTTTGGTCACCTGCTTCTACATGCCTATGACCTCAAGAAGGTCTTCTACGGCCTGGGGTCAGGACTGAGACAGAACCTGGACTGGCGGGATTTCAAGTACCTGCCTTGTGTTGTCCCGCCCCTCGATGAGCAAGCTGCCATCGTGCGCCATGTCAACCACGTGAACCGACGTGTTCGGCAGTTCATTCGTGACAAGCAGAAGCAAATCAGGCTACTTGAAGAGCAAAAGCAGGCCACGATCAACCGCGCCGTTACCTGCGGCCTTGACCCCGGCGTCCGTCACAAGCCCTCCGGGGTGGAGAGTCTCGGGGATGTGCCAGAACACTGGGACGTACGGAGGCTCAAAGACGTGGCCGTGGTGCAGACGGGGCTGACTCTTGGCAAAGACTACCGAGGTGCCACGACGGAATCCTATCCGTATCTCAGGGTGGCGAACGTGCAGCTCGGGCACGCGGATCTGACGCACGTCAAGTACGTAGATGTCCCACCCGGCGAGGCGGCTGGCGCGACACTCAGAGCGGGCGATGTCCTCATGACAGAAGGGGGTGACATCGACAAGCTTGGAAGAGGCTGCGTGTGGAAAGGTGAGATCCCGAACTGCCTGTACCAAAATCATGTGTTCGCTGTCCGCTGCAACTTGGATGTCCTGGCGCCCGAGTTCTTGGTCGGACTGATGACGAGCCAGCATGGACGGGCGTTCTTCCAGACTACGGCCAAGCAGACAACCAATCTCGCGTCAACAAACAGCACCACACTGCGGACGTTTCCGGTTGCTCTCCCGCCCATTGGCGAGCAGCGGGCGATTCTCGACGAATTGGCCAGGCGAACGTCGAGGATTGACGCCGTTGTGGCTCGGACGGAGAACGAGGCGAGGCTCCTTCACGAGTACCGCACATGTCTGACAGCTGGCGTCGCAATGGGCAAGACGCATGTGCGCGAAGCTGCTGACAGTCTCCTCGCAGATGATGACGAGCTTGAATTCGTCGATGGCGAAGACGTGTGCACAGGAAGAGCTGAGGCGGATGATATCGGTGAGGTTGAGGTGGACCTTGACGCGGTCGAAGCATGACGACTGACACTACCGAGAAGGGCCTCGAAGAACTCATCGTTCGCACCATGACTGGGCGAACCGACGTGCTCTCGCCCGAACACGTCGCCACCGACACGTCAGTCCCCGTCGCTGGCGGCACTGGATGGCTACTCGGCGACGCCTCTCACTTCGACCGCGAGTACTGCGTCGACCTGGTGCAACTGCGAGGCTTCCTTTTGGCCACTCAGGAACCGTTGATCGACGCGTTGGCGCTCAACACGGACGGCCCGACCAGGCGTCAGTTCCTCGCCCGCCTTCAGGGCGAGGTGACCAAGCGCGGCGTCATCGATGTCCTGCGCAAGGGCATCAAGCACGGGCCGCACCACATCGACCTCTTCTACGGAACGCCCTCGGCAGACAACCCGGTAGCGGTAGAGCGGTTCGCTCTGAACCGCTTCAGCGTCACGCGCCAACTTCGCTACAGCCGAGACGAGACACAACTGGCGCTCGACATGAGTCTGTTCATCAATGGGCTTCCCGTCGCCACGTTCGAACTCAAGAACAACCTGACCAAGCAGACGGTCGATGACGCGGTTCAGCAGTACATGCGAGACCGCGACCCCCGGGAACGGCTCTTCGAGTTCGGCCGCTGCGCCGTCCACCTCGCAGTGGACGACAAGCGCGTCCAGATGTGCACTCACCTGAAGAGCAAGGCGTCGTGGTTCCTCCCGTTTGACCTGGGCTACAACGATGGTGCCGGAAACCCGCCGAACCCCGACGGCCTGATGACCGACTACCTGTGGAAGCGAGTTCTCACCCCGGCCGGACTCACGGACATCCTCGAGAACTACGCCCAAATCGTCGAGACCAAGGATGAGAAGACCGGGAAGAAGAAGCGAGAGCAAATCTTCCCTCGCTACCACCAGCTCGACGTTGTCCGAAAGCTGCTTGAAGACGCAGGTTCGCGTGGCGCGGGCAGGCGCTACCTGATCGAGCACTCAGCGGGGAGCGGCAAGTCGAAGTCCATCGCCTGGCTCGCACATCAGCTCATTGGCCTTCGCAAGAACGATGCCGACATCTTCGACTCGATCATCGTCGTCACCGACCGCCGCATCCTCGACAAACAGATCAAGGACACGATCAAGCAGTTCGCTCAGGTCGGCGCGACGGTCGGCCACGCGGAGCACTCCGGAGACCTTCGTGAGTTCATCGAGAGTGGCAAGAAGATCATCATCTCCACAGTGCAGAAGTTCCCCTTCATCCTTGATGAGATTGGGACCGAGCATCGCAATAGGCGCTTCGCGATCCTCATCGACGAGGCGCACTCGAGCCAGGGAGGCAAGACCTCTGCGGCCATGGCGACCGCACTCGGCACGAGTGGCGCTACTCCCGAAGAAGAGACCTTCGAAGACCGGATCATCCGCGTCATAGAAGCCCGCAAGCTTCTCCCAAACGCCAGCTACTTCGCCTTCACTGCTACTCCGAAGAACAAGACGCTTGAGATCTTCGGCGAGCGCTTCGAGGAGGGCGGAACGGTCAAGCATCGGCCGTTCCACAGCTACACGATGAAGCAGGCCATTCAGGAGGGCTTCATTCTTGACGTGCTGCGTAGCTACACGCCGGTGGATAGCTACTACAAGCTCGTCAAGAAGATCGAAGACGACCCGGAGTTCGACGCCAAGCGAGCGCAGAAGAAGCTCCGCAAGTACGTCGAGAGCCACGACCATGCGATTCGGCTGAAGGCCGAGATCATGGTCGATCACTTCCATGCTCAAGTGCTGGCGCTTGGCAAGATCGGCGGTCAGGCGCGAGCGATGGTCGTGACCAGCCGTGTCGAACGCGCCGTTCAGTACTTCCAAGCGATCAGCGCCTACCTCGCCGAGCGCAAGAGTCCGTACCAGGCCATCGTCGCCTTCTCAGGCGAGTACGACTACGGTGGCAAGATGGTCACCGAGGCATCGCTCAACGGCTTCGCGAGCAACCTCATCGCCGACCGCATCAAGCAGGAGCCCTACCGCTTCCTCGTCTGTGCAGAGAAGTTCCAGACTGGGTACGACGAGCCGCTTCTCCACACGATGTACGTGGACAAGGTGCTCTCGGGCATCAAGGCCGTCCAGACGCTTTCGCGGCTGAACCGAGCGCACCCCAAGAAGCACGACGTCTTCGTGCTCGACTTCCAGAACGACGTGGACGGCATTCGCGCTTCGTTCGAGCCCTACTACCGGACCACGATACTCAGTGAGGAGACCGACCCGAACAAGCTTCACGACCTCAAGGCGGACCTCGACAGCTACCAGGTCTATGGCCAGGCTCAGGTCGAGCAGTTCGCTGGGTTGTACCTGTCGGGTGCCGACCGCGACAAGCTCGACCCGATCCTTGATGCGTGCGTGGCCGTCTACAACGAGAGTCTTGACGAAGACGGCCAGGTGGACTTCAAGAGCAAAGCTAAGGTCTTTACGCGGACCTACGACTTCCTGGCCTCGATCTTGTCCTACTCAACGGTCGAGTGGGAAATGCTCTCGATCTTCCTGAACTTCCTGATTCCGAAGCTGCCCGCGCCAATCGAGGAGGATCTGGCGAAAGGCATCCTCGAGTCGATCGACATGGACAGCTACCGGGTCGAGAAGCGCGCCGCCATCAAGATCGGGCTGGCTGATGAAGACGCCGAGATTGAGCCGGTGCCGACGGCTGCCGGCGGCCGCAGGCCGGAGCCGGAACTCGATGTGCTCTCCAACATCATCCGGACGTTCAACGACCAGTTCGGCAACATCCCGTGGACCGACACGGACAGAGTCCAGCGACTGATCACCGAGGACATCCCCCAGAAGGTTGCCGCCGACACGGCATACCAGAACGCCCGGAAGAACAACGACAAGCAGAACGCCCGCATCGAGCACGACAAGGCACTGGTCCGCGTCATGAACGCGGTGCTCAAGGACGACACCGAGCTGTTCAAGCAGTTCAGTGACAACGAGGGCTTCCGGCGATGGCTGTCAGACACGGTGTTTGCGGTGACGTATGACGAGCCGTCTCAGGTCACCGCAGGCCATGGAGATCGGCGTTGAGAGGCAGGGCACCAGATGAGAGTTAGGCACCTGTCTATCCGGAATTTTCGAGGAATTCGAGAGGCAGACTGGGATCTCTCATCTCATTTCGTCTGCCTCATTGGACGGGGCGATTGCGGTAAGAGCACGGTGCTCGACGCCATTGGCCTGGCCTTGAGTCACCGCTGGTCGGTTCCCGTTACCGACGCCGACTTCTTCAACTGCGATACTTCCCAATCGATGTCCGTCACGGTGACCGTGAGCGACTTGCCCCCCTCTATGACCCGCGAAGATCCGTACGGCTATTGGCTTCGCGGCATTGCCGAAGATGGATCGGTTCTCGACGAACCGGAGGCCGGGTCGGAGCGTGCGCTTTCGGTCCAATTCAGCGTCGACGATACGCTCGAGCCAAAGTGGGGGCTGTGGAAAGAGGCGATGGCGGGTCAAGAGAAGACCCTGTATGCCAAAGAGCGCTCTCAGCTGGGGGTCTTCCAGATTGACGATCGCTTTGATGCTCACTTGAAGTGGGCACAGGGCTCAGCTCTGTCCCACCTGAGCGGAGAAGCCGATGTCGGGGCGCTCCTGGCTCGTGCGCAACGCGAAGCCCGCAGCTGTGTGTTCAACAACCAGTCACCTGACATGTTGGCGGCAGCGGGCAAGGCGAGCAGGAAGATGCTCGCGCTTGGTGGAGCGAACTTCGAGAATCCGAGACCGGGTCTCGACCCGAGCAGCCTCGGCCGCTCGGCTAGCCTGGTGCTTCACGACAACGATGTGCCTGCAACGCAGTTGGGGTTGGGGTCGCGCCGCTTGGCGAGTCTCGCGTTTCAGCTTGCGGCGGTCCAAGAGGAGTCAATCGTGTTGATCGATGAGGTCGAGTATGGTCTCGAGCCCCATAGGTTGCTCCACGTCCTCGATCACCTGCGACGGCGTTCTGAATCTGGCAAGGGGCAGGTCATTTTGACGACCCACTCCCCGCTGGTTGTGGAGGCAGTCAGCGCGACTGAGTTGCATGTTGCACGAAGGGAATCGTCGGTCGTCAGCCTCCTCCAGGTGCCAGAGGACATCGCCGACATGAAGATGGCCGAACCTCAGGCGACGATTCGCAGTGGCCCTTCGGCGATGTTGGCTAGCCGTGTCGTGGTGTGCGAGGGAAAGACGGAAGTCGGGCTGTTTCGCGCGTTGGTGAAGCACTGGGACGCGACAGCCCAAGTGCCGCTTGCGTTGATCGGGACGGCAGTTCGGAATGGACTGGGGAGCGGTGCGCCGCGGAAGGCGCGTTGTCTTGCCAAGCTGGGCTATCCGGTGGCGCTCCTCGTTGACAACGACCTTAGCCGTGACAACAAGAGGGCTTTCGATGCCGACGTCGCCGAGGCGGCCTCCGCTGGTGTGGAGGTCGTCTCCTGGGACGATGGCCACTCCGTCGAGACCCAGGTCGTGGGCTGCTTGTCTTCGGAGGCATTGGCAGCGCTCTTGAAGCTCGTGGCGTCATTCCAGGAGACGGACGACCCTGAGGCCCCTATCTGCGCCACCGTCGCTTCTCAATGCGGTTGCTCACCGCTCTCGGGACTCGATCCTGATGCGTGGACTGCACAAAGTGGCAAGTCCCTTGATGAGGTGCGAAGCGCGGTTGCGGCAGCGGCCAAGAAGAAGCATTGGTTCAAGGACGAGACAAGGGGTGAGCAGCTTGGACAGCTCTTGGTCTCCGAATTGGACGGCCTCGATTCACGAGCGCCGATACTGATGCGAATCGAGAAGCTTCGGGAATTCGCCTATGACCAAGGGCCAGGGCCGCTGACCGAGCCGGAGCCAGATTCCGATCCCGAGCGATGATTGACGACGAGCTGCGGGCGACTGCTGCCCGGCTACTCAGTGAGGCGCCTTGCGTTGTTGTCCTGCCAGCTGGCTGCGGCAAGACGCACCTCGTTGCAGCCTCTGCAAGGGCTGCGAGTGATCGGGGAAAGCGCGTACTTGTCCTCACGCACACGCACGCCGGAGTCGATGAGATTCGACGGAGAACACGAGGATTCGAGGTACCCTCCAAGGCGGCGAAGATCGCCACGATCGACAGCTGGTCGCATCGCCTGGTCGAGGCATTTCCGAGTCTGTCGTCATACGTGTGTCCGGAGGAAATCGTTTGGTCAGAAGTGCATGAGGCGATGGCTCGTCTGATGACCAATCCTCACATTCGACAAATGGTTCGGGAGTCGTACGACTACGTCGTGGTCGACGAATACCAGGATTGCAGCTTGCTGCAGCACGCGTTCGTGATGGCGCTTGCCGAGCTGGTTCCGACAATCATCCTCGGCGACCCGCTTCAGGCGATCTACAGCTTCGGCGGTCCGCTCGTGGACTGGAAGTCCGACCTGTCTGGTTTTACGGACTTCCAGCTCCCGGTTGTTCCATGGCGATGGCGCGATCACAGCGAGGATCTTGGAAGCTACCTCATGGACGTCAGGCAGAGACTGGATGCCAACCAGCCGATTGATGTTTCCGCAGGACCGCTGACCTGGGTGTCAGACACTCCGGATCAGCGCCGCAAGGTGTGCTGGGGGAAGGTTCGTGCCCCTGGCAACGTGGTGCTCTTGGTGCAATTCCCTCAGCAGTGCGAGAGGCTGGCTCGGGATCTCGGCGGCAAGTTCGGGATGATGGAGGATGTGGAAGGCAGGCATCTGCTCGACTTCGCCAGAATCGCCGATGGAGCTGACGGATTGAAGACCGCCGGGGCGGTCGTGAAGTTCGCATTCAGCAGCTACTCGAAGCTCCCGGGTGCTCTCAAGTCGAAAGGGAAGGTGATGGAGAGTGGCACGTTTCCGACCTTCCGGACGACTAGCTCACTTGGCCCTGTCCTCAGCGCGCTAGAGTCCATGGCATCCAGTCCAACACCCGAAACCGTCGAGGCGGCCTTCAGGGCCATCGAAGTACTGGGCGGAACTCTGTTTCGGAAAGAGGCCTGGAATGACATGTTGCGGGCTCTCCGCGTTTGGAGGGAAGGTGCGACCACGTTGGCTGAGGCGGTACGCACAGTGCGCGATCGATGTCGTGTGGTGGGACGACGAGACATGAGACTCACCGTTTCGCGGCCCGTCCTCATCAAGGGCCAGCAGTTCGACGAGTGCGTTGTGGTAGGTGCGGATGCCTTGAATGCCAGGGAACTTTACGTGGCCATGACTCGGCCACGGATGACTCTCACGGTGATGAGCGCGACCGCTGTTCTCAGTCCATCGTAGTCAGACGACGAAAGGGCGATTGGGTTCAGGTCGATGCTCACTCGCGCACCGCACCAGACGACGTCAGTCAATGATCTCTCGCTACTTCAGGTGCTACTTCAGGAGTCCTTGAAGGCCCTTGAACAGACTCTCGAATCGGTCCAAGGTGTCCGCATCAAGCGAGGGCACCAGTGACATCTGATTCTCTAGAAAATGGCGTGCGGGGCGATAGTGGTCGAAGGGCTGTCCAGTAACCCTCTCGATTCGCTTCACGATGCGGTTGCCTGGCGACAGCTTTCGACTTGACTACCTTGTCGGCGCCGGACTGTTTGAGCAGGGCAAGGTAGAAGTCCGCGTCGAACAGGTAGGTATTCAAAGCGAGCGGTGAGCGCGGGCAACAAGCGTTCGAGCAAAGCGCGCCCGTCTTGGTTGAGAAGGTCGTGTCCGCTCAGGTTCATGTAGCTCTCCTTGGTGACGCACCCTACCTGGTGAGGGTGACGAAAGGAGTGTCGCATCGCCGTCACCCGTCGCTGGGCTGTCGCTCGAGGAGAGGCAGGTTGCCGAAGGGCCTGTGCCGGACTATGAGTAGTGCTGGACCAGCCGCTGCACCAGCCGCTGCACTTCGAACCGCAAGTTCGAAAGTTGTCGCGTTAGGTCCACCACCGTTGTCAAGACGACAACGTTCTCCCTGAGAATGACCCGCTTCTGTTGTCCGGTCGCTACCCGATCGCTCACCGTAGTTCCGTATCCGGCTGCTCCCCCAAACCGGGTCTCGGTTGAAGCACCCGTTCCTGGGCAATGAGACGGGGGCCGGACACAGGGCTACCTTTCGAGCTGGAACGGGTACACCGGAGAAGTCATCGCCTTGACCCACAGCGACCAGTTTGTAGGAAACAAACAGGGACGACCATGAATCCTAGTGAAGAAATTGACAATCTGATCGCGCAGAATCAGGACTGGCGCGGTGCCATGCTAGCGAAGCTCCGCAAGACCATCCTTGAGGTTGATCCCGAGATCATTGAGGAGTGGAAATGGATGGGGTCACCAGTCTGGGAACTCAACGGGATCATCTGTGTTGGGAACATCTTCAAGAATAAGGTGCAGCTCGTCTTCATGAACGATGCGGCACTCAGT
>Ga0066797_1000089_pt1 | contig 27055 bp, 23 predicted proteins | sample PersoiDNA2013193_FD_76335 | JGI IMG/M metagenome (GOLD analysis project Ga0066797, IMG submission 76335) | Permafrost soil microbial communities from the Arctic, to analyse light accelerated degradation of dissolved organic matter (DOM) -... | ecosystem: Environmental > Terrestrial > Soil >... | reverse complement strand
TCCGCGCGGAGAGAGCGGATTGCCGACAGCTCGCCGGCCACCTGCTCGCTGACCTGGAGTGCCTCGACGATCGACCGCTCGCGCTCGTCGATCGCCTCGACCACGAGCGAGACACGGGCGCGAGACCCGGCCGTGAGCGGGTTCGGGTACGCGGTCCTGGTGACCCGGATCCGACCGCCGACTCGCGCGGGGTCCGTCAGGGACAGCCAGAGGACACCGGCGCCGACGGCGAAGATCAGCAGCCAGCCTGCGCTCACCAGCGGTGCGGCGGCGAAGCCGGTGCCGAGCACGACGAGCGCGGCGCCGACGGCGAGCAGCGTGTGGCCGCGAAGGGTCAGTCGGGCTCGGCGGATGGAGGCCAACGTCCCGACCGTGCGGCGCCTGAGCGAGCTGAACATGACGATCAGCCGAACGCGCGGCGCTCGCTGTGTGCCGTCGCGTGCGACGCAGCCGGCACCGGCGTGCTGGCGACGATCGCCTTGAGGGTGGTCATGACGTCCCGGCCCGAGAGTCGAGCTTCGGTACTCGGAAGGAGGCGGTGCGCGAGCACGGCTTCGGCGAGGGACTGGACGTCGTCGGGGAGAACGTGGTCGCGCCCGTCCATCGCCGCCCAGGCCTTAGCGGCGCGCAGCAACTGGATCGCGGCGCGCGGCGAGGCGCCCAGGCGGAGGCCGGGATCGATCCGCGTCGCGCCGACCAGATCGACGATGTACTGCTTGACCGCCGGAGCCGCGTACAGCCGGCGGGTGAGCGAGATCAGCGAGTTGACGGTCGCGGCGTCCGTGACGGTGGTGAGTGCGGCCTCGGGATCCGCCACTTCCTGGCGATCGAGCATCTCGATCTCGGCGCTCTCCGACGGGTAGCCGATCGCGAGCCGCGCCATGAACCGGTCGCGCTGTGCCTCAGGCAGTGGGTAGGTGCCCTCCATCTCGACGGGGTTCTGGGTCGCGATGACAAGGAACGGCCGTGGCAGGTGGTAGGTCTTGCCGTCGATCGTGGTCTGGGCTTCCTGCATACATTCGAGCAGCGCCGACTGGGTCTTCGGCGAAGCGCGGTTGATCTCGTCGCCGATCACGATGTTCGCGAAGACCGGGCCCGGCCGGAACTCGAACTCATGCTGTGCGGCCCGGAAGATGTTCACGCCGGTCAAGTCGCTCGGGAGCAGGTCGGGCGTGAACTGGATCCGACCGACGGTGCAGTCGATCGTCCGGCCCAGCGACTTCGCGAGGGTGGTCTTGCCGACGCCAGGGACGTCCTCGAGCAAGATGTGTCCCTCGGCGAGGAGACAGGCGACGGTCTGGTGGACGGCATCGGGTCGGCCGGACATGACGGTCTCGATGGCGGCGCGGATGCTGTCGGTGACCTCGGCAAGTTTCTCGAGCTCGGCTTGCTGGGGAATGGCGTGGATCACGGTCGACTCCCTTGTCGGAACGTTCCCCGAGCCTAAGTGACCTATCCAAACCGGGGAACCCCGCTCAGGTCACGATCTCGCCACTTTGCTCCACTGGAGGCTCGCCGAGCCCGTGCTGAGTCCTGGGCACCGCTCGAGTGGCCCACGACCGCGCACGTCGGGTGCGATCGGCACCGCAGTGCGCCGCCGATCGGGTGAATTTCCCTCCACCGCGCTCCCACATCTCTGACCTGGAGCGTTGTCTTCGGCGCGCGCAAGAATTCGACTGGGTTGCATTGACGGTGGGGAAATGTGGAGTAATGTGGGGCCACCTGGCGACCGGTGGGGTCGTTGACGGGCACGGAAGCGGCTGAGGGGAGGTCGGCGACGTGACGAACTCGGCAACGCTGAGCGACGTCAGCGCTTACCAGCCGTTCCTCGGCACCTACACGCCGCGCCTCGACGACAAGGGTCGGCTGATCCTGCCGGCAAGATTCCGCGCCCAGCTCGCGCCCGGACTCGTGATGACACGGGGCCAGGAGCGCTGCCTCTTCGTGTTCCCGATGGACGAGTTCCGCCGCATGCACGACCAGCTCCGCCGGGCGCCACTGACGAGCAAGCAGGCGCGTGACTACCTGCGCGTCTTCCTCAGCGGAGCGAGCGACGAGCTGCCGGACAAGCAGGGCCGGGTGTCGATCCCCGCGAACCTGCGCGCCTATGCCGGTCTGGACCGCGACGTCGCCGTCATCGGCGCCGGCACCCGGGTCGAGATCTGGGACGTGACGGCGTGGGACACCTACCTGGCCGAGCAGGAGGTCGGCTACGCCGACACCGCGGAGGAGGTGTTCCCCGAGGCGATGTTCTGAGCGATTGGCACGAGACCCCGTAGGACGAGGTCTCCTCCCGCCCATCCTGGCGCACTTCCCCGGCGCCAGACGGACGCGGAGGGAGACCTGGTCAGGCGGCGGAGGGCCGCTTGACCATCAACGTGACGCAGGGAAGCACGAGACAGCCCGGGCCGAGGCGCCGGGACGGGAGGCGAGATGACCGACGTCGAGATCGACGACGCGGCCCGCCGCCACACCCCCGTGATGCTCGGCCGTTGCGTCGAGCTCCTCGCGCCGGCGCTCACCGAGCCCGGCTCGGTGATGGTCGACGCGACCTTGGGCATGGGCGGCCACACCGAGGCCGTGCTGCGTCGGTGCCCGAACGCGACCGTGATCGGCCTCGACCGCGATCCGCACGCGCTCGCGCTGGCCGGTCGGCGGCTCGAGGAGTTCGGTTCGCGGTTCGAGGCGGTGCACGCCGTTTACGACGCGATCCTCACCGTGATCGCGGCGAGCGGCCACGACCAGGTCCAGGCGGTCCTGATGGATCTGGGCGTGTCCTCCCTCCAGATCGACGAGCCGGAGCGCGGCTTCTCGTACGCGCAGGACGCCCCGCTGGACATGCGGATGGACCCCACCACCGGGACGACGGCCGCGGAGGTCCTCGCGAGCTACTCGGAGCGAGACCTCGCCCGGGTGCTGCGCAGGTATGGCGAGGAACGGTTCGCGACTCGGATCGCGCGGGCGATCGTGGCCGCCCGCCAGGTGCGTCCGATCGAGCGAAGCGCCGAACTCGTGGAGCTGGTCCTCGGCAACATCCCGGCGGCCGCGCGCTGGGCCGGCGGCAACCCCGCGAAGCGGACGTTCCAGGCGCTCCGGATCGAGGTCAATGCGGAGATCGAGGTGCTCGAGCGTGCGGTCCCCGCGGCGGTCGAGGCGCTCACCGTCGGTGGCCGGATCGCGGTTCTGGCGTACCACTCGCTCGAGGACCGGCTGGTGAAGCGCACCTTTGCCCGAGGTGCGACGTCGAGCGCGCCCGCTGGACTGCCGGTCGAGCCCGAGACCCATCGGCCGTACCTCCAGCTGCTCACCCGTGGCGCCGAGGAGGCGTCCGCCGAGGAGCGTCTGGCGAACCCGCGGTCCGCGTCGGTGCGGCTGCGCGCCGCGGAGCGGCTTCGGCCGACGCCCGGCCACTTGCGGTTCCTCGACCGACGGGGGCGTGCGGCATGAGCGCGCTTCCCGCCCACGCTCCGACCCCGGCCGCCCGGCCGGGCGTCCAGCGCGCCCCCGCGCGTCGTCCCGGTACCGCACCGGCGCCCCGGCTGCGCGTCGTCGCCGCGCCGGAACAGGCCCGCGCCCGGGTTCCGTTCGTACTGTTCTGCATCGCGATCGTCGGGGCGGCCTTGCTCGGGGTTCTCGTGCTCAACACCAGCCTCGCTCGCGGTTCTTTCGAGCAGAGCGATCTGCGAAGCCAGCTGGCGAAGCTCTCGGAGTCCGAGCAGACGCTGAACTCCCAGCTCGAGCACGCCGCATCGCCGAAGCAGCTCGCCGATGCCGCCCTCCACCTCGGCATGGTCCCGGCGCCGCCGGAGGCGTTCCTGCGGCTCTCCGACGGCACCGTCATCGGCAACCCGACTCCCGCGACCGCCGGCCGATGACTCCCCGGCGAACGACGGCCGACGGTGCCGGTGCGCCCGGCGCGCGCCGGGCCGGCACCGCGGCGTCCGGGACCGGCGGCCGCCTTCCCGCGCAGGGTGGCGTCACACCGAGCCGTGGCCGGGCGGCGCCGGCCACGCGGACCGCGCGCGCACGCTCCGGCGAGCGGCAGCCTGCCCGCCGGATACCCCCAGCCGGTCCCTCGGCCACGCGCGGTCCGCGGCTCGGGCGAACCGAGGGGCGGCAGCGGCTCTTGGCGCTGGCCACGGTGTTCGTCCTCGGTGTCTTCGCCCTCCGATTGGTGTACGTCCAGGGCTTCGAGGGCTCGGCACTCGCCGACGAGGCACTGAACCGGCGCCTGGTGACCACCGTGCTCCCGGCGAACCGAGGCCAGATCCTTGACAGCAAGGGCGTGGTGCTCGCGACCTCGGTCGAGCGGTTCAACATCATCGCGGACCAGCGGGCGATCGCCGCGTGGAAGCCGACGACCGCGCAGGGCCAGGTCCTCGCGAGCGGACCCGAGGGCGCGGCCGCGAAGCTCGCGCCGGTCCTGGGCCTGTCGGCACCGGAGCTCGGCGCCCGGTTGCTGGGCGACCGCGTATACGCCGTCGTCGCCAAGGGTGTGACGGCACAGGTCTGGCAGCAGATCGCCGCTCTGCGGATCGCCGGAATCGCGGCCGAACAGACCAGCGAACGGGTGTACCCGGCCGGGAACGTCGCGGGCAACGTGATCGGCTTCACCGGCGCGGAGGGCACCGGCCTGGCCGGCATCGAGCTCACGAACGAGAAGGTGCTGACGGGCGAGGCGGGGGAGTGGACCTACGAACGCGGCCGCGAGGGGCAGCAGATCCCGAGCGGTGCCGGCGGCGAGACGCCGGCGGTTCCGGGCAGCTCGGTGCAGCTGACGATCGACCGGGACCTGCAGTGGAAGGCGCAAGAGGCGCTCGACACGCAGGTCCGCGCCACCGGCGCCGACTGGGGCGTCGTCGTCGCGATGGACGCGAAGACCGGCGCGATCCTCGCGCTCGCCGACTCCGGCACGGTGGACCCGAATGCTCCGGGCGCGTCGAAGGGCGTCGCGCGCGGCAGCCGTGCGGTCTCGAACGTGTTCGAGCCCGGTTCGACGGCCAAGGTCGTCACGATGGCCGCCGCCCTCGAGACCGGCCTCGCGACGCCCACCAATCGCTACACCGTGCCGTACGCGTTCACGACGGCGAACAACCAGACCTTCCACGACTCGCACCCGCACGTGGACCTCAAGCTCACCCTCGCCGGCGTGCTAGCGAAGTCCTCGAACACGGGCACGGTGATGATCGGCCAGGACATCCCGCAGCAGGTCCGCTACGACTACCTGAGCAAGTTCGGTTTCGGGACGACAACCGATCTCGGGCTGCCCGGCGAGGCGAAGGGCATCCTACGACCGGCCGACAAGTGGGACGGCCGCACCAAGTACACCGTGCTCTTCGGCCAAGGCCTCGCGGTCAACGCGATCCAGGCCACCCAGGTCTTCGCGACCTTGGCCAACGGTGGCGTGCGGCTCCAGCCCCACGTCATCAAGGACTACCGCGACCCGAACGGCATCGTCACCCTGCCCAAGCTGGCCGCGCCCACCCGGGTCGTGAGCGAGAAGACCGCCAAGCAGCTGTTGCTGATGATGGAGAGCGCGGTTGACGAGGGGACGGGCACCCTCGCCGCGATCCCGGGCTACCGGGTCGCAGGCAAGACCGGCACCGCGCAGGCCTCGGACGGGCACGGCGGCATGACCGGCATCGTCGCGTCGTTCATCGGCATCGCGCCGGCGGACAACCCGCGGATCGTCGTCAGCGTGATCCTGTCCAACCCGAGAAGCTCCATCTGGGGTGGTGACGTCGCTGCCCCCGTCTTCAAGGACGTCGCCAGCTACGCCCTCCAGTACCTAGGCGTGCCGCCGAGCGCACCCGCACCCCCGTTGTTCCCGGTGACATGGAACTGACAGCCGCTCGGCCCGCGTAAGGTTCTTGCCCGTGACTTCCGAGCAGCTCCCGATGCGTCCCGAACGTGCGCCGGAGCGTCGGCTCCGCGACCTCGCGTCAGCCTTCGGTCTCGCCGCGCCGAGCCGGGACGTCACCATCTCCGGCGTCAGCCTGAGTAGCCGCGAGGTCCTGGCGGGCGATCTGTTCGCCGCTCTGCACGGCCTCAAGGTGCACGGCGCGGCGCACGCCCGGGACGCGGTCGACGGCGGCGCCGTGGCGATCCTGACCGATGCGGCAGGTGTCGACCTGTGCGCGGGCCTCGGGGTCCCGGTGCTTGTCGCCCCGGACCCGCGGGCGATCCTCGGGGCGGTCTCCGCCTGGGTCTACGGCAACCCGGCCGAGGGAATCATGGTCGTCGGCGTGACCGGGACGAACGGCAAGACCACCACGAGCTACTTCGTCCAGGCCGCGCTCGCCGCGGTACACCGAACCACGGCGGTGCTCGGCACGGTCGAGCTACGGATCGGCGACCTGGCGGTGGAGAGCCCACGCACCACGGTGGAGGCGCCGGTGCTGCACGGCCTGCTCGCGCTGATGCACGAGCGTGGAGCGACGGCGTGCTCGATGGAGGTCTCCTCGCACGCGCTCGCTCTGCACCGAGTGGATGGGCTCGTCTTCGACGTCGTCGGCTTCACCAACCTGTCCCGCGACCACCTGGACTTCCATGGCGACATGGACGGCTACTACCGCGACAAGGCCCGGTTGTTCGCCGCCGGCCAGGCGAAGCGCGGCGTCGTGTGCGTCGACGACCAGTGGGGCGTCCGGCTGGCGACCGAGGCGGCGATTCCCGTCGTCACTGTCGCGACGCGGGACGATGCGGTCGGCCGAGCGGACGCAGACTGGGTCGTCGCGGACGCGACCGTAGGGCTCGACAGTGTCGGCTCGGCGTTCACCCTCCGCGGACCTGATATCGAGGTTGCCGCGCACAGCCCGCTGCCCGGCGTCGTGAACGTGTCGAACGCGGCGCTCGCGATCGTGATGGCCGTCGAGGCCGGCGTGCCGCTGGACACGGTCATCGCCGCGATCGCGGTCGCGCACGAGATCCCCGGCCGGATGGAGCGCGTCATCGAGCGCGGTGGCGGCTTCCCGCTGTGCATCGTCGACTACGCGCACACCCCCGACGCCCTCGTCCTCGCACTGGAGGCGGTGCGTCCGATCACCCCGGAGCGGCTCGTGATCGTCTTCGGCTCGGACGGCGACCGGGACCGCGGCAAGCGCCCGATGATGGGCGAGATCGCGGCCCGCTACGCCGACGTTCTCGTCGTGACGGACGAGAACCCGCGCTCGGAACCGCCCGAGCAGATCCGGGCCGAGATCCTCGCCGGCGTCCGCGCCGCCCGCCCGGACGGTCGGGACGTCCACGAGGCAACGGTGAGTCGCGCCCAGGCGATCCGCGACGCGCTGGACCTCGCGACCGAGCGGGACACGATCGTCGTCACCGGCAAGGGGCATGAGCCGACGCAGGAGATCGCTGGTGTGTTCCACCGGTACAACGACCGGACGGTCTTCCTTGCCGCGCGGGCCGAGCGCGAGGCCGCCAAGTGATATCGCTGACCGCTGCGGAGATCGCGGCGCTGACCGGCGGCCGTTGTCATGCGTCCGCGGACATCCGGGTCACCACGCCCGCGGTGGTGGACTCGCGCCTGGTGGAAACCGGCGGGCTCTTCGTCGCGTTGCCGGGCGAGCACGTCGACGGGCATGACTTCGCCGCTGCCGCCCTGGCCGGGGGCGCGGCGCTCGTCCTCGCGGAGCGCGAGGTCGACGGGCCGTGCGTGGTCGTCGACGACGGCGAGAGGGCGCTCGGCGCAATCGCCCGCGAGGTGCTGCGCCGACTTCGCACCGCCGGCGAGATCACCGTGATCGGGATCACCGGCTCGGTCGGCAAGACCACCACCAAGGACGTGCTCGCTCAGCTGCTCGAACCGTCCGGACCGACCGTCGCGCCGGTGGCATCCTTCAACAATGAGATCGGCCTGCCGCTCACGGTGCTTCGCGCCGACGCGAGCACGCGCTACCTCGTGCTCGAGATGGGCGCGAGCGGTCCCGGGCACCTCGACTACCTGACCGACATCGCGCCGCCGGACGTGGCCGTCGTGCTCGTCGTCGGGCGCGCCCACCTGGGTGGCTTCGCCGGCATCGAAGCCGTGGCATCGGCCAAGGCGGAGATCGTGGCCGGTCTCGCCCCTGGTGGCCTGGCGGTGCTCAACTCCGACGACGAGCGGGTGGCCGCGATGTCCACGGTTGCGCCGGGTGAGGTGCTCTGGTTCGGCGAGGGCGAGGGCGCCCAGGTTCGGGCCGAGGACGTGGCGGTGGACGCGAGCGGTCGAGCCCGGTTCACGCTGCGCGGGCCCGACGGTGCGGCCGAGGTCGCGCTGCTCCTGGTCGGCGAGCACCAGGTGCACAATGCGCTCGCGGCGGCGGCGGCGGCGATCGCGGCGGGCCTCGCGATCGAGGTGGTCGCGGCCCGGCTGTCCGAGGCCCGCGCGATCAGCCCGCACCGGATGGCCGTCACCGAGCGGCCGGACGGCGTCACCGTGATCGACGACTCGTACAACGCGAACCCGGACTCGATGCGGGCCGCGCTCAAGGCGCTCGCCGTGATGGCTGGTCGGGACCGGCGGTCGGTGGCAGTTCTCGGGGAGATGCTCGAACTCGGCGAGGATGCCCGGGTGGCGCACGACGAGCTGGGCCGGCTGGCGGTGCGGCTGAACATCTCTCTGCTCGTCGTCGTCGGCGATGGCGCGCGGGCAATTCACGACGGCGCCGCGCACGAAGGTTCGTGGGGTGAAGAGTCGATTCTGGTGCAGGATGTAGCTGCGGCCAAGGCGTTCCTCGACCGCGAGATCGCTCCCGGCGACGTGGTGCTCGTGAAGTCCTCGCACGATGCGGGCCTGTGGCGCCTGGGCGACGACCTGACCGCGACGGAGGACCCCGCATGAGGGCAGTTGTCTTCGCCGGCTTCTTCTCGCTCGTGCTGTCCCTGCTCGGGACGCCGCTGTTCATCCGCTACCTGGTCCGGCACGAGTACGGCCAATTCATCCGGCAAGACGGCCCGACGGCCCATTACACCAAGCGCGGAACGCCGACCATGGGCGGCGTCGTCATCATCGGCGCGACCGTGGTGGGCTGGTTGGCCGCGCTTGCCGTCACCGGCCGGGAACCGGGCGTCTCGGCGATCCTCGTGCTGTTCCTCATGCTGGGCCTCGGGTTCATCGGGTTCCTCGACGACTACATCAAGATCTCCCGGCAGCGCAGCCTCGGTCTGAGTCCACGCTGGAAGATCATCGGACAGGGCGTGGTCGGGGTCACGTTCAGCGTCCTCGCGCTCCATTTCGCGAACGGATCGGGACTGACGCCCGCGTCGACTCGGGTCTCGTTCATCCGCGACACCTCGGTCAACCTCGCTTTCGCCGGCGCCACGGTCGGTCTCGTGCTGTTCGTGCTGTGGGCGAACTTCCTCATCACGGCCTGGTCGAACGCGGTGAACCTCACCGACGGCCTCGACGGCCTGGCAACGGGCGCCTCGGTGATGGTGTTCGCCGCGTACGTGCTGGTCGGGATCTGGCAGCTGAACCAGAGCTGCCAGTTCGTCGAACGCGCCGGTCCCGGCTGCTACGAGGTGCGGGACCCGCGAGACATCGCCATCCTCGCCGCGGCGATCATGGGCGCGTGCTTCGGCTTCCTGTGGTGGAATGCCTCGCCGGCCAGGATCTTCATGGGTGACACCGGCGCGCTCGCGCTCGGAGGTGCGCTCGCGGGTCTGTCGATCATCAGCCGGACCGAGATCCTGGCCGCGATCATCGGTGGGCTGTTCGTCGTGATCGTGCTCTCCGACGTGATCCAGATCGGCTGGTTCAAGATGACCGGCAAGCGGGTGTTCCGGATGGCACCGTTGCACCACCACTTCGAGCTTGGCGGCTGGGGCGAGGTCACGATCGTGATCCGGTTCTGGATCATCGCGGGCCTGTTCGTCGCGCTCGGCCTCGGCGTCTTCTACGCCGAGTGGGTCGTCGGCTAGTGCCCGCGCGTCCACTGCCGCCGCCGGGGGTCGAACTCGACCTCGGCGGTCGCCAGGTCCTGGTCGTCGGCTCTGGCGTGTCCGGTCGGGCCGCGGCCAAGGTGCTCGTCGATCGTGGCGCGACCGTGACGACGGTCGACGAGCACGTGGCGGATGCCGACCACGCCAACCCGGACGCGATCGACCCGACCGCCTTCGACCTGCTGCTGGCCTCGCCGGGCTGGGCGCCGACCACGACCCTGCTTGCCCGCGCGGTGGGTGACGGGGTGCCGGTGTGGAGCGAGGTCGAACTCGCCTGGAGGGTGCGCGCTCAGGGCGAGGATGGCCCGGCGCCCTGGCTCGCGATCACCGGTACGAACGGCAAGACGACGACGGTGGGCATGCTCGAGTCGATTCTCTCCGCGGCCGGGCTGCGGGCTCGCGCCGTGGGGAATGTCGGCCCGCCAGTCGTCGAGGCGGTCGGCGATCCGTCCGTCGACGTGCTCGCGGTCGAGCTCTCGAGCTTCCAGCTGCATTTCACCCATTCCCTCGCGGCGCAGGCGAGCGCGTGCCTGAACGTGGCCGCCGACCACCTCGACTGGCACGGCTCGTTCGCGGGCTACGTAGCCGACAAGGGTCGGATCTTCGAGCGGACCCAGCGCGCTTGCGTCTACAACGTCGCGGACCCGGTCACGGCGCGGCTCGTCCGTGCGGCCGACGTCGGGGAGGGCTGTCGCGCGGTCGGCTTCACCACCGGCTCGCCGGGCGTCGGGCAGCTCGGCGTCGTCGACGACGTCCTGGTCGACCGGGGCTTCGCGCCCGAGCGGCACACCCATGCCGTGGAGCTCGCGACGATCGCCGATCTCGAGCACCTCACCGGGCCGGACGGGCAGGTGCCGCGACACGTCGTCGCGAACGCTCTGGCCGCTGCGGCGCTGGCGCTCGCACACGGTGTCGAACCGGCCTGCGTTCGCGGCGGTCTGCGTGCGTACCGACCCAGGGCACATCGGCTGACGGTACTCGGCGGCCACGACGGGGTCGCGTTCGTGGACGACTCCAAAGCGACGAATGCGCACGCTGCCGAGGCCGCACTGCGGTCCTTCGCCCCGCACAGCGTGGTCTGGATCGCGGGCGGGCTCGCGAAGGGTGCCGAGTTCCACGACCTGGTCGCGCGATGCGCGGACCGACTTCGCGCGGTCGTCCTGATCGGCGAGGACCGCGACCCGCTTCGCCGTGCACTGGAGCGACACGCGACCGCAATCCCGGTCTTCGAGGTCGACCCCGGCGACACTGAGAGCGTGATGACCCGCGCCGTCGAAGCGGCCCGCCGACTCGCCGTCCCGGGCGACACGGTGCTGCTCGCCCCCGCGTGCGCCTCGATGGACCAGTTCGTCTCATACGCCGATCGCGGCGAGCAGTTCACCGCGGCCGTCCGCCGCGTCACCGGAACGGCCGACTGAGGGTAGGCATCGATGGCGGCCGGAACAGGCGTCCGCGCCGGTGCTGGCCGAGCGCCGAGCACCGAGCCGGCAGAACGCGGTGCGATGCTCGGGTACTGGAACAGTGCCGTCACCAGCTACTACCTGCTCACTGGGTCGACGGCTCTGCTCCTCGCGCTCGGCCTCGTCATGGTGCTCTCCAGCTCCACGGTCGACTCGCTCGTCGCCGGGCACTCGCCGTACGCCATCGCACTCAACCAGGCATTGTTCGCGCTCGTCGGCCTGCCGTTGCTCTGGATCACGAGTCGTACGCCGCCGAGCGTGCTCAAGCGGGTGGCCTGGCCGCTGCTCGCCGCGGCGGTCTTCGCGCAGCTCCTCGTGTTCAGCCCGCTGGGCGTGACCCGCAACGGCAACCGCAACTGGATCGTGCTCGCCGGGCAGTCGTTCCAGCCTGCGGAGGCGGCCAAGATCGCCCTCGCGCTCTGGCTCGCCGCGGTGCTCGCCCGCAAACGACCGCTGCTCTCGTCGTGGCGTCACGTCGCGCTCCCGATGGCACCGGTCGCGGTGCTCGTCGTCGGCCTGGTGCTGCTGGGGCACGACCTCGGCACCGCGCTGATCCTGTTGTTGATTATTGCCGGGGCGCTGTTCGTTGCCGGGGCCCCGATCCGGATGCTCGTTGTCATGGGTGGGGGTGCGGGGCTGTTCGTATGGTGGCTCATAGATTCCAGCAAGAACCATTCCGGCCGGATCACCTCGTGGTTGAGCAGCAACTGCGATATCGCCTCCGCGTGCTACCAGACCCAGCATGGGATCTGGGGTCTCGCCTCGGGCGGCTGGTGGGGGCTTGGTCTGGGCGCGAGCCGGGAAAAATGGTCGTACCTGCCGGAGGCGCACAACGACTTCATCTTCGCGATCATCGGTGAGGAGCTCGGCCTGCTCGGCACCCTCCTCGTCCTCGTGCTGTTCGGGGTGATGGCCTTGGTGATCACCCGCATCGTCCACCGGCACAAGGACCCGTTCGTGAAGATCGCGACCGGGGCGATTGGTTGCTGGCTGCTCGGCCAGGCGCTGATCAACATCGGTGTCGTGATCGGGCTCTTCCCGGTGGTCGGCGTTCCGCTCCCGCTGGTCTCGGCGGGCGGCTCCGCCCTGATCACGACGATGGTCGCGCTCGGGATCCTGATCTCTTTCGCGCGGACCGAACCAGGGGCCGCCGAGGCGCTGGCCGCGCGGCCCGGTCTGGTCCGCCGCTCGCTCGCCGTTGTCTCGCGGGGCCGGTCGCGGCGTGGCTGACCCGATCCTGCTCGCCGGTGGCGGCACCGCGGGCCACGTCAACCCGCTGCTGGCGGTGGCGGACGAGTTGCGCCGGCGCGATCCCGATCGACCGATCACCGTTCTGGGCACGGCGACCGGCTTGGAGGCGGATCTGGTGCCGGCGCGCGGATACCCCTTGGTCTTGGTGCCGCGGGTCCCGCTGCCACGCCGCCCGACGGCGGACTGGCTGCGGTTGCCCGCGCGGCTCCGACAGGCGGTACGCGCCGCAGGACGCGCGATCGACGCGTCCGGGGCGCGCGTCGTGGTGGGCTTCGGCGGCTATGTCTCGACGCCGGCCTACCTGGCCGCGCGCCGGCGGGGCATCCCGATCGTCGTGCACGAGGCGAATGCGCGTCCTGGCCTGGCGAACCGGCTCGGCGCACGGCTCACTCGTTTCGTGGGAGTGACGTTCGCGACGACCGCGCTGCCGCACGCCGTGCTGACCGGGATGCCGCTGCGCCGCGAGGTCGCCGAGCTCGCGACCGGCGACCGCGTCGAGGCGCGAACCGCGGCGCGGCAACGGCTCGGGCTGGACCCTCGCGCGCCGCTTCTGCTCGTGACCGGCGGTTCGCTCGGCGCTGCCAGGCTCAACTCCGCCGTCACGGCGGTCGCGCGCGAGCTCGCCGAGGCCGGCGTGCAGGTGCTCCATCTGACCGGTCGCGGCAAGGCGAGCGAGGTACGCGCGGCCATCGCGGGCACCGTGGCGGAGAACACCCACCAGATCCGCGAGTACCTGACCGAGATGGACCAGGCCTACGCCGCGGCCGACCTCGTGCTGGCGCGCTCCGGAGCCGCCACCGTGAGCGAGCTCGCGGCACTCGGGGTGCCATCGGTCTTTGTGCCACTGCCGATCGGGAACGGCGAGCAGCGGCTCAACGCGGAGCCTGTCGTCTCGGCCGGCGGGGCGCTCTTGGTGGCCGACTCGGCATTGACGCCCGACTGGCTCCGGGCGCAGCTGATCCCGCTGCTGCACGATCCCGAGCGCCTCGCCGTCATGGCCCGCGCGGCGAGCGGCGCCGGTGTGGTCGACGGCGCTGCGCGGGTCGTCGACCTGATCGAGCGTGCCCTCGCCAGTCGGGGCGGGGCTTCGCGCGCCGGAGCCGACGGAGCTGGCGCCCGATGAGCGCGACCGAGCCGGAGCTGCGCGCACTGGGACGCGTGCACCTGATCGGGATCGGTGGCGCCGGGATGTCGGCGGTGGCCACCCTCCTCGTCGCCCACGGGGTCCCGGTGAGCGGCTCGGACGCCCGCGGCGGACCGGTGCTCGACTCGCTCCGCGCGATCGGCGTGGACGCGGTCGAGGGACACGACGCGCAACACGTCGACGAGGTGGACACGGTCGTCGTGTCGAGCGCGATCCGCGCCTCGAATGTCGAGCTCACTCGGGCCAGTGAGCGCGGCGTGCGGATCCTGCACCGCTCCGAGGCCTTGGCGGTCCTGATGCACGGTCGCCGCACCGTCGCCGTCGCGGGGGCCCACGGCAAGTCGACGACCTCGGCGATGATCGCCGTCGCTCTCGCGCACGCGGGGCTCGATCCGTCGTTCGCCATCGGCGCGACGGTGCCCGGGGTGCCCGGCGCAGTTGGCGGCGCACGGGCGGGTCGCGGGGACGTGCTGGTGGCCGAGGCGGACGAGTCGGACGGCTCGTTCCTCAACTACTCGCCGGAGATCGCGGTCGTCACCAACGTCGAGCCCGACCACCTGGACCACTACGGTGACGCAGCGGCGTTCGAGTCCGCATTTCTCGCCTTCGCGCACCGGGTACCGCCGACCGGTTGGCTGGTGGCTTGCGCCGACGACGACGGCGCCCGGCGGCTCGCCGAGACCGCGCGGCGCGAGGGCCGACAGGTGCTGACCTACGGTTTCGCGCGCAACGCGGATACCCGGTTGCACGGGTTCGAGACGAGGCCAGGTCCCGACCCGAGAACCGTCCTCGAGCTCGGCACCGATATCCCGGTGCTGGCCGAACGTGTCGGAACTCGCCTCGAGCAGCATCTGGAGCTCGCGGTCCCGGGCGAGCACAACGCCCTGAACGCCGCCGCGGCGTGGAGCGTCTGCCGGCTGCTCGGGGTGTCGAGCGAGGCGGCTGCGGCCGGCCTCGCGGCGTTTCGCGGCACCGGTCGTCGGTTCGACGAGCGTGGCATCGTCGGTGGGGTCCGAGTGGTGGACGACTACGCGCACCACCCCACGGAGGTGGCGGCGCTGCTGTGCGCCGCGCGCTCGGTCGCGAGCGGCGGGCGGGTCCTGGTGCTCTTCCAGCCGCACCTGTACTCGCGGACCCGGATCTTCGCGGCGGAGTTCGCGCGAGCGCTCCAGCTCGCCGACGCGGTGGTCGTGACGGACGTCTACGCCGCGCGCGAGGACCCGGAGCCCGGCGTGACCGGAGCCCTCATCACCGACCGGATCCCGGCCGACGTCGGGGCGATGTTCGTCGCCGATCGCGCCGAGGCCGCACGGGCTGTCGCCGGGCTCGCGCGGCCCGGCGACCTCGTGCTGACCGTGGGCGCCGGAGACGTCACGGAGCTCGGCCCGGCGATCCTCGCGCTGCTGCGTGAGCGGCTGGGCGCGGGCGACCCACCCGAGGTGCCGGAGTGAAGCCGCCGGCCCGACCACACCCGCCGCGATTCGAGCCGCCCGAGCGGGCCAAGCGGACCGTCGCGCCGACGTCGGGCAGTCAGCGCGCCGTCGCATCGTCGTCGCGCCCACCCAGCGAGGGCGCGACGACGCAAAGCCAGCGCCTACGCACCGACGGGGTGGCGGCGCGTGCTCCACGCCCACCGGCGGAGGTGGTGCGGGCAGCCGCGGCCGGCGTCGCGCCCGGGGCTGCCGGGTCACGCTCCGCGCGACGCACCGTGGTCTCGACCCGGTCTGCGTCGCGGTTCGCCGAGCGGGTGGAGTTGCAGCGCCGGCTGACCCGGCGTCGGGCCTATCGGACGGGCGCCGCGATTCTCGTCGTGCTCGCTCTCGGCTGGCTCGGATTGCTCTCGCCGGCGTTCAAGGTGGACCCTTCGCGCGTCGTGGTCACCGGGGCGGACGCGATCGTCGCCCGGGCTGCGATCGACCGTGTCGTCTCGGCCCACGCTGCCGGTGTCCCGCTGCCACGGCTCAACACAGCCGCGCTGCGCGACCGTCTGCTCGAGATCCCGGGGGTCCGAGAGGCGCGGGTGACCCGGGTCTGGCCACGCGGACTTGCGGTGCTGTTGGTCACCCGTCGGCCGGTGGTGGCCGTGCCGACTGCGGGGGCGTTCGTTCTTCTCGACATCGACGGGGTGCAGGTCGGACGGTCGAAGGCCCCGGGGGGGCTTCCGGTGGCGTCCGTGCCGGCGAAGAATGCGCGGACGCTGAGGGCAGTGCTCGAGGTGCTCAGAGGTCTGCCGGCTGGGCTCGCCGGCGAGATCACCAAGGTCGGAGCCGACAGCGAGGACACCGTGACCATGACGATGCGCGGCGGCGCGACGGTCGTGTGGGGGAGTGCGGAGGACACCCAGCTGAAGATCCGGGTCCTGGCCGTGTTGCGCAGCGCGGAGCAGACGAAGGGCGCTCGTGTGTTCGACGTGTCGGCGCCCACCCTGCCGATCACCCGCTCCTGAGCCGGGGCGGGCGGACCCGAGCGGCGTGGTGCCGGGTCGCCGATCCGACGCCAACTCGCGGGGGAGCGGAGCGCGCTCGCGAAACTGAGTGTCCGACACGCGCGTGTCGGTCGTTGCTCCAGTGCCGAGACCGACCTAGCGTGACGCCTAGGACAACCTGACATAACTCTAACCCTCTGGTTGAGGGTGAAGGTTTGGCAGGAGGCATCGTGGGGCCGACCGGTCCGCGACGAGCAGCACGAGAGGCGTCGACATGGCAGCTCCGCAGAACTACCTGGCGGTCATCAAGGTCGTCGGCATCGGCGGCGGTGGCGTGAACGCCGTGAACCGGATGATCGAGGTCGGACTCAAGGGTGTCGAGTTCATCGCGATCAACACCGACGCGCAGGCGCTGCTGATGTCCGACGCGGACGTCAAGCTCGACGTCGGCCGCGAGCTGACCCGCGGGCTGGGCGCCGGAGCCGACCCGGAGGTCGGCCGCAAGGCCACCGAGGACCACACGGCAGAGATAGAAGAGGTGCTCCGCGGCGCCGACATGGTCTTCGTCACGGCAGGCGAGGGTGGTGGCACCGGTACTGGTGGCGCGCCCCTCGTCGCGAGGGTCGCTCGCACGCTCGGCGCCCTCACGATCGGTGTCGTCACTCGTCCGTTCACGTTCGAGGGACGACGCCGCTCCGCCCAGGCGGACACCGGGATCGAGGAACTGCGCTCCGAGGTCGACACGCTCATCGTCATTCCGAACGACCGCCTGCTGTCAATCTCCGACAGCTCCGTCTCGGTGCTCAGCGCCTTCCACTCCGCCGACCAGGTGCTGCTCTCCGGCGTGCAGGGCATCACGGACCTGATCACCACCCCGGGTCTGATCAACCTCGACTTCGCGGACGTCAAGAGCGTGATGCAGGGCGCGGGAAGCGCCCTGATGGGAATCGGTTCGGCCCGCGGTGAGGACCGGGCGGTCCAGGCGGCCGAGCTCGCCATCTCCTCGCCTCTGCTCGAGGCGAGCATCGACGGTGCGCACGGCGTCCTGCTCAGCATCCAGGGCGGCAGCGACCTCGGTCTGTTCGAGATCAACGAGGCGGCCAAGCTCGTCCAGGAGGCCGCACACCCAGAGGCGAACATCATCTTCGGCGCCGTGATCGACGACGCCCTCGGCGACGAGGTCCGCGTGACGGTGATCGCGGCCGGCTTCGACGGCGGCACGCCGCACGTGCGTCGCGACAGCCGCGCACTCGGCCAGATCAGCGCCGGGGCGGTACGCCGTAACGAGGCGCCCGTCATCCCGCCGTCGGCGGCGATCCCGGTGCCCGAGGCGATCGACGCGGACGCGCGACACGCGCGGGTCTCGGTCGACGAGTTCGAGCTCACCGTTCCTGCCTTCCTGTCCAACGACTCGGAGGCGCCGACGACGACCGGCCAGCTCGAGGTCCCGCGGATCTTCGAGGAGGTCGCCGCCCGGCGCGGCGCCGCCGACGAGCTCGACATCCCCGACTTCCTGAAGTAGGGGGACCAGTCCACGCCATGGGCGTCGATCTGCCCGTATTCGAGGTGGACCTGGGACCAGGCGTGCGGGCAGGCTTCACCACTCGCGCCGGCGGGGTGAGCGTCGGCGGCTATGCGCAGCTCAACCTCGGGCTCGAGGTCGGCGACGAGCCACGCCGGGTGCTCGCGAACCGCGAGATCCTCGCAGGTTGGCTCGGCGTACCGATCGCGTTCGCGCACCAGGTACACGGCTCCGGTGTCCGGATCGTCAGCCGGCCCCCCGGTGCGGGCCAGTCCGCGGTGGGCGACGGCGACGCGCTCGTGACGACGTCCACCCGGTTCGGCGTCGGCGTGCTCGCGGCGGACTGCGTCCCGATCCTGCTCGCCGACGCGGCCTCCGGCGTCGTCGCGGCCGTTCATGCCGGGCGACGGGGCCTGGTCGCCGGGGTCGTTCCCCGGGCCATTGACGAGATGGTGGCCGAGGGTGCCCGGTTGCCGCAGATCACGGTCGTCATCGGTCCCGCGATCTGCGGCTCGTGCTACGAGGTGCCGGCCGCGATGCGCGCAGAGGTCGTCGCCGCGATGCGCGGCGCGGGCAGCACCACGTCCTGGGACACGCCGGCTCTCGACCTCGCGGCAGGGGTCGCCGCCCAGCTCCGCGACCGTGGCGTGCGCCACGTCTCACGGGTCAACCTCTGCACCCGCGAGGACGAGCGCTTCTACTCGCATCGCCGGGCCGAGGCCGCCGGGGGCGTCACCGGGCGTTTCGCCGGGGTCGTCCGGCTCGTCGAGCCGCCCGGAACAGCTTGAGCGGCTCCGGGCGTGTCGCCACCGGTCGACCGCGGCGCTCGGTTAGCGTGAAACCGTTGGTCTAGGACTCGCACGACGGCGCTCCTGGACGTGGGATCGTCGCAGTTCAGGGATGGAGAGTCAACGATGGCCGGAGCACTCCGCAAGACGATGCTCTACCTCGGTCTGGCCGAGGATGAGCACGCCGTGGGCGACGACGAACAGTACGTCCTGGGCGACGACGAGCTGGAGGCGAACATGCATGACTACGACGAGCCTCGCGCCACCCCGATCCGTCGCTCCTCGAACGTCCGCCAGATCCAGCAGGGCGCGTCCGAGTTGCGCCGCATCACCACGGTGCACCCGCGCTCGTACAACGATGCGCGCGTCATCGGCGAGGCCTTCCGAGCGGGGACCCCGGTGATCATGAACCTCTCGGAGATGGACGACAACGACGCCAAGCGTCTGGTCGACTTCTCGGCCGGGATCATCTTCGGCCTGCACGGCAGCATCGAGCGGGTCACCAACAAGGTGTTCCTGCTCTCGCCGGCGTACGTCGAGGTGACCGGCGAGGACCAGGAAGCCAATGTCCGCGGCGGCTTCTACAACCAGAGCTGAAGCGTGACCTGGTACGCCACGATCCTTTACGTCGCGGCGCTCGCGTTCTTCGTGATGCTCTGGATCCGCTTTGTCCTCGACTGGGTGCAGCACTTCGCCCGAGACTGGCGTCCGCGCGGTCCGGTGCTGCTCCTTGCCGAAGGCGCGTACTCGGTCACCGACCCGCCACTCCGCGCGATCCGGCGGCTGATCCCGCCGCTGCGCATCGGCACGGTCCAGCTGGACATCGCGTTCATGGTGCTGTTCTTGGCCAGTTGGCTCGCGCTCAACCTGCTTCCAATGCTCTGACCGGGTGACATGCTTGGCACCATCAGTGCGTGGCCATGCGGCGTTGTCGGCGTAAACCAGGCATGATGTCCGCTAGCGTGACCTGTGGCGGTCGGCGGACTGCCTGCCCCACCAGCTCGAATACTGAGGTGACACTGATGGCACTGCTTACTGCAGAAGACGTCCTGAACCGGAAGTTTCAGGCGACGAAGTTCCGAGAGGGCTACGACCAAGACGAGGTCGACGACTTCCTCGATGAGGTCGTCAATACCCTTCGAGCCTTGGCCACGGAGAGTGACGACCTCAAGGGCAAGCTCGCCACAGCCGAGCGACGGATCGCCGAGCTGAGCCGTGCGAGCGCCTCCGCCGCGGCGGTCGCGCCTGCTGCGCCCAAGGTGGAGGCCCCAGTGCCCCCGCCGGTCGAGGTCGCCAACCCCGTGCCCACGCCGCCCGAGTCGGCTCCCGCCCCGGTGGCGGCGCCGATCATGGGTGCGGCTCAGCAGCGGATGAGCGAGCCTGAGTCTGCGACCGGGATGCTGGCACTCGCACAGAAGCTCCACGACGACTACGTCCGTAGCGGCCAGGAGGAGGGCGACCGCATCATCGCGGACTCCAAGACCCAGGGCGCCCGGATCGTCCGGGAGGCCGAGGAGACATCGAGCCGCACCCTCGCTCAGCTCGAGCAGGAGCGCTCGCTCCTCGAGCGCAAGATCGACGAGCTCCGGGTCTTCGAGCGCGACTACCGGACGCGCCTCAAGAGCTACCTGGAGAACCTGCTGGGCGATCTGGACTCGCGCGGCAGCGGTGCGCCGACCCGGACGACCGACGCCGACGAAGCCGCCGCTCAGCCGCCGCACTTCGGCGGATAACAGTCACTCAGGCCCAACGCTCGTCAACACACCACGCCGGGACTGATCCGGCGTGGTGTGTTGTCTATGTCGGCATGAGGGGCCTAGTCTCTGCTGACTTGTAGTGGAGGAGGGTGATGGCTGTGAAGAACACTGCGACGAAGGCACCGAGCACCGAGCTGCGGACTGACCTCAGCAGGATCGCGCGCACCTTCCCCGTGCGGGAGGGCGAGAAGGCGTGGACCGTGAGTGAGGTCCGCACGATCGCCTCGGAGCTGTCCACCGAGATCGCGCGACTCCGGACGGAGCTGGCCGACGCCGACGCCGATCTCTCCGAGCTGCTTCGCAACTCCGGCGACGGCGCGGGCGACGACCAGGCCGACTCGGGATCGAGTGCGCTCGAGCGCGAGCAGGAACTCACCCTCGTCAACAACACTCGCGACCTGCTCGCGCAGAACACGCACGCGCTCGCCCGCATTGACGAAGGCACGTTCGGTACCTGCGAGCTGTGCGGCCAGCCGATCGGCAAGGCGCGGTTGCACGCCTTCCCGCGCGCCATCCTGTGCGTGCAGTGCAAGCAGCGACAGGAGCGGCGCTGACGCACTCTCCGGCGTGCGAGACTTCTCGCAATGCCTGAGACCACCGCGCCGACGACGTCGAGACGCCGCCGCTGCACCACCGTTCTCGCCCTGATCGCCCTCGCGGTGTTCGTCGCTGACCAGGCGACCAAGGAGTGGGCGCTGGCGAGCCTGAGCCCCGGGCGGCGACCGTCGCTGTTCGGCGGGTTCTTCACTCTGCACCTGGTCCGCAATCCCGGGGCTGCCTTCTCCTTCGCCACCGGAACGACGTGGGTCTTCACCCTGGTCGCGCTCGCCGTCGTCGTCGCAATCGTCCGGATCGCGCGCCGACTGCGCTCGCATTCCTGGACCGCGGCGCTCGGTCTGCTCCTCGGCGGTGCGCTCGGCAACCTGGCGGACCGACTGTTCCGGGCGCCCGGTGTGGCGCGCGGCCAGGTGCTCGACTTCATCGACTACCACGGCTGGTTCGTCGGGAACGTCGCGGACATCGGGATCGTGACCGGCGCCATCCTCCTCATCCTGATTTCGGCCGTCGGCGTCACCGTCGACGGCAACCGCGCCGCCGCCCGACAGCACGAAACAGTCCACCAGGATGTCTGAGCTCCGCTCGCTGCCGGTTCCCGACGGCCTCGAGGGCGAGCGGGTCGACGCGGGTCTGGCCCGCCTGTTGGGCCTGTCCCGGACCCGTGCGGCCGAGCTCGCCGCCGACGGCCATGTCACGCTCGACGGGCGTGAGCTCGGAAAGTCCGATCGGCTGGTGGCGGGCGGATGGCTCGAGGTCGAGCTACCGGGCCCGGCGGCGCCGGTCGAGCAGACTCCGCCGGAGCCGGTGCCGGGCCTGCGCATCGTCCACGACGACGACGACCTGGTGGTGGTGGACAAGCCGGTCGGCGTGGCCGCGCACCCCTCACCTGGCTGGACCGGTCCTACCGTGGTCGGTGCCCTGGCCGCGGCGGGGTACCGGATCGCAACCTCCGGCGCGGCCGAACGGCAAGGCATCGTGCACCGGCTCGACGTCGGGACCTCGGGCCTGATGGTCGTAGCGAAGAGCGAGCACGCCTACACCGTGCTCAAGCGCGCGTTCAAGAACCGCACGGTCGACAAGGTCTACCACGCCGTCGTCCAGGGACACCCCGAGCCGACGGTGGGCACGATCGACGCACCGATCGGCAGGCACCCCAGCGCGGACTTCAAGTTCGCGGTCACGGCGGCCGGGAAGCCCTCGATCACCCACTACGAGGTGCTCGAGATGGTCCCCGCCGCCTCGCTGGTGGAGATCCACCTCGAGACCGGACGGACACACCAGATCCGAGTCCACTTCGCGGCTCTTCGGCACCCGTGCGTCGGCGACCTCACCTACGGCGCCGACCCCAGCCTCGCCGCACGGATCGGGCTGACCCGGCAGTGGCTGCACGCGCTCCGGCTCGGCTTCGAGCACCCGTCCACGGGAAGGTGGCTCGAGGTGGAGAGCACCTACCCGGCGGACCTCGCGGCCGCCCTGGAGATCTTGCGCGGGCCGAACGCGTGAGCGACGCGCTCACCGTGGAGGTCGTCACGACTCCGGAACAGCTCGCCGCGGCCCTCGCGATCCGCGTCACGGTGTTCGTCGGCGAGCAGCGTGTCCCGCTCGAGCTCGAGGAGGACGACGCCGACCACGAACCAGGCACCGTGCACCTCCTGGCCCTGCTTGGCGGCGCGCCGGTGGGCGCTGCCCGGCTGCTGCCACCGCACGCTCCCGGTGAGGCGGCGCACATCGGACGCGTCGCGGTGCTTCAGCACGCGCGTGGGCGGCACATCGGGGTCGCGCTGATGCGCGCCGCGGAAGCCGAGGCGTGGCGGCGGTGCACCCACGGGGCGTGGCCTCCCGCGGACGTCGATCCGGCATTTGGTGCAGCGCCGGCGCTGCGGATCGAGCTCAGTGCCCAGGAGGCGGCGGTGCCCTTCTACCAGCGGCTCGGGTACGCGGTCGGCGAGCGCCGCTACCTCGACGCCGGGATCTGGCATCGCGACGCCGCGCGGACGCTGACCGGGCCGCCCGCGGGCAATGCGCACTGAGACGGCACGCCGCAGGCTCAGCCAGCCCGAGCGCGTGGCGGGCAGCGTGAGGGCGTCGTGTGGCGGTCCCGGTGTGGCGGCCCGGGACACCTAGAATCACGGGCATGGCTGCTCCCGGCGGGTCCGACTTCGCGCACCTCCACGTGCACACCGAGTACTCGATGCTCGACGGAGCGGCCCGCATCGACGACCTCTTCGATGAGGCCAACCGGCTGGGTCAGACATCGATGGGCATCACCGACCACGGCTACGTCTTCGGCGCCCACGAGTTCTGGTCCAAGGCGCGCAAGCACGGCATCAAACCGGTGATCGGCGTCGAGGCGTACCTCACCCCGGGCACCAGCCGCCTGGACCGGACCCGGGTCCGGTGGGGTGAGGCGCACCAGGCCGCCGACGACGTCTCGGGCGGCGGTGCGTACACGCACGCGACGATGTGGGCGCGCACCACGGAAGGCATGCACAACCTGTTCCGGATGGCCTCGCTCGCGTCCCTCGAGGGCCAGTTCTACAAGCCCCGGATGGACCGCGAGCTGCTCTCGCGCTACTCCCGCGGAATCATCGCGACGAGCGGCTGCCCGTCCGGCGAGGTGCAGACCAGGCTCCGGCTCGGCCAGTACGACGAGGCGCTGCGTGCGGCCGGCGAGTTCCGGGACGTCTTCGGCGCGGAGAACTTCTACGTGGAGCTGATGGACCACGGGCTCGACATCGAGCGACGCGTCCGCGGCGACCTGCTCCGGATCGCCAAGGAGCTGGGCGCGCCGCTGGTGGCGACGAACGACCTGCACTACACCCGCGCCGAGGACCAGCACGCGCACGAGGTGCTGCTGTGCGTGCAGTCCGGCAAGACGCTCGCCGACCCGAACCGCTTCAAGTTCGACGCGAACGACTTCTATCTCAAGTCGAGCGAGGAGATGCGCCGGATCTGGGCGGATCTCCCGGAGGCGTGCGACAACACGCTGCGGATCGCCGAGGCCTGCGAGGTCGATTTCGTCGAGAGTGCGGCCACCTACATGCCGCGGTTTGACGTTCCGACCGGCGAGGACGAGACCTCCTGGTTCGTCAAGGAGGTCGAGCTCGGGCTGCACCGGCGCTTCCCGACCGGTATCCCGGACGAGGTGCGACGCCAAGCCGAGTACGAGACCGAGGTCATCACCTCTAAGGGCTACGCGGGCTACTACCTCGTCGTCGCCGACTTCATCAACTGGTCCAAGGCCAACGGCATCCGGGTCGGACCAGGACGTGGCTCCGGAGCCGGTTCGACCGCCGCGTTCGCGATGGGTATCACCGAGCTCGACCCGCTCAAGAACGGCCTGTTCTTCGAGCGCTTCCTCAACCCCGAGCGCGCGTCCCTGCCCGACTTCGACATCGACTTCGACGAGCGCCGCCGCGGTGAGGTGATCCGTTACGTCACCGAGAAGTACGGCGAGGAGCGGGTGGCGCAGATCGTCACCTACGGCACGATCAAGGCCAAGCAGGCGGTCAAGGACGCGTCCCGGGTGCTCGGCTATCCGTTCGCGATGGGCGAGAAGCTCACCAAGGCGATGCCGCCCTCCGTGATGGGCAAGGACGTCTCGCTGGCCGGCATCTTCGACCCGGAGCACGACCGGCACGCCGAGGCGGAGGAGTTCCGGCAGGTCGTCCTCGCGGACCCGGACGCCCAGACCGTGGTGGAGACCGCGCGGGGACTGGAGAACCTCAAGCGCCAATGGGGCGTGCACGCGGCCGGCGTCATCATGTCGAGCCAGGACCTCATCGACATCATCCCGATCATGCGCCGCGAGCAGGACGGCGCGATCATCACGCAGTTCGACTACCCGACGTGCGAGGCGCTCGGCCTGGTCAAGATGGACTTCCTCGGCCTGCGCAACCTGACGATCCTGGACGACGCGCTGGCGAACATCGTCGCGAACGGGAAGGCGCCGGTGGTCCTGGAGACCCTGTCGTGGGACGACGCCCCCACCTACGAGCTGCTCGGACGCGGCGACACGCTGGGCGTCTTCCAGCTCGACGGCGGTCCGATGCGCTCGCTGCTCCGGCAGATGCGTCCGGACGAGTTCGAGGACATCTCGGCCGTCATCGCGCTGTACCGACCCGGCCCGATGGGCGCGAACACGCACGTCAACTACGCGCTGCGCAAGAACGGGCTGCAGGCGATCAGGCCCATCCACCCCGAGCTCGAGGAACCCCTGGCCGAGATCCTCTCGACCACCCATGGCCTGATCGTCTACCAGGAGCAGGTGATGGCGATCGCTCAGAAGGTGGCCGGGTACAGCCTGGGCGCCGCTGACCTGTTGCGCCGGGCGATGGGCAAGAAGAAGAAGGAGATCCTGGACAAGGAGCTCGTCCCGTTCGCGGAGGGCATGCGCGCGAACGGCTTCTCCGACCGCGCCATCTCGACCCTGTGGGGCATCCTCGTCCCGTTCTCCGACTACGCCTTCAACAAGGCGCACTCCGCGGCCTACGGACTCATCTCCTACTGGACCGCGTACCTCAAGGCCAACTACCCGACCGAGTACATGGCGGCCCTGCTCACCTCGGTCCGCGACGACAAGGACAAGTCGGCGCTGTACCTCGGTGAGTGCCGGCGGATGGGCATCATCGTGCTGCCGCCGGACGTCAACTCCTCCGACGCTGACTTCACCGCCGTCGGCACGGACATCCGATTTGGTCTGACCGCGGTGCGCAACGTCGGCGCCAACGTGGTCGAGGCGATCGTCACCACGCGCCACCAGAAGGGCGCCTTCGCGTCGTTCACCGACTTCCTCGACAAGGTGCCGGCCGTCGTTTGCAACAAGCGGACGATCGAGTCGCTCATCAAGGCGGGTGCGTTCGACTCGCTCGGTCACGGTCGCCGCGCCCTGGTGACGGTGCACGAGCAGGCCGTCGACGCCGTCGTGGACGTCAAGCGCAACGAAGCGGTCGGCCAGTTCGACCTTTTCGGCGGCGCTGGGCTCGAGGACGGCGTGTCGCGGTTCAGCGTCGAGGTTCCGGACATCCCGGACTGGGACAAGAAGCAGCGGCTCGCCTTCGAGCGCGAGATGCTCGGGCTCTACGTCTCGGACCACCCGCTGCTGGGCCTCGAGCACGTGCTCGCCCAGCTCGCGGATCTCACGATCGCCGCGTTGATGGCCGACGAGAGCCGTAAGGACGGTTCGACGGTCACGATCGCCGGCCTGGTGACCTCCCTGCAGCGCCGGATGTCGCGCAACGGCAACCCGTGGGCCTCGGTGACCATCGAGGACATCGACGGCTCGATCGAGGTCAACTTCTTCGGCGAGACCTACCTCGCGTACTCGACGGCGCTGGTGGAGGACGCCGTCGTCGTGGTGCGCGGTCGGGTCCGGTGGCGCGACGACCAGATGCAGCTGATGGCGCTCGAGATGTCCCTGCCGGACGTCTCCGTCGCCGACGACGCGCCGGTCACCCTGTCCCTGCCGGTCAACAGGTGCACTCCGCCGGTCGTGCAGCGGCTCAAGGAGGTGCTCGCGACCCACCCGGGCGTGACCGAGGTCCACCTGCGGTTGATCAGCCCGGGCCGCTCGACGATGATGCGGCTCGAGGACGGGCTCCGGGTGCAGCGCTCGCCGGCACTGTTCGGCGATCTCAAGGCGCTGCTCGGCCCGAGCTGCCTCGCTTCCTGAGCCTCGCTTCCTGAGCCTCGCTTCCTGGGCCTGGCGTCCTGGGCCTGGCCGGCTGCCCCCGGCAGAGCGCCCGGTCAGAATGGCGGAGGATCAGGGTCCGACTCGTGAGGCGGTGGCGTGCCGCCGGTCCGGGCCGCTCTCCGGACGGGCGTGGTCCAGTCGAACGTGCCCGGCTCCGGCTGCTCGAGGAGCCATCCGCCGTGAGTCTTCAGCAGGTGGTGGTGGCGGCACAGCGCTCCGAGGTTCGCTGCAGACGTGGCGCCGCCGCTGGCGTAGGGAACCGTGTGGTCGATGTCGCAGCTGCCGGCCGCGGCGTTGCAGGTCGGCATGACGCACGCGCCGTCACGCAGCCGGATGATCTCGGCGAGCTCCTTCGGCGGGCGGTATCGGGTTTGTCCGTAGTCGAGGACCTGACCGGTGGCCGGGTCCGTCAGCAGTCGCCGCCAGGTGGAGGTGGGATCGGCCGCGATGCGGCGGGCCTGAGCGGGGGCAATCGCGCCGTAGCCCGTCAGGGTCGCTGCGGCCGCGTCGTCGCCGGCCAGGACGCCGATCGGG
>Ga0066797_1000088_pt1 | contig 27134 bp, 18 predicted proteins | sample PersoiDNA2013193_FD_76335 | JGI IMG/M metagenome (GOLD analysis project Ga0066797, IMG submission 76335) | Permafrost soil microbial communities from the Arctic, to analyse light accelerated degradation of dissolved organic matter (DOM) -... | ecosystem: Environmental > Terrestrial > Soil >... | reverse complement strand
GCTTCGTCTCTTCCTCGGTCGGCAACCAGTACGAACGAGCACTACGTCAGCTGTTGGCGGGGTGCCGGTAACGGAACGACCACCGCGATCGGCACCGTTGGGTCGTGTTAGGCCCGGCTCGCCGGCTCCTCAACTTCCCCGGCCGCGTGCCGCGCCAAGACGAAGAGCAGGTCGGAGAGCCGGTTGAGGTAACGGAGTGCGTCCTGGCTGACGGCGTGGCCGCACACCTGAGCCCGCACGACGTGCCGTTCCGCGCGGCGTGCGACCGTTCGGGCGTGGTCGATCGCTGCACCGGTCGCGGTCGTACCGGGAACCACAAAGACGGGCCGCAGGGGGCGCTCGGCCACGAGCCGGTCGATCAGCGTTTCGAGCTCGGAGATCATCGCCGGCGTGACGAGCGAGACGCCTGCGGTCAACCGGTCACGCCGATCGGGGTTCGCGGCCAGGTCGGACCCGACGACGAACATCTCCCGCTGCAGCCGGAGCAGCAGGTCCGCCAGCTGCGGGTCGGCGGATGCGCAGCGCGCGACCCCGAGCAGGGCGACCGCCTCGTCGACGTCCCCGTACGCATCCACCAGTTCGTCGCCCTTGGAGACCCTGCCCCCGAGGAACAGCCCGGTGGTGCCGTCGTCGCCTATCCTTGTGTAGATGCGGCTCATTGCTGCCTTCGGTCGGTGTGTGGCGTGGTGCGTTGCGGTCTTGCCGGCACTGCGGAGCGCCGAGTTAAGGATCCTCCACCACGGTAACGGCGTACCGGCGTGGGTAGAAAGGCTGCGAGTCGGCCAGCCGTTGGCGTAGCATCGCGGCGTCGACCCGGTCACGCGGGGCGGCAGATCCGCTCCAACGTTCTACGCCAGGGGAAGCCGGTCGAAGTCCGGCGCTGACCCGCAACCGTAGGTCGCGACGGTCCGACCGTGCGACGAGCCGGGAAACCTGCCCAGAACGAGTACTCCATCCGCCGAGGTCTGCGGAAAGGAGCTCGAATCGTCGCATCCGCACGCACTTCTCGGCTCAGCCAGGAGACCGTCGGAGCTCGAAGTGCCGGGCCCTCGCCGACCGCTCTCTCGAGAGGCACCCTGGTGCGAAGGCCGACCACCGCGCTGCTCCACGCTTTGTTGACCGCCGTGCTTGTGCCGTTGTCCGCCTCGACGGCAGCTGCCGGCACTGCGGGCCAGGTGCCGACCCCGGTCGGTGCGTGCACTGACGGATCCGGCGTGACGGTCGTTGTCGACTTCACGGACGTCGGGGGCGAGGTGGAGGTTGGCTGTGCGGCCGGCGATCCGGCCACCGGGCGGCAAGCACTCACCAACGCCGGGTTCACCGCCACCGACGCCTCCTCCGGCATGATCTGCGCGATCAACGCAGCCCCCGACCCGTGCCCGGAGACGTTCAAGGGCTCGTACTGGTCGTACTGGTCGGCCGAGCCCGGAGCGGCCTGGACCGCGTACCAGGTGGGTGCGGACTCCAGCGACCCGGCACCGGGCGGGATCGAGGGGTGGCGGTACAACGACGGGACGAGCGGACCGAGCATCCTCCCCGCCGCAATCCAGACTGCGACCAAGCAGCCAACCGAGCGATCAGCCGAGCAGCCCACCGAGAAGGCCTGCCAGGATGCCGACCCGGGTCCGACACCGGCGACCCTGGCCGGCATCGCCGTCGGCGCCCTGTTGCTGGTCGCCGCGGTGCTTGTCGCACGCCGTCGTCGCACCACCAGCGCCAGCCGCGACTGAGGCCATCCGTGGTCACCGCCGCACCGGCGCCCGAGCTACTCCATCAGCCACGGGTGTCACGTGAGCACCCTGCGCCGCGTGGATGGCGGCCGACCTGGGCCGGGCACGCTCCCGGCCGGCCCGTCCATCCGCTGGCGTGGTGGGCATGGGCGCTCGGGCTGGCCGTGGCGGTCACCCGCACGGCCAACCCGCTGGTGATCGGCCTGCTGCTGGCTGCGACGGTGCTGGTCGTCGTCGTGCGTCGGGGCGACTCGCCCTGGGCTCGCGCCTTCGGGGCGTATCTCGTGCTGGGCGGGGTGATCATCGCGGTCCGGGTGGGCTGCTACGTGCTGGTCGGCTTCAAGACCGGTGGCCCCGTGCTGGTCGGCTTGCCGACGATCCCGCTGCCCGACTGGGCCGCGGGCATCTCTCTCCTCGGGCCCGTGCACACCCCGGGGCTGCTTGCGGCCGCCCGCGGCGGGTTCCGGCTCGCCGCCCTCATCGTCTGCGTCGGCGCGGCGAACGCGCTCGCCAACCCGAAACGGGCCCTGCGCTGCCTGCCGGCCTCGCTCCACCACGTCGGCACCGCCGTGGTGATCGCCGTGACGGTGACCCCCCAGCTCGTCACGTCCTTGGTGCGGGTCCGCCGTGCGCAACGCCTGCGTGGCCAGGACCGACGCGGGCCGCGTTCGGTGCTGTCGTGCGCGCTCCCCGTCCTCGCCGACGCGCTCGACAGGTCGCTCGAGCTGGCCGCCTCGATGGACTCACGCGGCTACGCGAGGTCGGTGCCAGGTCGCAGTGGCGCGGGTATCACCGCCACGCTGCTGGGGTCACTCCTCGCGGCGGCGCTCGGCACCTACGGCCTGCTCGACGGGTCGTCACCGGTATGGCTGGGGCTCCCGGTGCTCGCGGCGGGGGCGCTCGTCGCCCTCTCCGGTTCGGTGCTGGCCGGGCGCCGCGTCCAGCGCACGCGATACCGCCCGGACCCGTGGCAGCTGCGCGAGAGCGTGGTGGCCGGCTGCGGGGTGGTGGTCGCACTGCTGCTCGTCGGCACCCTGGGGACGGACCCGGCCGGGCTCGACCCCTCGCTCAGCCCGCTCACCTGGCCGAGCGTGCCGCCGGTCGCCGTGCTGTGCGCGCTGCTGGCCGCACTCCCGGCGGCGCTCCCGGCGGCCCACCAGGGTCGATCCCGATGATCCGCTTCGAGCACGTCAGCGTGACGTATACCGGCGAGACAGACCCCGTGCTGCGCGACGTCAGCACGCAGATTGGCGAGGGCGAGCTGTGCCTCGTCGTCGGTCCCACGGGATCGGGCAAGTCGACACTCCTGCGGGCCGCCTGCGGCCTCGTGCCACACTTCAGCGGCGGTCTGCTCGCGGGCCGCGTCCTGATCGGCGGCCGGGACACCCGAGACCACCGGCCGCGCGACCTCGCCGACGTGGTCGGCGTCGTCGGCCAGGACCCGCTCGCGGGGTTCGTCACCGACTCTGCGGAGGAAGAACTGGCCTACGGCATGGAGCAGCTCGGGCTGGCGCCCGCCGTGATGCGCAAGCGGGTCGAGGAGGTGGTCGACCTGCTCGGGCTGGGCGCGCTGCGGTCCCGGCCGCTCGCCGACCTGTCCGGTGGGGAGCAGCAGCGGGTCGCACTGGGCGCCGTGTTGACGAGCCAACCGCGCGTGCTCGTGCTCGACGAGCCGACCTCCGCGCTCGACCCGGCCGCGGCCGAGGAGGTGCTGGCAGCCATCACGCGCCTCGTGCACGACCTCGGGGTGACCGTCCTGCTTGCCGAGCACCGCCTGGAGCGGGTGGTGCAATACGCCGACCACATGATCAGCCTGCGCGGCGACGGAACAGCGGTCGACGGTTTGCCGTCCGACGTGTTCGGCGACTCGGCGGTCGCGCCCCCCATCGTCGAGCTCGGCCGGCTCGCCGGGTGGTATCCCCTGCCGCTGTCGGTGCGCGACGCCCGACGCCGCGTCGCACCACTGCGCGAGCGGCTCGCGAGATCCGCCGCGGTCGTGCCCGCACGGATCGTCCGGCCCGGCGCTGCGGTTCTCTCCGTTCATGACCTGCACGTCCAGCACGGGCGGGTGCACGCTGTCCGCGGGGCCGACCTGGACCTGCGCGCCGGTGAGGTGGTCGCCGTGATGGGGCGCAACGGTTCGGGCAAGTCGTCGCTGCTGTGGGCACTGCAGGGCAGCGGTCCCCGGTCGGGCGGGACCATCCGGATCACGGCTCCGTCGGGGGAGGTCGACCCAGCAGCCCTAAGCGCCGCGCAGGCCCGACGGCACGTCGCCCTGGTGCCGCAGACGCCGTCCGACCTGCTCTACCTGGACACGGTGAGCGGCGAGTGTGCGACCGGCGACGCGCAGGCCGATGCGGCCCCGGGTACGACGCGCGCGCTGCTGACGCGAATCGCGGGGCCGGTCCGCCCCGGCGTGCACCCGCGGGACCTGTCGGAGGGGCAGCGGCTGGCTCTCGTGCTGGCGATCCAGCTGGCGGCCGCACCGCCGGTGGTGCTCCTCGACGAGCCCACCCGTGGTCTGGACTACGCAGCCAAGCGGCGCCTGACGGATGTACTCGCCGAGGTTGTGGCCGGTGGAGGCGCGGTGCTACTGGCCAGCCATGACGTGGAGTTCGTCGCCGGGTGCGCCGATCGCGTCCTCATCCTGGCTGACGGCGAGATCGTGGCCGACGGAACCGCCCGGGAGGTATTGGTCGCCTCGCCGATCTTCGCGCCCCAGGTGGCAAAGGTGCTCTTTCCGCTCGAGCTGCTCACGGTCGAGGCCGTGCGGGCGGCGCTCGGGACGACGCCATGACCGCTCCGGCAGCCGCGTCGGCCGTGCCGTTCACGCCGCGGACCGCGCTCGCCCTGGTGCTCGCCTCGATCGTCGGCGTGCTGGCCTTCTGCTGGCCGCTGCTGATCGACCCGAGGCGCGCCCTGGCGCGGGGCACGGATGCCCCGCTCGTCCTGGCGGTGGTGCTGCTCTGCGTGCTGGCCGTGGTCTTTGTCGCGATGGGCGACGGCGGCATCGACGTCAAGGCCATCGCGGTGCTCGGCCTGCTCTCTGCAGTCGGGGCGGTGCTCCGGCCGCTGTCCGGCGGGACCGCGGGGGTGGAGACGGTGTTCCTCGTCATCGTCCTGGGCGGACGTGTCTTCGGTCCAGGCTTCGGATTCGCCCTAGGGTCGATCACGCTGTTCGCCTCCGCTCTGCTGACCGGCGGCGTCGGGCCCTGGCTTCCCTTCCAGATGCTCGCCGCCTCCTGGGTCGGGCTCGGTGCGGGCCTGCTCCCTCGGCGACTGCGCGGACGCTGGGAGGTCGTCGCGCTCGCCACCTATGCGGCGCTCGCTGGGCTCGGGTATGGGCTGACGATGAACATGTCGTGGTGGCCGTTCCAACTCGGCGGCGACACTGCTCTGTCCTTTGTCGCCGGCGGCCCGGCTGCGGACAACCTCCACCGGTTCCTGCTGTACAGCCTCGCAACCTCGCTGGGGTGGGACGTGGGGCGCGCGACCACCACCGCGGTGGGGGTCGCCGTCGTCGGTCGGCCAGTCCTAGCGATCCTGCGGCGGGCCGCCACCCGGGCCGCCTTCGCCCCTACCGAACCTGTCCCCGAACCTGTCCCCGAACCCGGTGCCGAACCCGGTGCCGAACCCGGTGCCGAACCCGGTGCCGAACTGGTTCACTGAGACACCCGCGACATGCCGGACTGAAGTCCCGCGCGGACTCGTGGACCCAACATATGGTGGTCGTCGGAGATGTGAAGGCCACAACTAGTGGTCGGCGGGCTTCGGGGGTCCTTCAAGGGAGATGGCATGAGTGAGACTTCGCAGGCAGCCGGGCAAGCAGGGACGACCGGCGGCGGCCGGGCCCGGAAGCCAGGGCTGACCATCGACCGGGTATTCAGCACGGCCGGCACCCACCCCTACGACGACATGGTGTGGGAACGACGCGACGTCGTCCAGACGAACTGGAGATCGGGTGAGACGGTCTTCGAGCAGAAGGGCGTGGAGTTCCCGCGGTCCTGGTCTCTGAACGCGGCGACGATCGTCACGACCAAGTACTTCCGGGGCGCTCCCGGGTCCGACGCGCGCGAGTCCAGCCTGAAGCAGCTCATCGACCGCGTGGTGCACGCGTACGTCAGGGCAGGCAAGGACAACGACTACTTCATGACCGACGCCGACGCGGAGGTGTTCGAGCACGAGCTGACCTGGATGCTCGTGCACCAGGTGTTCTCCTTCAACTCCCCCGTCTGGTTCAACGTGGGCACGCCCTCGCCGCAGCAGGTCAGCGCGTGCTTCATCCTCGCCGTCGACGACACGATGGACTCGATCCTGAACTGGTACCGCGAGGAGGGCCTGATCTTCAAGGGCGGCTCCGGCGCAGGCCTGAACCTCTCGCGCATCCGCTCGTCCAAGGAGCTGCTCTCCTCCGGCGGGACCGCAAGCGGCCCGATCTCCTTCATGCGTGGCGCCGACGCGTCCGCCGGGACCATCAAGTCCGGCGGGGCGACCCGCCGCGCGGCCAAGATGGTCGTCCTCGACGTCGACCACCCAGACATCGAGGAGTTCGTCGAGACCAAGGCGCACGAGGAGGGCAAGATCCGCGCGCTGCGGGAGGCCGGCTACGACATGGACCTCGGCGGCAAAGACATCATCTCGGTCCAGTACCAGAACGCGAACAACTCGGTCCGGGTCACCGACGAGTTCATGCGCGCCGTCGAGCAGGGCACCGGTTTCGGCCTCACCGCCCGGCAGGACGGGCGCGTCATCAAGACCGTCGACGCCAAGAAGCTGTTCCGCAAGATCTCTCAGGCGGCCTGGGAGTGCGCCGACCCTGGGCTGCAGTACGACGGCACGATCAACGACTGGCACACGAGCCCCGAGTCCGGGCGGATCACCGCGAGCAACCCATGCAGCGAGTACATGCACCTGGACAACTCCTCGTGCAACCTCGCCTCACTGAACCTGCTGGCCTTCCTGCGCGATGACGACACCTTCGACACCGAACGTTTCGTCGCGGCGGTCGAGCTCGTCATCACGGCGATGGAGATCTCGATCTGCTTCGCCGACTTCCCGACCGAGGCGATCGCCCAGACCACGCGCGACTTCCGCCAGCTGGGCATCGGCTATGCCAACCTCGGTGCGCTGCTGATGGCGACCGGGCACGGCTACGACTCCGAGGGCGGACGCTCGCTGGCGGGCGCCATCACCTCCCTGATGACCGGAACGGCGTACCGGCGCTCCGCTGAGCTGGCCGGCGTCGTCGGTGCCTACGACGGGTATGCCCGCAACGCCGAGGCGCACCAGCGCGTCATGCGCAAGCACGCTGCCGCCAACGAGGCTCTCGTGACGCTCGGCGCGATGGACGCCGACATCCACGCCGCCGCGACCACCCAGTGGCGGGACAGCCTGACTCTGGGCGCGGCGAACGGGTGGCGCAACGCCCAGGCGAGCGTCCTCGCGCCGACCGGGACCATCGGCTTCATGATGGACTGCGACACCACCGGGATCGAGCCGGATTTCTCTCTCGTGAAGTTCAAGAAGCTCGTCGGCGGCGGATCGATGCAGATCGTCAACCAGGCCATCCCACGGTCGCTGAATCAACTCGGGTATACCCAGGAGACGATCGAGGCGATCGTTGAGTACGTCGCCGAGAACGGCCACGTCGTGGACGCCCCAGGGCTGCGGCCCCAGCACTACGCGATCTTCGACACCGCGATGGGCCGGCGCTCGATCGCGCCGATGGGTCACGTGTTGATGATGGCTTCCGTCCAGCCGTTCCTGTCGGGTGCCATCTCGAAGACCGTGAACGTGCCGCAGAGCGCCACGGTCGAAGAGATCGAGGAGATCTACTACGAGGGCTGGAAGCACGGTCTCAAGGCCTTGGCCGTCTACCGGGACGACTGCAAGGTCGGACAACCGCTCTCCGACAGCAAGTCGGCGCCCGCCGAGCGGCCCACCCGCACGGAGGAGACGCCAACCGCTCCGGCGCCCGTGCCCGTGGCGACCCCGCCCCTCGCCGGGCCTGTCCGTAGGAGGCTCCCGAAGTCCCGGCCATCGATCACGACGTCGTTCACGGTGGGCGGCGCCCAGGGGTACCTGACCGCCGGCTCCTACCCCGATGACGGGCTCGGCGAGATCTTCCTGCGGCTTGGCAAGCAGGGGTCGACGCTGGCCGGGGTGATGGACGCCTTCTCGATCGCCATCTCGATCGCCCTGCAGCACGGCGTACCGCTCGAGACCTTCGTGCAGAAGTTCACCAACTTGCGCTTCGAGCCCGCCGGGATGACCGACGATGCGGACGTCCGGATGGCGCAGTCGATCATGGACTACATCTTCCGGCGGCTGGCGCTGGACTACCTGCCCTACGAGACGCGGGCCGGGATGGGTATCCACACCACCGAGGAGCGCACCCGCCACCTCGACACGGGCTCCTACGAGCTGGTCGAGGACGCGGAGCTGGAGTCGATGAACCAGACCACCGGCTCGGTGCCGGCAGCCGAGGCCACCCCGGACCGGCCAGTCGCCGCGACGGCCTCCGCTGCGCCCGCACCAGGTGCGGAGTCCGTCGCGATCCACTCCTCGACCGAGCTGTTCGAGCTGCAGCAGGGTCGCACGGCCGACGCCCCGCTGTGCCTCTCGTGCGGGATCAAGATGCGCCCCTCGGGCTCCTGCTACGTCTGCGAAGGCTGCGGTTCCACCAGCGGCTGCAGCTGATGCTGGAGGTTACGGCCATGTCCGGCGTATTGGTCACCGGTCGGCCGTGACCCAGATCGTGATCAGACGGATCTAAGCCGAGGCCGCCGCCGACGACGGATTCCCGGTCCTCGTCGACAGGCTCTGGCCGCGCGGCGTCGCCGGGGCCATCGCTGCGCTCGATCGCTGGGACAAGGATGTGGCGCCCCGGTGAGCGACTATCCGCCGACGTAGGACATCCTTGGGTTCCGGTGGTTGTCGCAACACTCACCCCATCGAGAGTGCTGCGATAGCCCGTCGGGGACGCAAGAGGAATCTGGGTAGGGAGCGGGCGTACTGGAGCCCGCTGGCCTCGGGGGTCGGAACGGTCGAGGCGTGCAGGCAGGTCGGGATCGGGCTCCGAACAGGTTTGCGGTGGCGCCGGGAGCACGGCGGAATCCGCCGCGCGGCTCCGCTCCCCTGCCAGCTCGGCGTTGCGCGGTACCGGTCAAGGCGCCGAGGCCGTGCGACCGGCCGGCGCGGCGCACGCCTTGGGCTGAGCAAGGCCTGACCGTCGCGCGCTCACATTTCGGCGATCAGCAGCGCGCCAGCCGCGAGGACGGTGACTCACAGAAGGGGTCGAGCCCTCGGGCCCGCAGGGCGACACTGATGCCCCCGTCGCAGCCGCCGATGGCCACGAGGTGGATGCGGCTCCACCCTTCGGACCCGATGGCTGGTCAGGGGGCGCAGGCCGGACGAAGACGAGAGGCGTCCTGACCGGTCGCCGCGATCCCCTGCAGGCGCCTCAGTCCATCGGCGAAGGCGCCCGGGGCCAGGCGGTACCAGGTGAAGCGGCCCTCCGGTGCCCCCACCACGATGTCGGTCTCGCGCAGGATCCGAAGGTGGTTGCTGATGGTGGTCTGCTTCGCCCCGGTGATCGCGATCAGATGGCAGGTGCACAGCTGTTCGCGGGCCAGTGCTTCGACGATCTGCAGGCGCAGCGGATCGGCCAGCAGCGCGAACTGCGCCGCCAGAGTCGCCGACGTCGGGACCGGCGTCTCGGGGGACATGACGTTGGTCACGGGTTCACCATACATCACATCGGCCGCGCCTGATATCAGCATCTGTTGATGTACGATGCGAGGCGATGTCGATAAGCATTGATCTGAGGAGAGCGTGAGATGGCAACGGTGGAGAACTTCGACCCCGTGATGTGCTGCAGCGGATCGGGGTGCTGATGACGTGAGCGGCACCGTCGCACCGACCGCGCAGCCCGTGGTCGCCGCCCACGGCGGAACCATCAACCCCCTGGAGGGCTGAGCATGCTGCTCGCCCTGATCATCTTCGTCGGCACCCTGACCCTGGTGATCTGGCAGCCCAAGGGGCTCGGCATCGGCTGGAGCGCCCTGGGTGGCGCAGCGGTGGCGTTGGCGACCGGCGTCGTGCACCTGGGCGACGTGCCCACCGTCTGGGGCATCGTGTGGAACGCGACGCTCACGTTCGTCGCGGTGATCACCATCTCGCTGGTGCTGGACGAGGCCGGGACCTTCGAGTGGGCCGCGTTGCACGTGGCCCGGTGGGGGCGCGGCAACGGGCGCGCTCTGTTCAACCTCATCGTCGTTCTGGGCGCAGCGATCGCCGCGGTGTTTGCCAACGACGGCGCCGCCCTGATCCTGACCCCGATCGTCTTCCAGATGCTCCTGGCGCTGAAGTTCAGACCCGTGGCGGCCTTCGCCTTCGTCATGGCGACCGGGTTCGTCGCCGACACCACCAGCTTGCCGCTGGTGGTCTCCAACCTGGTCAACATCGTCTCGGCGGACTTCTTCGGTCTGTCCTTCGCCCGCTACGCCCTGGTAATGATCCCCGTCTCCCTGGTCTCCCTGGCTGCGAGCCTGCTCGTGCTGCGCCTGTTCTTCCGCAGGTCGATCCCCGCCCGCTACGAGGTCGCCGACCTAGCCCTGCCCGCCGACGTCATCCACGACCGGCTCACCTTCCGAGCCGGCTGGGTGGTCCTGGCCGTCCTGCTGGTCGGGTACTTCGCCGCCAACCCCATCGGCGTGCCGATCGCCGCCGTCGCCGCCCTGTGCGCCGCGGCGATCGTGCTCATCGCGGCCCGACGCCCGGCCTGGGCCTTCGCCAGCACCTCCCCGACCGGGCTCGCCACCACGGCAGGCGGCCCAGACGACGTCGGCGACGAGCCGGACGGCCCGACCGGTCATGTTGCCGTCCACGAATGTCCCGACGTGACCGGCCCGCTGCTCGCCCCCGCAGCTCCCCACCCGCACGGAACCATCCGGGTGGGGAATGTCCTGCGCTCTGCACCCTGGCAGGTCGTGCTCTTCAGCCTGGGCATGTACCTGGTCGTCTTCGGCCTGCGCAACCAGGGCTTGACCGACACCCTGGGCCAGGTCTTCGCGTCGTTCGGCGGCCACGGCTCCCTCGCTGCCGCGGGCGGGACTGGGTTCCTCGTGGCCGGGATGTCCTCGGTCATGAACAACATGCCCACGGTCCTGGTCGCCGCCCTGGGCATCGACGCCGCGAACGCCACCGGCATCACCCACGAGCTCATGGTCTACGCCAACATCATCGGCGCCGACCTGGGCCCGAAGATCACCCCCATCGGCAGCCTCGCGACCCTGCTGTGGCTGCACGTCCTGGACCGCAAGGGCATGCACATCAGCTGGGGAACCTACTTCCGCATCGGCATCGTCCTGATCATCCCCGTCCTGGCCATCACCCTTCTCGCCCTCGTTGGCTGGCTCACCCTGATCGGCACGTGAGCCGACGCGTGCGGTGTTTCGCATTCCGGCCTACCCGCAGCATCGACGCTGCTCAAGATGGAACGACTCCGAAATCGGCTGGCGGCGTCCACGCCGGCCCGTGCTCAGCCTCGCCCGCGGCGCGCGCCCCCCAGCACTCGCATCTACCTCGCGGTCAGGCTTGTTGTCAGGCAGAGGCCCGCGGTGATCGAGGCCGCTTCCGGAGCTTCGCTTGCGATCACCCAGCCGGAATGATCCCGGCCGCCGCAGCGAGATCGGGGAACAACCCACGGAGCGACGGGTACATCCGGCGGTAGACAGCGAAGAGCGCGTCGTAGCCGGTTGCCGTTGACGGATCGGGCGATACATCACGGCCGATAGGCAGCGCCGAAGGCGCCACACCCGTGGAAGCCTGGCTCCGGTCCAGGAACTCCCAGGCGAGTGCGGCCGCCCCGGCGGCGCTGACTTCGTCGGCGGCGCACACCCGCACGGAACGCTGGGTGATGTCAGTGATGATTCGTATCCACAACGGACTGCGCGCGCCTCCCCCCACAGCGCGGATCGACTCGATCCGCTGGCCGGTCACGTCCTCGAGCCGCTCGAGGTGGAGGCGCAGCTCGAATCCCACGCCTTCGAGAATCGAGCGATACAGGTGAGCCCGCGTGTGGCGACCGTGCCAGCCCACGACTGCGCCGCGAGCGAGCGCATCCCAGTGCGGGGTCTGCGCTGCATTCCAGTACGGCAGGGTGAGCAGGCCCTCGGCTCCGATCGCCAGCCGGGCTGCCTCGGCCTCCAGCTCCCCTCCCGCCGTGCCGTCGGCTCCACGCTCACCGAACTGCTCCCTGCACCAGGTGGCCACATACGCGGCCGCATTGAGCACGGTTTCCAGGGTGTAGGTCCCCGGTCGGATCCCGGCAAGGGTCCGGAACGCCGCATCCCACACGTACTCGCGCGACTGGACCCCCAAGACCATGGATGTGCCGAGGTTCAGGTACGCGACGCCAGGAACGGTCGCACCGAGTCCCAGTCCGGCGGCCTGGCCGTCGCCTATGCCGGAGACCAGGGGCACCGGCCCGGGAAGTCCGAGCGAACGCGCGACCTCGCCCGAAATGGTGCCGAGCTCGTCGCCAACGGGCACCAGTTCGGGTAGCTGATCGAGGCGGACCCCGGCAAGCGCGAGCAGCTCGGCGGACCACTTCATCCGCCGGAGGTCGAAGAGCCCGAGGGTGTCGGCCGAGCCGTGGCTGGTCGCCCACCGGCCGGTCAGCCGCCACGCCAGGTAGGCCTGGACGTCCCCCACGTGGACGGCGTCCCGCAGGACGGCGGGCTCGTGCCGGGCCAGCCACGCGAGCTTGTAGATGGCGGGAGTGGTGTCCGGCGGCTTGCCGGACAACTCGTGAACTCGCGCCGAACCGAGCTCTGCGATCTCCTCGTGGGCCCGGCCGTCGAGCCAGAGAATCGCCGGGCGCAGCGGCCGCCCGACGCTGTCGAGGCACACAAACGATTCTCGTTGGTGCGTGATGCACATCGCCCGGATCGGGCCTGGGTCGACCAGCGTCGCCACTGCCTCCGCAACGGCGCCCTGGGTGGCCACCCACCACTGCTCCGCGTCCTGCTCGTGCCAGGCGGGGCTGGGCTGCAGCGTGCGCAGCGGCCGGGCAGCCTGGGCAGCTACCTGGCCTGCTTGGTCGTGGATGACGGCCTTGGCCGCCGTCGTCGAGCAGTCGACCGCGATGACCAGCTCGGCTCCGTGGCTCATGCGTTCGGCGACACGATGATCTTGAGGCCGACACGATCACTCGCGGCGCGGAACGCCTCGTCCGCTCTCTCAAGCGGAAAGGTGTGCGAGACGATGGGGGCCAGATCGACGAGACCCTTTTCTGCCAGTCGAGTTGCCCGGGGGTACGTGTCCTTCATCCGCCGGGAAAGCTTGAGTGTCAGCCCCTTGCGGCGGGCCACCGAGGCGGGGAACGTGGTGCTGTCTTGCCCCGGGATTCCGGCCAGAATGACCCGGCCCCCGGGCCTCGCGGCCGCGACGGCGAGTGCGACGCCCGCATCGTTCCCGGCCGCCTCGAACGCGACATCGACGCCCCGGCCGCCCGTCGCCGCCGCCAAGGCGGCCTGGACGTTGTCGGCGTCCGCGTCGAGGACGACGTCAGCACCCATTACCCCGGCGGCCTCGCGTCGGTGCCGCAGCGGCTCGACGGCGACGACCTGTCTGGCACCTGCGGCTCGGGCCAGCTGGACCAGACACAACCCGATGGGCCCGCAGCCGATGACGGCAACAACCCCACCGACCCGCGGTTTCCCCAGGTCGTGGGCGTGCAGCGCCACTCCGAGCGGTTCGAGCATCGCCGCGTCGGCGTCGCTCAGGCTGTCGGGCACGGGGTGCAACAGCGCCGTGGGCCAGGCGAGAAACTCGCGCAGACCGCCGTCGTTGCTGCCGTGCCCCGCGAAGCGGACCGAAGGGCAGAGGTTCCGATTGCCTTCCAGACACTGCTGACACGCTCCGCACGGGCGCGCGGGGTCGACCGCTACGCGTCGCCCATCGTCGGGCCCGCCCTCGACAACCCCAGCGAACTCGTGCCCGAGCACCAGAGGATGCGTGAGCTGAGCATCCCCGATGCCGCCGTCAGTGAACCAGTGCAGGTCGGAGCCACAAAGACCCACCGCCGTCACGCGGACAAGGCTCTCGCCCGCGCCCGGGGACGGCCGGTCCTCATCGGCAACCCGAATATCTCCCACACCGTGCAGCCGGGCCACCTTCACGGGCGGCTCACCGCCCTCAGGATCTCGGCTGACGTGCCGCGAACGCGAAGAGCGACCTCGTCGGCGGCGTGGCTCGATGCTCGCTCCTGCACGTTTCGCGGAGCCACTGTTGCCATCCCTGCTCCTTGGGTCACTGCATCGCCGTAGCACATCGTTCGCAAGGTCAAACGCTACATCGCTCCCCGCCGGGTGCTCGCAAGCGCAGGAACATCATCCCCGCTCCCGGCCCACTGGACACGAGCGCGACGCTCGCTCCCCCGCACCACTGGGCGGGTAAGGCCTGGGCCTTCCCGGCACCCCTGCCGGTGTCCCCGGCGGGGACACATGATCCCAACAGGTCCACCCAGTTCCAACAACCGCCGAACCTTTCCGCAGGTCACAGACCCGGACCGGAGAGGAGTGGGCCCGATACGCCCTATACAACGAGTTCGAATCGCACTCGGGGCACACCCCTGACTCGCGGAAATGCGGGTGCTGGCCGCACAGAATGCGGAACCTGTTCCCATCAGGCAGGAGGCGCCTCGAGGCGAGCATCGAGAAGCGCATGGGCGGTGCGGCTCGCCTTCCTGATGGGCAACTCGGTCACCTACGGTTGGGCCCACGACTCGATCGGCCTCGGTGAGGGGGGCCCGATCCTGACCCGGCAGGACCTGCCCTCGCTCCCCCGTGCCGTGCGGGCACGCGCGGCCCATCCGAGCGCGCTGCCATGGCGGTTTCGCTACGCCGGTGCGGCCTGGCGAGGTGGGAGGACCGCCCGCGCAGCGGCGCCCGCGGCGGGTGAACTCGGCGATGGTGATCGCAACGACGCTGTCAGTGCCGGCGAGGTCGTCCGGGCACACGTTCGGGCCCGGCCGGTCGCTGGCGAAGATGCTGACGATCGGTCCCGCCACGCTGGCCAAGATCTGGCGGGGCACGGGATCCAGCCCGGCGGGCGGAGGGCTTGCGGTCCTCCACCGACCCTGAGCCCGAGGCCAAGGTCGTCGATGTCGTCGTCCTGCTGCCTCGACCCGCGGGGGTGTCAGTCGCGGACGGCGAGGCTGGCCCCACCACCTCCCGGCGGCTGTGAAGGATGGTCATGACCCTCTTCAGCAACGGCAGCGAAAGCGCCCTGAGTTCGTGACTTCGGACGAGCGCGGCGTAGCGTGCAGGAACAGGTGGACAACACATGCCGCCTGCGCGACGCAACCAGGAGGTCCCATGAAGGCGCTTGTCTACCACGGTCCGGGCAAGAAGAGTTGGGACGAGGTCCCCGATCCCACGCTGATCGACCCGACCGACGCAATCGTCCAGGTCGACACCACGACGATCTGTGGAACGGACCTGCACATCCTCAAGGGTGACGTGCCGGCCGTGACCGAAGGCCGGATCCTCGGGCACGAGGGTGTGGGCACCGTCCTCCAGGTGGGGACGGCGGTCCGCACCGTCAAGGTCGGAGATCGCGTCATCATCTCGTGCGTGAACTCATGCGGTGTCTGCGTGTACTGCCGCAGCGGCAACCCGTCGCACTGCCTCGCCGAGGAGGGCGCCTCAGGCATCGGCTGGATCCTCGGCCACCTGATCGACGGCACGCAGGCGGAGATGGTCCGGATCCCGTTCGCCGACACCTCCCTCTACCTGCTGCCCGACGGGGTCCCTGACAGCGAAGCGGTGCTGCTCTCCGACATCTTGCCGACCGGGTTCGAGATCGGTGTGCAGTACGGGCGAGTGAAGCCGGGCGACACGGTGGCCGTGGTCGGCGCTGGCCCAGTGGGCCTGGCCGTGATGGCGACCGTCGCGCTCTACGGCGCGGCACAGGTGATCGCGATCGACCTGGACGACAACCGGCTCGCGCTCGCCAAGGAGGTGGGCGCCACGCACGGCGTCAACTCCGGTGCGGCCGACTGGAAGGAGCAGGTGTTTGCCCTGACCGACGGCTACGGCGTCGACGTCGCGGTGGAAGCCGTCGGAATCCCGGCCACCTTCGACATGTGCACGCAGCTGGTGCGTCCCGGTGGCAACGTGGCGAACGTCGGAGTGCACGGCAAGGCGGTCATGCTGGAGCTGCAGAGACTGTGGATACACAACATCAACATCAGCATGGGTCTCGTGAACACCACGACACTCGGGATGCTGCTCAAGCTGGTCGAGAGCCACAAGCTCCCGGTCGAGAAGTTCGTCACCCACCGGTTCGCCCTCGGCGACATCCTGTCCGCCTACGAGACCTTCGGGAACGCGGCGCAGACCGGCGCGCTCAAGGTGCTCATCAGCCGCTGACCCGGCCCAACTCGTCCCCGGTTCGATCCCTCGAACCGGGGACGACGTGCGCCGGAGGAGCTCGGTGCCGCGTGGCGGGCGGGATCCGCCTTCGTCGCTAGCCGGGAACGGCGGCGGTGTGCAAGGCCGACGTGAGGTACTTGTCCCATCCGAGAACCGCGAAATACCACGGCGTGGCGCGATACCCGACGGCTTCCAGACCCGCTCGTGGGTCGCTGGTCTCATACGTGTCGATGGCCGAATGCACGGCGGCTGAATCAGCAGGGGTCAATGCCTGGAACTTGACCAGTTCGGCTGCCGGGATCCGGAGCCTGTACTGCGGCTTGATCCAGAAGAGAGCGTCGCGGATCAGTCCTTGATCGAGCAACGTCTTGATGACCTGGCCGTTCGCGCGGTGAGCGGCGTTGTCGTCGTACTTGTACGAATGTGCCACGTGGGTCACGGTCTTGCCTTCGCTCGCCGCCGAACGCTCGAGCCGAAGAGCGGTCTCGCGCATCTGGACGAAGGAGTCGTCAAATCCGGGCTTCGGATCCCGCAGGACGATGATGTTGGCACGCTCGACGCCCAGCGCTCGCATGGCGGCCAGGAATTCGTTCTCTCGCAGCTGGCCCTTCTGATCGCTGGTCAGAGCGGCGTACTCGGCCGTCCGCGTGAACGGGGTCGCGCCGAGACCTCGGGAGACGAGCACCACGTACACGTTGCTCGCGCCCTTCGTCTCGAGTGCGCTTCGAATTGCGCTGCCGCCCCACAGGACTTCGTCATCGGGATGCTCCGGATAGAACACGACCACGTCACCCGAAAGAACGGGGTTCGCCGCGATCCTCGGCTCATGCACTGCCGCCGCGATACCCACGACGACGACGAAGACACTCATCATGACGGCGTGCACGACTTTGAGGTGCATGAACCCCGTCGGTTGCCGCAGCATGGGTGGCGCCTCCGCAGAACGCAACGATGTGTCAAGCACGCCGGACGTGAGATGAACTTGCGATCCCCGCCGCCCGGAGGCGTGCAGGCACCATACACGCTGGTGGACGCGCTTGAGGTTCGCTACATCCTAATGCGTGTCGGCCCGGCAACCCAGGCTGTTCGCGCCCCCGCCAGTACCTTGACAACCAGACCGCGTGCCCCGTGGAGCCGGTCAGCCGACTCCCGGAGCGCAATCCGCCCGCACGGCGCTGACGTCAGGGTCAGTGCGCCGCCGCACCGATGTCCGCTTGCCCCCGGTGCCCGCAAGCGCAGTCGTCAGTTCTGGCAGGCGCCGCGGTGACGGCGGCCGTGCTCTTGCAGCAGGCCGCCGCGGCGTTCGGTCCCTGGCAGCAGTCGCCCATGCCTGTCTCCAATTCTTCGGTGTGGTCGAGACGCGGGTCGGGCGCTCAGAGGCGCTTCAGGACCTCGTCGAGCAAGGCTTGCGGGGTTATCCACATCGAGGGGTAGTTGCCGTACCAGCGCTGAACGCCCTTGGCGTCGATCAGCACGAAGCCGTGCCCAGGCAGGTTCGCGTGCATCCCGGTACCGATCGTCCCGTAGGCCTTCGACACCGCGCCGCCGTCCAACAGGAAGGGAGTTTGAACGCCCAGACGTTTCGCGTCGGCGTTGATCTGGCTCGCACTGTTCATCACGATCGGGACCACCCGGATCCCGGCCTTGGCGAACCCCGGGTTCTTCTCGATCTCGGCCATCTGCACGAGGCACGCGTCGCAGCCGGCGCCCTCGCTGAAGTACAGCAGCACCGGCGCCCCGCGCAGTGACGACAGGCGGAGCGTCCCTCCGACGCTCGTCGGGAGGGAGAAATCGGGCGCGCCTCGGGCCGCCGACGACTGCACTGGTCGGGAGGAGAGCAGCGCGGCCGTAACGAGCCCAGCGATGACCAGCAGGCCGACCATCCACGCGCCAAGGCCGAGACGTCGACGCCGGAGCGCAGCTGCAGCCTGCTGGTCCCTGACGTCAGCGAGCTTGTCCTGTCGAGCTGTCAGCCGTCGTGCTGCGGTTCCGGAGGTCATCGCGCTGTCCCTTGATCGGTGTCGTGGCAGGACGGGCGTCCGTCCGCCATTGCCGGCTCGTCTGAGTCGTGCTCCTCCGCTGCCGTACCGACCGCAGCGCCGTCGTCGCCCGCGACCCGCGCAGCCCGAGCAACCTCGTCCGCTCGGGCCTGCTCGCGGCGACGACCCGACAGGGCGGCCCAGACGAAGACCGCGGCCAAGGTCAGGAGGCCCAGACCCAGGACCGGTTCCGGAACGGGACCGGTCCACTCCTGGAGACGGCCGAACACCCGCGTGAGGGTCTCCCCGGCGGACGCCTGGAACGCCGTGCCGCCGGTCATGTCCCGGCTGTTCGCCAGCGCGATGATGAACCCGCCCATCACCGTGAACCCGACGGCGACTGCGATGTTGAGTGTGTTCGTGACCAGGACCCGGCCAGCAAAGCGCACGCGCACCAGCTTCGCGCGGAAGAACTTCCGCTCCCCGAGCCGAGCCTTGTCCCAGACGAGGGCCATCACGAAGAGCGGGAACACCATCCCGAACACGTAGGCCAGGCCCAGGACGAGCCCGCCCGCTGCCGAACCCGAAAGGGCCGACAGCGTCATCACCCCGGCCAGGACGGGCGCGCAGCAGCTGGACGCGATGCCGGAGAACACGCCGAGGGCGAAGAAGCTCGCCGAGTCTCCGCGGGCGGTGTCCGGGGCACGCAGGAAGCTGGGCAGGGCCCACATCTTCCCGGACAGGGCGAGCGCCGCGAGAGCGATCATCAGGACGCCGCCGGCGTAGTAGAGCGGGGCGTGATAGCGGGCGATCGCGCCGGCGAGCAGGCTCATGCCCAGGGTGATCGGCACCAGGACCAGGGCCAGGCCAGCGGCGAAGATGAAGGTCAGCGGCAGCAGCCGCCAGCGTCGGTTCCTGATCGCCCCGGCGAGGTAGCTCGGCGCGAGGAAGACGATGCAGCACGGTGCGAAGAGGGCCACCCCGCCGGCGAAGAACGCCGCGATGACGCTTCCGGTGGTCAGCAGCTCGCTGCCCACTCTCAGCGCTCCTTCGGGAAGCGGCCGACGGCCGGCCGACCGGGAACTAGGTCGCGTGCGCCGATCAGCTTCACGAGCTTCTTGCGCGGCAGGCGCCCGGAACTGAAATACGCGCCATCGACAAGGACCAGCGGATTCATCGCCGGCCGGTGTGTGGCGACCAGGCGTAGACCTTCGGGCGAGTCGATCTCCACCACGCGGACGTCGATCGGGTGGTGCTCGGCGAGGTCTCGCAATGCGACCTCGGCGTCTTCGCAGTAGTGGCATGCCGGGGCGTGCACCACTGTCACCTCGACCGGCGCGTACCGATGCTGCGTGGTCACTGACGCCTCCTTATCGTGATCGAACGAACACGTCGACGCTCCCAGTCCCTCCCCACACGGCACGTCAGCGTTCGATCAACATTCGATGAAGACAGCAGCGATCGCGCTGGCGGCGGAGCGCCGTCGGTCGTGGCCCGCGAGACGCGGTTCGTCGAGCACTCGAGATCACGCGGCGGGATTGAGAAGGTCACCGGGGCGCCCGCCCGGCCGCAGCCCCGTCCAGGCGTCAGGCCGTGGGCGGCGCGCCGGTGCCCATCCGGACCTGGCCCGCGGTGCGACCGGGGGCACACTGCTTCCCGGCCGACTCGAGCTGCGTGCTGACCTCCGCGTGCTCAAGCGCGCCGCGGACCGACGCTTGGGCCTCCGCGACAACGGTGTTCGCCCGCTGGACCGTCCAGGTACCCGGGACGACGACGTGGAACGAGACGAAGCGTCGATGTCCCGACTCGCGCGTCTGCAGGGTGTGGAACCGCACGTCGCCCGTGGTGAGACCGTCCAGCACCGTGATGATCCGGGTGTGGTCGGCGTCGGCGAGCGCGTGGTCCATCAGCCCGTCGACCGAGCCGGACAGCAATCGCCAACCGGTCAACAGGATGTTCACCCCGACGGCGAAGGCCACGATCGAGTCGAGCCGTATCCAGCCGGTCAGCGCGACCGCCGACACCCCGACGACCACGCCCACCGACGTCCAGACGTCGGTGAGGAGGTGCTTGCCGTCAGCGGTGAGGGTGATCGAGCGATATCGCCGACCCGCGCGGAGCAACCTCATCCCGACGACGCCGTTCACCGCTGTCGCCACCATCGAGATGGCCAGGCCGATCCCGATGTTCTCCAGCGGCCGCGGGTGCAGGAATCGCTCGACCGAGGTCACCATGATGACCACCGCGGCGACGAAGATCATGATCGCTTCGATCCCGGCCGAGAAGTACTCCGCCTTCGCGTGCCCGAAGTGGTGGTCCTCGTCCGGCGGGCGCGCGGCCACCCGAAGCGCGATCAGCGCCACGCACGCCGCCACGAGGTTGACACCGGACTCCGCCGCGTCCGAGAGAAGGCCGATGGACCCCGTCATGAGCCACGCGCCGGTCTTCAGCGCAATCGTGACGACCGCCGCGGCGACCGAGAGCCAGGCGAACGCCGTCAGGGAACGGCGAGGCTGATCTGTCGCCGTCTCGTGGCTCGCCACCGCATTCACGCGGCGATTCTCGCACCGTCCGGCGTGCGCGTCCGGTGAACAAGGCCAGTCCGGCGAGCACGAACATCGCGACGGAGCCAACCCGTCGCAGGAATGGGTGTGGATCGCGAAATCGGCCCGGCGGAGCACCCGGCGACCAACAGACCGTGGGCGGCTCGCGGAGCTTCGTCGCTCGTCAGCAGAGGCCGCCGCAACCAGGACGGCCGGAGGAATGCCGACAAAGCGGGTCACGACCGATCGCGGGTCCGCTCGAGGAGGAATACCGGTCACGCCCGGGTGCCAAGGTGCAGAAGACGCTGATCCGCTACCAGGTCCGCCCTGAGGCACCGAGCGAGGCGCCGGCGCACGACGACGCGCCCTGAGCGGGTCCCGTCAGGAGCGTCGAAGGGCCCCGGTCGCTCTCGCGACCGGGGCCCTTTCGATCACACCGGTGTCAGTGCGCGGCGCGGCCCGTGCCGGAGAGCTGACCGATCTTGTGCACCAGGATCGAGTTCGTCGTTCCTGAGATGCCCACCGGGGCACCCGAGACGATGACGACCAGGTCGCCCTCGGTGACGAGCCCGGCCTCGCGGAGCATGCCGTCCACCTGACGCACCATGGCGTCGGAGTGCTCGATCTGCGGTACCTCGTACGTCTGCACGCCCCAGCTCAGCGCGAGCTCGGTACGCACCTTCGGCACCGGCGTGAACGCGAGCAGCGGGATCTGCGAGCGGAGCCGGGACATCCGGCGCGCCGAGTCACCGGACTGCGTGAACGTGACCAGGTACTTCACGCCAAGCGTGTCGCCGATCTCGGCGGCGGCGCGGGTGATGGCCCCACCGCGGGTGTACGGCGTCGTGCCGAGCGGTGCCATCCGCTCGCGGCCGAGCTCCTCGGTGTTCTCGATGATGCGGGCCATCGTGCGGACCGCCTCGATCGGGTATTCACCGATGCTCGTCTCACCGGAGAGCATCACCGCGTCGGCACCGTCGAGGATGGCGTTCGCGCAGTCGGAGGCCTCGGCGCGGGTCGGGCGCGGGGCCGAGATCATCGACTCGAGCACCTGGGTCGCCACGATGGCGGGCTTGGCGTTTCGACGAGCGAGCTCGACGGCGCGCTTCTGCACCAGCGGGACCATCTCGAGGGGCATCTCGACGCCGAGGTCACCGCGGGCGACCATGATGCCGTCGAACGCGTCGACGATCTCGGCCAGGTTCTCGACCGCCTGGGGCTTCTCGATCTTGGCGATCACCGGAACGATGCGGCCCTCCTGGGCCATGATCCGCGCCACGTCGTCGTAGTCCTTCGCACTACGCACGAAAGAGAGGGCGATGATGTCCGCGCCGAGGCGCAGCGCCCAGCGCAGGTCCGCCTCGTCCTTGTCCGACATGGCCGGGACGCTGACCGCGACGCCGGGCAGGTTGAGGCCCTTGTTGTTCGAGATCGGGCCGGCGAGCTCGACCTTGGTCACGACGTCGTTGCCCTCGACCGCGACGATGCGGACGCCGACCCGGCCGTCGTCGATGAGAATCTGGTCACCGACCTTCGCGTCGCCCGGCAGACCCTGGTAGGTGGTCGACGCGCGCTCCTTGGTTCCTGGGACGTCGTCGGTCGTGATGGTGAAGGTGTCGCCCTCGGTGAGCTCGACCGTTCCCTCGACGAAGGTGCCGAGGCGGATCTTGGGACCCTGCAGGTCGACCAACACCGCGACAGCGCGCCCGGACGCCTGCGCGGCTGCGCGGACGTTCCGGTACACGAGCTCGTGCGCTTCCTGGTCGCCGTGGCTGCGGTTGATCCGCGCCACGTCCATTCCGGCGTCGACGAGGGCCTGAATCCGTTCCCGGGACTCCGTCACCGGGCCGATGGTGCAGACAATCTTCGCTCTACGCATAGTTCAAGCCTAGGCCCTTCCGAGGAGAGGACACGGACCCGAAGGTCCTGCGCAACAGGTGGGATGAACAACGCCGCCATCACGCCCGCAGGGCGACCGTGCTCGCCGCGATCGGCGCGGGCAGCTCGGTGGTTCCGCTGAGGTACGAATCGACGGCGGCGGCGGCGGCGCGCCCCTCTGCGATCGCCCATACGATGAGCGACTGCCCGCGACCAGCGTCGCCGGCGACAAACACCCCGGGCACGTCAGACGCGAAGTCGTCCGTCCGCCCGATGACACCGCGTGCGCCGATCGAGACGCCGAGCTGCTCGAGCAGCGGCCCGCGCTCCGGGCCGGTGAAGCCCATCGCGAAGAGCACCAGCTGCGCCGGGATCTCGTGCTCCGTGCCGGGAACCGGCTCGAACCGCCCGCCGATCATCTCGACCTCGACCAGGCTCAGCGCGCGGACACTCCCGGACTCGTCGCCGAGGAACTCCTGCGTGCTGACGGAGTACACCCGCTCGCCACCCTCCTCGTGGGCGGCCGATACGCGGTAGGTCATCGGGTACGTGGGCCACGGCTGACCGCTCGGCCGGTTCTCCGGCGGGTGCGGCAGGATCTCCAGCTGGGTGACCGACCGGGCGCCCTGGCGCAGCGCCGTGCCGAGGCAGTCCGCGCCCGTGTCGCCGCCGCCGATGACGACGACGTCCTTGCCGTTCGCGACCACCTGGTCCTCGACCACGTCGCCGGCCGCCACCCGGTTCGCCTGCGGCAGGTACTCCATCGCCTGCATGATCCCGTCGAGCTCCCGGCCCGGAACGGGCAGGTCGCGCGCCGCGGTCGCACCGACGGCGAGCACGATCGCGTCATACCGGTCCCGCAGCTGCCGTCCGGTGATGTCCACACCGACGTCCACCCCCGGACGGAACCGGGTGCCCTCGACCTCCATCTGCGCGAGCCGCCGATCCAAGTGGTACTTCTCCATCTTGAACTCGGGGATCCCGTACCGCAGCAAGCCGCCGATCCGGTCGGCCCGCTCGTAGACCGCGACCGTGTGCCCGGCCCGCGTCAGCTGCTGCGCCGCCGCCAGACCGGCCGGTCCGGAACCGATCACCGCGACGGTCCTGCCGCTGAGCCGGTCGGGGACCTTGGGGTCGACCCAGCCGTTCTCAAACGCGGTGTCGATCGTGGTGACCTCGATCTGCTTGATCGTGACGGCCGGCTGGTTGATCGCCAGCACGCACGCCGCCTCGCACGGCGCCGGGCAGAGCCGACCGGTGAACTCCGGGAAGTTGTTCGTGGCGTGCAGCCGTTCGATCGCCTCGCGCCAGTCACCGCGCCAGACCAGATCGTTCCAGTCGGGGATGAGGTTCCCGAGCGGGCACCCGCTGTGGCAGAACGGAACGCCGCAGTCCATGCAGCGGCCGGCCTGGCGGTGGATCATCGCCGGGTCGGTCGCCTCGTAGACCTCTTTCCAGTCCATGATCCGCACCTGGACGGGACGGCGCGGCGGCAGCTCCCGCTGACGATCGGTCAGGAAGCCCTTCGGGTCAGCCATGAGAAGCCTCCATGATCCTCGACCAGACCGTGTCCCCGTCAGGGTCCAGTCCCTCCAGAAGCGCCTGCGCGCGAATGGCCACGACCCGCGCGTAGTCGCGCGGCATGACCGTCGTGAAGCGCGCGGCGGCTCTCCCCCAGTCCGCCAGCAGTCCCGCGGCCACCGCGGAGTCGGTCTCCTCGTGGTGCCGCTCCACCAAGGCGCGCAGCAGCTCGGCATCGGCCGGGCTCAGCGGGCGCAGGTCGACGAGCCCGGTGTTCACCCGTTCCTCTCTGAGGTCGAGGACGTACGCCGTCCCGCCCGACATGCCGGCCGCGAAGTTCCGCCCGGTCTGGCCGAGGATGACCACCGTGCCGCCCGTCATGTACTCGCAGCCATGGTCACCCACGCCCTCGACAACGGCGGTCACGCCGGAGTTGCGGACGCAGAAGCGCTCACCGACCTTGCCCCGCAGGAAGATCTCGCCCGACGTCGCGCCGTAGCCGATCACGTTGCCCGCGATGATGTTCTGTTCCGCGACGAACGTTGCGGTCCGTGCCGGACGGACGATCAGTCGCCCGCCGGACAGACCCTTGCCGAGGTAGTCGTTCGAGTCGCCGAACAGCCGGAGGGTGATGCCCTGCGGCACGAACGCCCCGAAGGACTGCCCGGCGGAACCCGTCAGGGTGATGTCGATCGTGTTCGGCGCCAGCGCCTCGACGCCCCAGCGCTTGGTGACCTCGTGACCGAGCATCGTCCCGACGGTCCGGTTGACGTTGCGGATCGGTAGCGAGATTCGGACCGGCTCGCGCTTCGTCAAGGCGTCCGCGGCCATCGCGATGAGGGTGTGGTCGAGCGCCTTGGCCAGCCCGTGGTCCTGAAGCGTCGCCTGGTGCAGGATCGTCCCCGCCGGCACGTCCGGACGGCTCAGGATCGGAGCGAGGTCGAGACCCGCTGCCTTCCAGTGGTCCACCGCGGCCTTCGGGTCGAGCGACTCGACCTGCCCGATCGCCTCCGCCATGGTGCGGAACCCGAGCTGGGCCAGATACTCCCGGACCTCCTCCGCGATGTACTCGAAGAAGGTCTCGACGAACTCCGGCTTGCCGTTGAAGCGCGCGCGAAGCTCGGGGTTCTGGGTCGCGACGCCCACCGGGCAGGTGTCCAGGTGGCAGACCCGCATCATGATGCAGCCGCTCACCACGAGCGGAGCCGAGGCGAAGCCGAACTCCTCCGCACCGAGCAGCGCCGCCACGATGACGTCGCGACCGGTCTTGAGCTGGCCGTCCGTCTGCACGACGATGCGGTCGCGCAGCCCGTTCAGGACGAGCGTCTGCTGGGTCTCCGCCAGACCGAGCTCCCAGGGTGCCCCCGCGTGCTTGAGCGAGGTGAGCGGGCTCGCACCCGTGCCGCCGTCGTGCCCGCAGATGAGGACGACGTCGGCGTGCGCCTTGCTCACGCCGGCGGCCACGGTCCCGACGCCGACCTCGGCAACGAGCTTGACCTGGATGCGAGCCGAGGGGTTGCTGTTCTTGAGGTCGTGGATCAGCTGAGCCAGGTCCTCGATCGAGTAGATGTCGTGGTGCGGCGGCGGCGAGATCAGGCCGACGCCCGGCGTCGAGTGCCGCGTGCGGGCCACCCACGGGTACACCTTCGGACCGGGCAGCTGACCGCCCTCACCCGGCTTCGCGCCCTGCGCCATCTTGATCTGGATGTCATCGCTGTGCGTGAGGTACATGCTCGTGACACCGAACCGACCCGACGCGACCTGCTTGATCGAGCTGCGCCGCTCCGGGTCCAGCAGGCGGTCGACATCCTCGCCGCCCTCGCCGGTGTTCGACTTGGCGCCGATCCGGTTCATCGCGATCGCGAGGGTCGTGTGCGCCTCGACCGAGATCGAGCCGTAGGACATGGCGCCGGTCGAGAACCGCTTGACGATCTCGCTGACCGGCTCGACCTCCTCGATCGGGACCGGGGGGCGGACCCCCTCGGCGAACCCGAAGAGGCCACGCAGCGTCATCAGCCGCTTCGACTGGTCGTCGACCCGTGCCGTGTACTGCCGGAAGACGTCGAACTGGCGGGTCCTCGTCGCATGCTGCAGCCGGAAGACCGACTCAGGGTCGAACAGGTGCTCCTCGCCGTCACGACGCCACTGGTACTCGCCGCCGATATCGAGGCGCTGGTGCGGCGCCCGGTTGCCGCTCGCGGGATATGCCGTCGCATGCCGCGCCGCGACGTCGGCCGCGATCGACTCGAGGCCGATGCCCCCGAGCCGGCTGGTGGTCCCGGTGAAGTAGGTGTCGACGAGCTCGTGCGACAGGCCGATGGCCTCGAACACCTGCGCACCGCGGTACGACGCGATGGTGGAGATGCCCATCTTGCTCATCACCTTGAGCACGCCCTTGCCGAGCGCCTTGATGAGGTTCGCGACGGCCTTCTCGGGCTTGATGTCGCCCAGATACCCGGTCGCCGCGAGCTCCTCGACGGTCTCCATCGCCAGGTATGGGTTGACCGCGGCGGCGCCGTAGCCGATCAGGAGCGCCATGTGGTGCACCTCGCGGACGTCGCCCGCCTCGACGATCAGGCCGACCCGGGTGCGGGTGCGGTTGTGCGTCAGGTGGTGGTGCACGGCACTCGTGAGCAGCAGCGACGGGATGGGCGCGAAGTCGGCGTCCGAGTCGCGGTCCGAGAGCAGGATGAAGCTCACGCCGTCGGCAACCGCGGCGTCCACCTCGGCGAAGATCTCCTCGAGCCGGGTGCGCAACGCCTCGTGACCGCCATCGACCCGGTACAGACCGCGGACATGGATCGGCCGGAAGAACTTCGCGAGCGCCGGGTCGCGATCGATTCGGGCGATCTTCGCGAGCTGGTCGTTGTCGAGCACCGGGAACGGGATGTACAGCTTGCGGGCGTGCTCGGGCAGGTCGAGCAGCAGGTTCGGCTCCGGCCCGATCGCGGCGCCGATCGAGGTGACGAGCTCTTCGCGGATCGCGTCCAGCGGCGGGTTCGTCACCTGCGCGAACATCTGGGTGAAGTAGTCGAACAGCAG
>Ga0066797_1000087_pt1 | contig 27237 bp, 29 predicted proteins | sample PersoiDNA2013193_FD_76335 | JGI IMG/M metagenome (GOLD analysis project Ga0066797, IMG submission 76335) | Permafrost soil microbial communities from the Arctic, to analyse light accelerated degradation of dissolved organic matter (DOM) -... | ecosystem: Environmental > Terrestrial > Soil >... | reverse complement strand
CCCGTGTCACCGGCATGATAGATCGTCCGCTCTGCGGTCTTGATGACAAAGCCGCAGGGATTTCCCGTGTAGATCAGGTGGCCGTTCTCGGTCACCGAGGAGCCGTGCAGAGCCTGCGTCAGGAAGAGTTCACCGAATGGGAAGACGTGATTGCCGCCGATGTGCATGGGATGCACATTCGAAACCCCCTTGCCTGCAAGGTAAGTGATGAGTTCCGCCGGGCCGATGACAGTTGCCCCGGTGCGCCTAGCAATGGCGACGGTATCGCCCAGGTGATCCGAATGGCCATGGGTCACGAGGATGTAGGTTGGATGGACGTCGTCGGGACTGATGGATGCCGAAGGGTTGCCCGAGAGGAATGGGTCGATGAGGATGTCGCCGGCCGACGTGGTGATCAGGAAAGCCGAATGACCAAGATAGGTAAGCTGCTCATGTGTCATGGTGTCGTGTGCCTCCACTGCAGTTTACCTTCAGGCGAACGCCGGTCAAGTTTTGGTTCGATCATTCACAGTGGAACTTGCAATTGCATTGGACGTGGTAAGATATGTCAAGTAATTCGTTTTGCGATAGTTCGCGCGCTGCCAACACCTTCGTCGAGGAATTGCAGTTGCGCTAGGGGAAGCAAACATGATCAATAGAGTAACAGTTAGCGTTCCTGCTAGCACTGCCAACCTTGGACCAGGGTTCGACGCATTTGGGCTAGCTCTCGAAATGCGCAGTACGTACACTGTCGAGATCCTCTCTGCGGAAGAAAAGTGGAGCGTCCACTTCGAAGGTATGGGCGCCGATGTCCTCAACGAAAAGGGTTTCAAGTTCGTCAGCGAGGTCATGGGCTACTTCGAGCGTGCCGAATCGGTGCATCTGCCACCACTGAGCATCAACGTTCATACCGGCATTCCTCTGACGCGCGGTCTTGGCTCCAGCGCCAGCGCCATCGTGGGGCTCCTGTCATGCTTCGAGGTCATCATGAATACGCAGTTCGATACCGGCAAAGTCCTCAAGTATGCTATCGCCATCGAGGGACATCCAGACAATGTCACTGCATCGCTGGTCGGCGGGTTCACCATTGCTTCGAGTGATAAGAGCGAGGTGGCCTACATGAAGATCGTTCCCCAGAACCTCAAGGTCGTCGTCACGGTCCCATCCAGCTTCCTGTCGACAAAGAAGGCCCGAGCGTGTCTCCCCGACATGTATGCGCGCAAGGACGCTGTCTTCAACATCGGTCGTGCCTCGATGCTGTCTGCCTGCATCTTCAGCGGCAATTATGACCTCCTGTCGTTTGCGCTTCATGACCGTCTCCACGAACACTACCGCGAGAAGCTTGTCATCGGATTCCGCGAAGTCTCGCATGCCGCCGACCGAGCCGGAGCCTATGGCAGTTTCTTGTCGGGAGCCGGACCCAGTATTGCCGCTCTCGCCGAACCGGCCAAGGCGGAGAAGGTTGCCAAGGCCATGCAGAAGGCGATGATCGAGCTGGATGCAGAGGCTGAAACGGTTGTCCTCGACATTTCAGCCCAGGGAGTCATCCTGCAAACCGGCGAAGACGTGAAAGCATAGCCCCCTTCCTCTCAGAATTGATGGCCGCCCACCTTTTTTTGGGGTGGGCGGTTTCCCTTTTCCCGTTCGTCGCGTACCGGAGACCTATAAAGTGGCTTCAGAAGCGGGTTCTGAACATCGTATCACAAAAAGTGGACCTGACAGACGACCTCGGACAATATGCCGTATCATGATACGTTTTCGATCCATTCAGCTTCACCATGAGCATATTTCACTGGAACGAGCCTGGGATGCGGAGTTCAGAATGGCGGCCTTAAATCTGGCCTTGTTGGAGGTTTTCCACAGGTCCTGACAAGTTTTCCACCGCACGACTGTACGTGATTCCACCAGTTTTCCACATTATCAACAGCGGGTGTGGAGAAAAGTCAATTTTGTGGAAAACATGAGCAAACACCCCGACGATTTATGTCAGGGTGTTTGCTGGAGGTTCGATACAGGTGCAGATCGGTCGGAGCGGGCGACTCTACAGCTTCGCCAGCAGCCCCGTCCTCTCGTTGAACTGGTCGATGAGTTTGTCGAACGCCGGGGCAGCTGTCCAGATCTGATTCCAGAACTCCGGCTCCCACAGTTCGCGCAGCTCCTCCGCCGTCTTGCCCTGCTGCTCGACCCAGGTGAAGTACTTGAGGTTGTGCAATTGCTTGCGGTCGCGATAGTTGAGCTCCCGGTACCAGTCCGTCAGAATGCCTTCGAGGTACTTCGCATAGTCGAGCGCCGCGTCCATCTCGGTATAGGGGCCATACTCAGCGCGCAGTTCTTCGATGCGTGACAGGTACAGATCGGCAGAATCCGTGAATACGGTGAAGACCACGTCGTTCTCGTCCATCTCCTCGTACTTGGCCATCTTGATGGCCGCGACCATGTTCGTCAGAGAGGAGATGCCCATGAGGTTGAGCTGTCCGATGAGCTCGCGCGGAACACCCTTCTTCTCCAGGTAGGCCTTGCCTGCGTCCTCATTAAAGAGACGAAGCAGATGCATCGGATACTCGTCGTCGATGGCGGCCACTGCGTCGGTGTTGCGGACGTTGTGGATCCAGGGGACGTGCTTGTCGCCGATACCCTCGATACGGTGGGAACCAAACCCGTTTGCATAGAGCGTCGGGCACTGCAGGGCCTCGACAGCCGTGATGTGGCTATAGGGATAAACCTTCTTCAGGTATTCGCCGGCACTGATGGTCCCAGCAGAGCCTGTGGCAGAGACATAGCCCGCCATGCGCGACCTCGGACCCTTGATGCTGTTGAAGACCTGTTCGAATGCAGAGCCGGTCATGTCATAGTGCCACAGTGCGTTGCCGAACTCCTCGAACTGATTGAACACGACGATATTGTCGCCACGAGTGGTCTTCAGCTCGTGTACCTTGTCGTAAATCTCTTTGACGTTGGACTCGGTTCCAGGAGTCCCGATGACCTCCTTGGTTCCGATTTCACGTAGCCAGTCGAAGCGTTCCTTGCTCATCCCCTCCGGGAGGATGGCGACGGCATCCGTGGCCAGCAGAGCACAGTCGAAGGCACCACCGCGACAGTAGTTGCCCGTGGATGGCCACACGGCCGCCTGTCGGGCTGGGTCGAACTGTCCGGTCACGAGTCGTGGGACAAGGCAGCCAAATGCAGCGCCGACCTTGTGTGCGCCGGTGGGGAAATATTTGCCGACGATGCCCACGACGCGAGCTTTGATACCAGTGATGGAACTTGGAAGTTCGATGTAGTTCACGCCGCCATACAGGCCCGTTTTCACGTCGTTGTGCCACGTGATGCGGAACAGGTTGATGGGGTTGACGTCCCAGAGGCCGACGCCCTTGAGCCTGGCCTTGACCTTATCCGGGACAAGCGACGGGTCCTTCTGCTGTGCGAAGGTTGGGATGATGATGTTGCGGTCCTGAGCCAGTTTAACGGTTGTTGCCAAGACGTCTTCGTGGATGGTCATGTCAAATACGGCCATGTTGCACTCCTCTTGTCAAAGAATTCGCATGTCAGGCGTGAAACCACTTATAGTAACCAACTTCTCAGTCTAGCACCCTGGAGGCTTGTTCAACCCTTGTGTGTGAAGAGCTTGACAAGCCGGCCGGTCACGTCGCGCAAGGCTGCGCCCAGAAGCTCGGGGTCGAGAGTCTTCTCCGGCTCGTTGTGAAACACAGCAAAGGGGACCTGGTGCCCCTTGACTGCGATGAACCCCTCGTCATGCCCTCCGGACAGACGTTCCCAGTCGTTGTCCTTGTAGTATCGCTCCATCTTGGCGTCCTCGAGCGAATGATACAGGATGGAATCGGCTTGTTCGGGGCGATAACGCCTCCGGTTCTTGCGCAGGGACTCCTCGAATGAGACGCCGATGTACAGGATGGTGGCGCGACTGAGCACATCGTCCGACAAATGCTGGAAGGCATTCGCGAAGCCGTTTTCGCCGCCGCGAGCGAACTCCATCATGACCGTATGGTGTTTCGAGAAACAGCGGGTCCCGTGCCAGCTTCTTGCGGAAATCCAGGTCGATGCGTTCGATGAAGAAGTCCCAGATGCGGTCGTCCAGAAAGTACAGGTTGGCGTCCGTATCGCGCCGCGGCAGTCCCATGTGTTCGCGGATGTTGTCATCCTCAAAGGTCTGCCAGACATAGAGAAAGTCGTCCAGTTCCTCGAACGGGGCGATGTGATACTCCTGCAATCGCCTCTCGTCGGGCAGCTGTTTCAGAAAGTCGATCGTCTCGCTCTTCCCTGCTGCCGGTCGACCAATGAGCAAGATAACATCAAGTTTGTCCATGGTACCTCCAGAAGGGGTGGCGCCCCAGCCTCATCATATGAAAGCTTGCCCAAAGAACACGGATGCAGAGCGGCCCGCCATTGTATCAAGCCGCGGGCGAAAGACAAACGATCAGGGCAGCATTTTGTAGTCAGCGCTTCTGTTGCAGCTCCTCGATGAGGGTCATCAGGCGCGGCCGTTCTTCGGGGATGTCATCTGCGAGGCGCGCGACGGCTACTGGCAGCAGCCAGCTCCACATGGCACCTGCTGCGTCAGGCTGCAGCTCGCGATAGCGCTTCAGCCAGGCCCCGTAGAACCGGTCCTTCGCCTCGCGCTCAACCCACGATACCCGAAAGGACCCAGGTGGGGCATCCGCGATCCGGAGCAGCAACGCCGTGCGTGCGGCGTCAGATGCGGGTGTTCCACGTGCGGCAAACGACCAGTCGATGACCGACGGACCTTGCGGCGTCATGAGCACGTTGTCCGGGTGAAAGTCGCAGTGGCACAGGCAATCTCCGTCGGGAAGCCGCTCAAGGGTCGCCAGGGCGTCGCCCTTGACACGTGCAACCACGCCGGCTCGGGCGATGCGTCGTGCCAGGTCCTCGCGGCGAGAGGTCAGTCCTGGCGCGTGACAGTCGTGCATGCGAGACTGCAGTTCGGCGAAGATGCTGGCATAGTATGTCATGCGCGCAGGTTCACGGCTTAGAAGAGTGAGGATGCTGTATCCTGCCAGCCGTTCCAGCACCAGTCCTCGGCGACCATCCACAGTGCTGACACCCCTGAGCTGAGGCGAGGGGATGCCCGCAGTGTTGGCTGCCTGTGTCCCCTCCACTTCCTGATCGATGAGACGTGAAGGGAACCCGGGGACAAAGAGCTTGAGGGCACTGCCTTCCTTCCAGGCATACACCTCTGCAGTGCGTCCATGACCGAGCAGTGCTGCCGAGCCGATATGTTCTTCCATGTCATCCTCCTGGTGACGCCCCTGGGTCGGCATGTCATTCATGGCATGGCCCTGAGACGCGGGACAAGCATCCAGATGAGAACTGCACCTGTCAATGCCGCAAAGGCGCTCACAATGATGGCCACGGGCTCGCTCGCCCATTGCGCCAGCCAGCCTGTCAGAAGCGAGCCGATGGGCATCATGCCGAAGTATACTAGGCTGTAGATAGCGATGACACGCCCCCGCAGAGAGTCTTCGACCTGCGACTGGATCAGCACGTTGCACAAATTGACGACCAGGAAGCTGGCGAATCCGACCAAGGCCATGAGAGGCAACGCAAGAGCCGTCGAGCGGGCAACGGCAAAGGCTAGAAGAGCGACGGGGTAGGCGAACGTCCCAAACGTGGCGATGCGCCCCTTTATCTTCAGATGACTTACAGTCGCGATGGTCAGCGCTGCCAGCAGGGCCCCGACGCCCCGTGCAGACTGGAGCAGGCCGTTGATGGTTGCGCCGGTCGTTGCAGTGCCGTGCAGCATCTTGACTGCCCAGGCCGGGATGAGCGCGGCAAATGAGAGGCCGAACAGCGACGTGATGCCCATGAGGAGGATGAGTGTGCGGATGTTCTCGTGTCTCCAGACGTACCTGAGCCCCTCGACGATCCCCGCCATAGGGCTCTGACCCCTCGGGCATAATGGCACCGGTCGGAGATGCATGAACAAGAGGGCTGCGATGACTGCGACGAAGGACAGGCCATTGATGGTGAAGCACCAGGCCGGTCCCAGCAGGGCGTACACAGCACCCGCGGCTGCCGGTCCAAGTGCCGTCGCCATGTTGAACATCGAACCATTGAGCGCGAGAGCGTTGGGCAGGTGCCGCTTGTCGTCGACCAGCTGGTCCACGAGGGCGTAGCGCGCCGGCGTGTCGAAGGTATTGGCGATACCGAGCAGAAATGCCAGGACCAGGATGTGCCACGGGCGTATGAGGCCGGTGAACGTCAGCAATGCCAGGACAAAGGCCAGCACCAGCATGGCAGACTGCGTATAGAGCATCAGCCTCTTACGGGGTACGCGGTCTGCGACCGAACCTGCATAGAGCATGAACAGCCAGACTGGGACGCCATTGGCGAACGCGACATAGCCGAGGAAGGCAGCTGACTTGGTCAGCTGGTAGGCAAGGTATCCCTGCGCCGTCACCTGCATCCAGGTCCCAAAGAGGGAAACCAGCTGCCCGGCGAACCAGATGCGGAAGTTCGGGTATCGCATGGCTGCGAATGTATTGCGTAGGCTGATGCGTGATTCAGGAACCATGTCCTGCGTATCGAGACACTCCACGGCGGAACCCTCACTCATCTTCTCATCAGCCATCCATCCGACCTCATTTACCAGGGATCGTGCGTTACGCACAGAACACCATGAGTTTAGCACAAACTTTGACAGGACACTCCGCCGCCTGTAAGCTGAGCGGGCAGGGCGATTAGCAGTCCGACGGGATGCGTGCCCACGATAAACATTTCGATACTCAACAGCCTGGACCGCGACATCTGGAAGATAATCCTGAAGAAGCTGTACGTTGCCGATCGACATGGTCGCTCGTCAGGCCCGACGGCCACGGTGCTGGAGCAATTCACGAGGTCACCTTTCCCTACAGGGGACGACACGCCGGTAGTACAGCAGCGTTGGGAGTCAGGAGTATAGTGAAGTCTCAGCCTCCTTGAGACGGCTGTTACCGAGCAGACAGGAGGGGCTCAGGGCTGCTACGGCGTTTCACAGCAGTGAGGCGGCCCCCATGCTAGCGAGCCACAGGCGATGAAGTCTGCAGTCCATTGCGAGAGGAGCCCTGTCACAACATGCTACGTGTAAGATTGTGCCGCACCGCTAGCTTCCGCGCTTCTGCTTCCGTGGTCCGGGTAGGTTCTGTCGCTGGTCGGTTTGGCCATGACAGCGTTTGCCCTCACATCTGGGCCTACCAGAAGACCGGCCTCGCAACGGTTCTTGCGCTGGTCGACTTCTTCCACGGGGCAACAATCGTGGTAACTCCGCTCGCGGGCGCGTATAGCGAACGGGCGAACCCATCGAACCTTCTATCGTCTGCCGATGAATTGCCTGTGGAGTGTCTCCCTGGGGACGTCCCGTGCTCTACACCAGCTTCTTGGACCGGAGCCCATGGACGTTGCAGTAGAACCTTACCTCCGTCAAGTCCTCAAGGCTCCAGCCAATATGGGCTTCGGGCTTATCTCCCGGATTCAGTGGTATTCTCACGACTTTACCGTCTTTTCTGAATGCTTCAATCCACTCGATGTAATGCTTCTCTTCCATCGGGTGCGGAACAGAGGCAGCCTTGATCGTTGTCCCGTGCTCTGCTTTTTCAACAACAGGCTGGTGCTTCTCGTTCTCTCCACCAGTCGGTTTTGCGGCCATCTGTGTCATTGTCTGTCCGCAACACGCAAGAGTACCTGTCCCCTCATGGAGCACTTCGACAATGTTGCCACAGATGTCACACTTGTAGAGCTGATGCTTCTGTGTCATTCCGTTACCTCCTTGTCTTCGGACGAATACTGGGATCGCGCAATCCCATCGATGTTTATCATATCTCAGTTGTCCGAAACCTCATTTCCCGCGTTGCATCATCTTGGTTCATCGTGAACTCCCTCTGCCCCATCACGATGAAATCATCGTGAAACGAGAGGAGGTGGCCATGATGCTGACATGCTTGTGTGAGCATGGGGGAAAGGAGCAGCATCATGGCGGTATCAATGCAAGAGAAACAGCATGTTGGAAGAGAGGTTGCCCTGCGGTACCTCCGTGCCCGGAAGAAGGAGAAAGGAGTCATGCTGCAGGAGTTCTGTGCCACCACAGGATAGAGCTCGCCCTACGCAGCGTACCTGGGGAGAGTGACGCTGGTCCCTACGAGACCCTCTCCCTGGCACAGACACCGGAAGCATGTGTATGGCCCTGCCGTGGTGGAAGCCCTCGTCTGGATGTATCACTTTGCCGGGGATCTCTGTGGCAAGAGGCTGCAGGCAGCCATACCAGAGCTCCTGCGTGCCCTGGAGATGTCCGAAACCTCCAACCAGGATTTCCTCTCCCACGAGATACCGCTGTCCTGCCTGCTGCAGAACACGGGCGGCATGTCTCTATCCAGTCGATTCACAGAAGTCATCCAGCATCACCGACTTCTTTGATCCCCCGCCTTCAGCTATGCCTGTGCCTTGACTATCGTGATCTTCTTCCGTTCCTACTTCGTGAGCCCCATTCCCACTGCTCCCTTCTCGCCCGAAGGACCAGCAACACTCTGTAATCGTCCAGATGAGTCAATGGCCTGCGGGTGCGCTGCGGATCAGGAAAACCATAGACTTCATATTCTCTTCCACGGTATCGCAGAAACCGAGAGGTGACGTTACGCAAGCAGGCGGTTGAAGAGCCTCAGAACGCTCATCCTTTCAACCAACTCGGCCCGTACCGGGCCACGATCCCCAGGCGGCGGTAGCAGCTGTCTGGCGGAAGACACCGAAGGACATACCAGCTCCGACGAAACTTGCCAGCAGATTCACGAGGCGGAGCCACGCGACGCAACTACGGTACTCTGGCTTCATGGAAAGGGCGCCGTCAAGTCCAAACAGCTCAGAAACCTCCGAAGAGCCCCACCAAGATCCCACTCTATTGCGTTCGGACAGTGGAGATACCTCACCATTGTTGAGTTGCGGATCGATCTGGATCCATTCCCTGCATCATTACGACTGCCAAAGGATGTATCGAGAGGACGGGTCCGACAGAGTGGGTCAGATAGTTAAAACAACAAGCCGTTCAAAAGGGACTTGACACAAGAAACAAAAAGTGCTATTGCTTAGGAATCAGAATCAATCGGGGCGAAAAGGGCGATGAGGCCAAGCGATGTGTGCCCATAATTCTGAGGAACTAGAAATCCAGCATAGAGGGGGTGAAGTGTAAACTACTAGCCGCAACTTCAAGTCAAGGCGATCAAATTGATGGAGGGCTTGAACTGAGGCCTTCTGCCTGGGGATACCCAACCTGTTGGCAAGTCTGGCGCCACATCGATGCAAGAGCGTATTGTGTTTGTGGAGAGTCAGAGCCCAGATGTGCATTCGCCAATAGACCCAACACCATCAGTCTATGCACTCGTCCCTAGTGTCTCTATGAATATGCTGTCTCACCTAGACCAACGGCCTTGGTACCGGCGGCAACGGGGACGCCGTGGTTGAGGTCAGAGGAACGGTCTTGGGGACAGTGGAAAGCTCTATCTAGCGTTCTAGGTAGGCCTCGTGGATTATGTAGCTGTGGCATCAAAGGATTTGGCACGTCGAAAACTTCTGAGCAAACTAGACGCTAACAGGGAGGTAGATGTGGTCAAGATCGCTGGTTATGGTGTCTCAATTCCACAGTGCCGCATCACGATCGAAGAAATCTACAACATGTGGCCTTACGCATTTCCGCCAGAGAGCATCAAGGTGATCATGGGGCTGGCAGAGCACGCGGTCAACAGGACAGACGAGGATCCAGTTACCATGGGGAGCGATGCAGCTAAGGCTGCCATGGAGATGTCGGGACTACCTCGCGACGCTATTGGAGGACTATTCTTTGGCAGTTTTACCAACCCCTATGTGACGAAGAGTTCCGGCATTATCGTCTCCGAAATCCTGGGGTTCAACCCACAGGTCAGGTGCGCCGACATTCAGTACGGCGGGAAGTCTGGCACGGTTGCCGTGGACATTGGTGTTTCAATGGTCAATAGCGGAGTTGCTTCATATGTAGTGGCGATTGGCGCAGATTCTGTAAGTCGTCACTGCCGGCCAAATACAGTATTTGAGTTCTTTGCTGGGGCAGGAGCCGCTGCCTTGGTGTTGGGAAAGGAAGGCTTTGCCACTATAGACGACATCGTGACGTATAACACAGACACCGCTGACTACTTCCGCGTAGACGGGGACCGGTACATTAACACCGGTTTCGCCGAGGAAGAAGAGTCGGCTGGCTATGAGGATCACACTCGGGAGGCTGTCAGCCTCTACTTTAACAAAACGCACTCCAAGGCAAGCGACTATCGGTACATTGCGCTATCTCAATTGACGGGAAAGAGAACCATGAACTTGGGCAAGTCGATGCAGTTTGCAGAAGAGGCAATCACGCCCGGGATGGTGGTTGCGGACATTGGATATGCTGGTTCCGCTTCTGCTCTAATCGGGCTGTGCAAGTTGCTCGACGGCGCAGAGCCCGGCGACAAGATTCTTGTTGCCTCCTACGGTTTCGGTGCGGGGTGTGACGTCCTAGGCATTACTGTAGATGCTGGTATTGAACAAGCTCGGCAGCGCCGCAAGGTATGGCCAGGCGTTACCACGGCCGTAGAAGACAAGCTGATGGTCGATTACAAGACCTATGCCAAGCTGGAACGCAAGATCATCCAGGAATATGTCTAGCCCACTCGGGAGGAGGTGTCGCAATGCGTGATGTCTACATTTTAGGCGTTGGTCAGACCAAACGTGGTTGGTTCCCTGAGCGAGGCTTGGGTTCCTTGGTAGCAGAGGCTGGCTTCAAAGCAACGGACGATGCTGGCATTCCGATGACCAAAGTGGAACAGGTCTGGTTCGGTCATTACCATCCGGCCGCGTCACTTCAGTTCACTTCCGGACAAGTTGTGTGCGAGGCGCTTGGGTTGTCCGGGAAAGCTGGCGTCAGGAACATTGAACACGGCTGCGCTACCGGGAGCGTCGCAATGCATGACGCTCGTTTGGCTGTTGCGTCCGGGGCCTATGACGTAGTCATGGTTGCTGCTGGGGCCAAGACATGCGATTCGATACAGACCCGCAATACTAACGAGACAATTTCCTACGATGCAATGTCGATAGAGCGGGGCGTTATGATTGGACACTCCGATTTTGAGGGTTACTGCAAAGAGTATGGAATTGGTGATCCCGAGATATACGGTTGGTACGAGGTTGAGTACTGGAATGCCATCCGGAATCCAGTGAGCCTTGTTTACAAGCACCCCGAAGGATTCCTGTCTTACGAGGGGTACTGTAAACTGCCGATCAACTACTGGTGGTCGGCTCCTCTGCGTTTCGGTGCTGGGTCAACCATGGTTGATTGCGCAAGTGCACTTGTTCTCGGAACGAAGGAGATGGCTCTCCAGACGGGAAGGCCGCTTGTAAAATTCGCCGGCATGGGCTTTTACAACGAGTCAAGCTACTACCCCCATTCCTTGCGCCATGTGAAGTTCGAAATGATGAGTTGTCCGTCGGTCAAGAATTCGTTCGACCACGCCTTCAAGGAGGCCGGAATCAGCCCCTCTGACGTGGAGCTCTACCAGCCCCATGCAAACACTCCATACATTACCGCCTGTCACCTGGACGTGTTCCTGCCCATGTTCGATCACGATATTCCGTACGGCTCTGCGCTGAAATGGTATGCTGCTGGCGAAGCCAAGAAGGGTGGACGGTTGCCATGCAACAGTTCCGGAACGGCAAAGGGCGGTTACTGTATGGCGGCGAATTTCCTGGACAACAACATCGAGAACGTACAACAGCTTAGGGGTGAAGCTCAAAGTGCCGAGCGGCAGATCCAGTTCAAGAAGGGTATCGCCATGGCCTCGGTGTCCCCCGAGCGGACCGGAGTAAGTATCTTGAGGAGGGAGTAGAGATGCCAAGCCAGTTGAACATTCCCGAACCCCAGTGGAAGTTGGGCGGACGGCATTCTATAGCTAGGTTGTGGCGGCTCAAGCCTGAGAACTACCGTCTGACCGGATCAGAATGCCAGGATTGCGGAAAACGGACCTTCCCGAGAACCCCGATGGTCTGCCCATACTGCAACTCCCATAACGTCAAGGACGTTGAACTCTCTAATACGGGAACAATCGTACACGGCCTGTTCGCTCGACCCGGCGTTCAGGGTTTTGAAGACCAGCAGCCGATGATCTATGCAACCGTCAAGACCGATGATGGGGCCTTCTTGGAGGGCGAAATCGTCAACGTAAGCCTGGATAGACGCCTCTTCGAGTCCAAGAAAATGGAAGGACTCGGATTCTATGGCTTGCTGAAGGACAAGAAAGTGCGGGCCGTCGTGCGCAGGCTCCGTAAGGGCGACAACGGGGCTCTCTCATATGGCTACAAGTTCCTTCTGGAAGAGACCCTGAAGTAGTCACGGTTCTTCCATGTAACAGCCTTTCTCGGGATGCAGAGGGTGAAGATGGCTGGGTCTTGCGAACCACCAACTCCGCCAAGTGCCTAGTCGTACGCCGAATGGCAGTATGGGTTCTTCACCCTCTCTTTGGTTTGCACTTCCGCCTCTTATGGACTCACTTTGTTTCCACTGGACACCTAACGCCTTTGGAGAAGCCCATAAAAGGCGTCGATGCCTGCGATGTTTTCTGCTCTCCAACGAACGCAGCACCGAAGCAGCAATGCGTGGCCCGCGAAACAATCTTTGGGTGATCTAACAATGCAAGACCTGTCCGCCATCTCAGGTTTCACAGCAAGGACTGGACCTTGCCAATGATGCCCGGGGTCTCAAGCAGCTGGCCACATGAGAGATACTCAGTGAGAAGTCCGGAGTTGCAGGCGACTGAGAGGCGGAAGCACAACCGAGCCACTACTCTCAGAAGACATGCCATGAACTCTCGAGAAGACACGTCCCGGCCCATGCAGGACTCCAATGAACTCATAATCATACACAGGGGGCATAATCGGGCCAATCCAATCGTATTCAACGGGGTTTCACTCCGACAGGAGAGACGCCAGAGTATTGAAGAGCTGCGAGTCTATCCTGACCGCTTCCATGCATCAGCATGACCACCGAAGGACGTATCCATAAGATGGGTCTCAGACATTGTCTCAGATAGTCAGCAAAAACAAGCTGTTGCAGAGGGACTTGACAAGAAATACGAAAGGTGCTATTGATTAGGAATCAGAATCAATCGGGGCAAAAAGGGCGATGATGCCAAGCGATGTATGCCCATGATTCTGAGGAACCAGAAATCTTGCATAGAGGGAGCGAAGTGTAAACTTCTAGCCGCATCTTCAAGTCAAGACTGTCAACCGAGCGGCTCAACAGCAACCAACTCACAGTTCCCTATTTCACACAAATCCGTTAAGGAGGTCCAATCTTGTGACTGGCATAGTCGGATATGGCTCATGGATACCATTCAAGAGAATCAGTGTTGACGAAATCAACCGCGTCTGGCAGAACACGTCCCTCGCCCGCGTCAAGAACGTCCTCAAACTCACGGAGAAGGCGGTTCTTGATCCCAACGAGGACACCGTGACGCTGGCAGTCGGTGCTGCAGACCGAGCTCTGGAACACGCCGGCATCGAGAAGGGTGAAGTGGGGGCCGCATTCTTCGGAACCTGCACCAATCCGTATGATTCCAAACCTTCGGTCACCATCCTTCAAGACGCTCTGGGTCTAAACGGAGACCTTCTCGCTGGGGACATTCAGTTTTCCGGTAAGTCTGGCACAACCTCCATGCAGATATGCATCGGACTCGTCGAAAGCAAGATGGCCAAATATGCTCTTGCCATAGGAGCCGATACAATCAATCGACATACGTGTCCGGGGCATGTTTATGAGTATGCTGCCTCGGCTGGGGCAGTTGCGCTTGTCATCGGGAAAGACAACATCATCGCCGAGGTCAAAGGAACGGCTTCTCGTTGCTCCGATCTGAGCGACTTTTTCCGTACTGAGGGGGAGCGATATATCCAGGACATCGGGGACGGGGGCAAGATCTATCCGGCATTCGAAATAGGTTTCGTCGAACATGTAGTGAAGGCCTCTCAGGCCGTTATGGATCAGGTCGGCCTAAAGCCCGCCGATTACGATTACGTCGTCTTTCAACAGCCCTATGGCGCTATCCCGTTTGTTCTCGGCAAGCGCCTAGGTTTCTCTGAAGAGCAGATCCGCCCGGGAGTGGTCTCTACACAAATCGGGGACTGCGGTGCAGCTTCTTCGCTCCTCGGGTTGGCGAACGTCCTTGATACGGCTAAAGCAGGACAAAAGATCCTACTGGCGTCCTACGGATTCGGTGCTGGATCAGACGCCTTCAGCCTTGAGACGACTGCCCTCATCGAGACAAGGCGTCCCACCGTTACTGTTGCTCGCCTGTTGAGTAACAAGCAACTTGTCGACTATGCTACGGCCTCACGTCTTGAGTATAAGTATGCCCAAGATATGAGCCCGCTGCACATCTAGGGCAGAGGAGAAGCAGACCATGAGAAGGGTTGCCATAGCGGGTGTCGGCATGACACCTCGGACCGAAGAGTATATGCGCCAGAGTGACTCGAAGTCCTGGAAGGATTACGTCATCGAATCTGGCTACAATGCGATTCACGATGTACGGAGAGGCCTAAACCCTCGCGACATCGACTACGTGGTGATCAACTACCACGGCGAAGCTTCTGTTGAAGCGGGCGGAATCGGCCCGATCGTGTCTGATATTCTGGGAATACACCCCGTAGGGGTCACCGTTATTACCGCCAACTGCACCGGGGCAGGAGTGAGTATGCATGACGCCTACTCTCTGGTTGCGTCTGGGCGCTACAACAGAGTGTTGGTTATTGGATTCGACAAACGGTGGGACCTCTTGAACTTCGGCGACAAGAGGGCCATAGGCGGCGACGTCGACTACGACTTCAACTTCGGTTATGATCACCCCCACCTTCAAGCACTGCTTCAAGCGTATGCATACCAGAAGTGGGGCAAGAAGAAAGTACTGCAAGCAATGGCTGCATATCGCATGCAGATGGTCTGGTGGGGGACACGAAATCCGAACGCTGCTCTCTGGGGAGTCAAGACCAGCACAACCCGCGAGGAACTGTTCGACATCATCGACCACATAGGCGAAGATGCGCCCGTCCCTAGCGAGTTCTGGGAGAAGTTGCCAAAGACCTATGCAGTAGAAGGCGGGTCGTCAATGATTCTGGTTCCCGCCGACGATGCCAAAGCATATACAGACACACCAATCTACGTGGATGGAATGTCCTACAAGTGCAACTCTCATCTTCTTTCGAAACAGATGCACTACCCGACCCCTGCGCTCGAAAAGTACGACATCTGCGATTTTGCCGCCACCCATCTGGCGACTGCAGAAGCCTACGAGATGGCGAATGTCAAGCCTGAAGACATTGACATCGCAGAGCTGTTCGAGTCGCATATCACTTCCCTTATTCCCACGCTTGCTGCTACGTTGGTCCCAGATCCGGACAAGGTGCTTGACTTCATCATCGACGGTGAGACGGGCTTTGGCGGGCGTCTTCCTACCGGTACTGATGGCGGGCGCGGCGGACTTGGGTTGACCTCCGGGTCCAACTTCTCTGATGGTATCTATGAAGCTGTTGTCCAAATGCGCGGAGAGGCTGGGGAAAGACAGGTCAAGAAGGCGGATGTGGCCGTTGTAACGGGCATGCAAGGCGAGATGGCTTCGTCGTCAGTGGCCGTCCTTCGCAGCAAGTAGGTACTTCAACAAGAGGGGGTAATTGTGAACGAGATATTTCCGGAACCAGTATATAGGCATGGCATCCTCAGAACCACCAAAGCATGGCGGCAGCACAAAGAGCGCTACGGCCTGGTAGGGTCAAAGTGTCGCGCATGTGGAACCCTTTGGTGGCCAGGCAGAAAGGTGTGCGGTAAGTGCAACTCTCAAGACATGGAAAACTATCGCTTCAGCCATATCGGAAAGCTTTGCGTCCATCATGCAGGGCAGCTTGCTTTTTCTGGTCCTCCTGTTGAGGGATTCGAGGTTTATGGCGGCGCCCGCGTTTTCGCGTTTGTGGAGCTTCCTGAGGGGGTCTACGTCGGTGCAACCGACCTTGTGGACTGCCCCCCTGACAAGGTCAAAGATGGGATGAGTGTCCACATGGCGCTGAGGAAGCTCCGAAGGGAAGCCAACGGCAACTGGCAATACGGTTACATGTGGGTTCCGGCGGAGACGTAGGGCCCACGCCGACAACGGCCTGCTGCTCAGGAGTTGCCAAAGTCCGTGGCATCTAGGAATCAGATTCGAGTCTCTTGTGTTGATGGTGGCACCAACTCTGGTTGTGTTCTGATGAACGCTCGTACACACTCGTACAGGAGGAGATCGTATGGAAACTCAAGACGCAAGTATTCAGGCCCCAAAGTCTCTCGACATCAAGGTCAAGACTACGACATCCCGGCAGGCGATCGCGTGGCTCATCGGAGGAGCGCTGGCGGCCCTCATAGTCATGCTTCTTCCCTTGGGTCTGGAGCGGTCCGCCCAGGTCACTCTTGCTATCTTTGTCTTCACGGTCGCACTGTGGATCGGAGAAGTGCTGCCGACGGGTATATCCGCCCTCGTATGGACGGTGCTCCTCGTCGTATTTGTGGGCGTGAAGACCCTCCCAGAGGCCACCATCTTTAGTGGGTTCGCCAAGAACACAGTCTGGCTCTTGGTTGGAGCGTTCCTGATTGGCGAGGCGATGACCAAAACACACCTCGCACACAGGATTGCATACCGCCTGATGGCTTTGGGGGGCTCATCATACAAGCGTGTCGTTTTCTTTCTTTGGATTGCGGCGATGATTCTTGGTCTGATCGTGCCCTCTGGCGCAGTAAGGATGGCGATCATGATTCCCATCATGCTGGGCATTGGTCAGGCGTTTCACGTTAAGCTCAACAGCAAGTTTGCTGTGAACATCCTGCTCAACGTCTACTGGTCAAGTATGGTCTTCGAAGCGCTATGGTACACTGCCACCAACCTGAACCTGACCGCAATGGGGGTGCTTGGAACAGAAACCGGCTTCCAGCCCAGCTGGATTGGATGGTTCGTGTGGATGATCATCCCGGTGATCCTGATGGGCCTTGGCCTATACTTCATCATCAACAAGATCTTTGCCCCCGAGAAAGAGTATCTTGATGCAGCTGGTAATGTGCAAAGCATCCAGCAGAGCCTGAATGATCTCGGCCCAGTATCCACAGGAGAGCGGAAAGCGCTTATCTTCTTCCTCATCACACTTGCCTTGTGGGTGACTGAACCATACCACAAGATCAACAGCGCCTATGTCGCCTTGGTGATGGGCGCAGCTCTCTTCTTGCCGGGCATCGGCGTGCTTGAGACTAAGGACATCAACAAGATTTCCTGGAACACTCTCCTCCTCATGGGGATCGCGCTCGGCATGGGTGCGGTCATGAAAGGAGTGAAGCTGGATACGTGGTTGGTCGCGAAGCTGCTCGACCCGATCTTGACCCCGTTCGCCCGCATGGGTACGATCGGCGTCTCCTTCGGAACCACATTGTTCTGCGGTCTCGTACATTTTCTCATGCCCAGCGGAAGTGCTCAGACTGCGGCACTGGCTCCTCTACTCGCTAAGTATGCAATAACTGCAGGGCTGAACCCCGACGTCATTTTGCTGATTGTCCCGCGGGCTTCCTCTCAAATGGTCATATTGCCCTACGAGAGCGTCCCGCTGATGGTCTTGTGGGGAACTGGGTACCTGAACACTAAGGGGTGCCTGAAAACCTTTGGGACCATAGCCGGGTTCCTGCTAGTGTGGTTGACGTTTATGGGACCGTTCTGGGCCTGGATCACAAGCATAGTGCGGTTCTAAGAGGATTGGTTGTGGCCTACCGCAGGCAGGTTGGTTGCCTGCGGTAGGCTTCTTTTGTAGCGCGCCAGCGAGAGCAGTGCCTGATTATCCGAGAGAAGGGGTCGACACTATGGAAATAACGCGTCGGACAGACGTTCTGGTAATTGGCGGAGGAGGGTCCGCTGTCAGATCCGCTTTGGAGGCAGCCAAGCGGGGCGTTTCAGTGACCCTTGTAGACAAGGGGCGTCTCGCGTGCAGTGGCACGAGCCCACTTGGACTTCACGGAATGGTCTCCACTCTGAACCCAGATACAGCTAAGGAAGGTTTGGTGCAGGATATTCTTCGTGAGGGACAAGATGTAAACGATGTTGATCTGGTCCGAGCGGCAGTCGAGGCAAGCAGTGCTGAGGTTTCCAGTCTCACGGATCTTGGAGTGAAATTCGCAAAGACGCCAGATGGCTCCTACCACTTCTACCGCGGCACCGGTCACTCGGCCAATTACGGACTAACTTTTAGCGAGGAACTGAGTGGGGTCAACTTCGTGGTTATTCTGGCGAAGGAAGCATGGAAGCTCGGCGTCAAGTTGGTTGAGAACACAATGATTGTTGATCTCGTCGTAGACCACGATAGGGTCGTTGGGGCCATAGCCTTGGACTTCGACGGCAATCTGCGGGCTATCGAGGCGGAAGCGGTCATCCTTGCTGCGGGCGGCGCCAACAGGCTGTATCCCAATACTGTCCCGCGCATTTCGGATCCTATGTACGCAACCACCGGCGACGCCTTCGCTCTCGCGCTTCGTGCGGGACTCCCTCTGGTGGATATGGAGTTCGCCAATTTCCGTGAGACACCGCCGGCGGCAAGAATAGGTAGATACATGAACGCGAAGGGTGAGGCTTTCATGGCAATGTATGACCGTAGGGGCGAGGCGGCCTCTCGTGGCAAGATCGTGGAGGCTCTTTACACCGAGATGCAGCGTGGAAATGGGCCCATCTGGATTGACCTCAACGCCGATGCTCAACAGGCTGCCAAGATTCTGCCTCAGGAGTATCGTGACTATGTTGCAGCCCGTCTGGAAGGTCGCGAACCTGCAGTCACTATCACGTTTCAACGTCTTCTTGGCGGCACGCGCATTCGTCGTGACACTTCCACCTCTGTTGAAGGGCTGTATGCGGCGGGAGAGGCCACAGGCGGCCTTCACGGAGCAGATCGTCTTCAGGGCATGGCATTTCTCGAGACACAAGTGTTCGGCGCACTGGCGGGAGCCACAGCGGCTGACTTTGTCAAAACCAGCAACTCCGCTAAAGACAGCGGCCTCGCTCTGGCCAATGGTCTTGAGCGCGCATCAACGAGGCTTGCCGGAAAAACGCTAGGCGATGCCGATACGATGAAGAAGGAGATCCAGGAACTGGTCTGGAACTGTGCCGGCATTGTCAGAAACCAACCCGATCTGGAAGCCGGACTTCAGGGCATCCGCGAGATTAGGAGGAGAGCTGAGAAACGGATGGGTGTCAACGTATTCGAGGGGATCGAGGTTGAGAACCTAGCCTTGACTGCCGAGGCCGTAATCGCATCAAGTCTTATGAGGAATGAGTCTCGAGGTACGCACCGCCGTAGCGACTTTCCTGCGACGAGCCCAGACTGGTCTCGCAAGCATGTGCTGGCACAACTCACCGAAGATGGCCACGTTGAAGTGTCGTCCGCTCCGAGCAGAGAATAGTTAACGTTTCGTTTCCAAAAATCGTGCCAAAAGGGGAGGACGGACCTGTGAGACACAAGAAAATCCTGCAGGCTCTTGTTTTGGATCTGCTGTTCATCTTGGCTCTCGCCTTAGTCAGGGCGCCGGATGTCACTTATCAAATGAAATTCACCCTTGCTGTCATATTCACGACCATCACGTGGTGGGCTTTTGAGGTCCTGCCTCTGCCCGTAGCATCCCTGCTTCCGCTTGTCGCGATGGGTCTTTCTGGCATCATCCTGCCCTCACGCATGATGGGGTACTACCTCCAGCCGTTGGTGCTCATGCTCGTGGGTTTGTACCTCATGGGCTCCGCGATGATGCGATCAGGGCTCGCACTCCGCATTTCGTACTATCTGGTGTCGAGAAAGTGGGTCGGGGGACACCCTTGGAGGATCGGTCTGGCGTTCATGTTGGCTTCTGCAGCCATCTCGAGCATTGCTTCCAATACGGCTGTTGTAGCGTTGTTCCTCCCAATAGTTCAAGCCGTTACCGCCACCCTTCAGTCTGGACAGGTTCAAGCACCTGGCCGGCCTGTTGTTGCCGTAAGTAAACCGAAAGGGTTGGCTCTGCCAGCCTACCTGATCTTCTGTGTTCTGCTCGGCGCTCAATCCTCGGGCTTTGCGATCATGGTAGGTAGCCCAGTCTCGATCGCAGCCAATGGCGCCTTCGAGAAGATCACCGGCCATGGTATGAGTATTCTCGAGTGGGCCAAGGTAGGTGTCCCGATCAGCTGCGCCGTCTTTGTGGCCTTCTTCCTGACACTCAATTGGGTCTGCAAGACGAAACGGTACGCTTCGATTGACCCTTCTATCACGCGGCACCTCGCGGAGAACCTCGGACCCATGACGGCGAAGGAACTCGTGGCCCTCTCTGGCCTGCTCCTTACGCTGGCACTCTGGCTTCTGCCACCAGCAATCCGTCAACTGGGGTGGACAGGATCCTTTTCCTCATATCTTGACAAGGTTTCATACCTGTACGCCGTCCCACTGTATACGTCACTTCTGTACTTTCTCATTCCGGTGAACAAGGAAGGCGGCTCAGTGCTAGACTGGAAAATGGCCCAAGAAGATGTCAACTGGGGCATCGTCCTGCTGATCGCAGGAGCACTGTCTTTCTCCTCGCTGTTCGCTGACAAGGACATCGGATTGAGCGCATACATCGGATCCTCCCTCGCAGCCATTGGTCCTGTGCCTCCTGCGGTGCTTATCGGAGTGTCGATCGTTTGCTGTGTAGTCCTCACGTCATTCATAAGCAGTACTGGATTCATGGCGATGTTTGCCAATCTTGCAATACCGCTGGCCATCTCACAGGGGGTCGACGTCAAAGCCTTCACTGTAATGATAGCCGCCATGGGCAACATGGATTTCATCCTACCCTCCGGAGGCGCCCCTGGAGCTACGGCCTTTAGTTCGGGCAGTTTCACCGTGGCAGAAATGATGACGGCAATGTTGCCTTGCGTCGTCTCTGGGGTTCTGGCCGCAACCATCGTAGGCACAATCCTAATGTTCTAGACCGAAGGCTCAGTGGGACGGAATAATCGAGTCATTCCGGAGGTAAGTATATGAAGGTCATAGCCATTGTGGGTAGTTCGCGCAAGGATGGCAATACCCGATTGCTCGCATCTCATGCTCTGGAAGCGATAGCCGAAGAGGGCATTGATACTGAAGTAATCCAATTGGCGGGCCTAGATATCCGACCATGCACGGCTTGTATGCACTGCAAAAGCGAAGACGCATGTTCAATTCAGGACGACTTTCAGCCCATATATGAAAAAATGAAACGGGCTGACGGCATAATCCTGGCCTCCCCGGTCTACTTTGGATCCTGTACGTCGTTGTTGAAAGCACTTATCGAACGTGCCGGCCTTATGTCTCGCTCTAATGGCAATCCTTTCGAGGGTAAGGTTGGCGGCCCCCTTGTAGTTGCAAGGAGAGCGGGGCACAATTTCACTATCGCTCAACTCGATTTCTGGTTCCACATTGTTGGGATCGTTGAGCCGGGTTCAACCTACTGGAATATGGCTTTCGGTCGTGATAAGGGCGAGGTTGCCAACGATGAAGAGGGACTGAGAACGGCTTGGAACTTCGGGCGAAACTTGGCTTTCGTCCTCAAGAAACTGCGTGCTTGAATCTCACCAACCATTCACAAGAAGCGGCGAACCGACGTACGAATCTCTGCCCCAATATTCGTTCTGGGAGCAATGTGCTCTACACAACACCTTCGACAGGCAATAACGGCACCTTAGGCTTCGAATTGCTATAGTCAACATCTCATCGATGGAATTGGTGATGCCAGCAATTCATGTTCTTGTTCAGAAATGGAGGTATGAGAATGAGCTTCGCGCGACATAAGAGAGATCTGGCCAGACCAGTCGACATCATTGGGGTTGGCGCTTCCCAGCTCGGCATGGTCTGTGATACTCCCGGGATGCTTAACATGACCACGAGGGAGTTGTGGTCATGGGCTGCATCCGAGGCGCTAAACGATGCTGGAATACCTGCTACCGAGATCGAAGCACTCTTCGTTGGGAACATGATCGCAGAGCACACCGAAGGACAGTATCATCTCCCTTATGTACTTGCCCAGTGGACAGGGCTGGGGCTTGGTCAGGAATCGTGGAGGTCCGCGGTTCGCATCGAAGCGGCATGCGCTTCTTCTTCACAGGCGATACGACAGGCCGTGTTCGCCGTTGCCTCGGGAGCTTACGACGTAGTCATCGCTGGGGGAGTCGAGATCAGCAATGCCAAATGGACATGGCGTACCCCCGGCAACCCGGAAAAGATGACTAACCAAGATAGAGTTCAGGCCATCTATGGCCACTACGACCAGGGTTGGGAGATGCCGCAGTCCGCCATGCTTGACCACATCCTGAGCCAATGGCTGATCGCCTATGCAAAGAGATATGGGTTAAGCCAGTCGGAGCTGCAGGACGCCATGGACACCAGGCTTGTCTCCAACTGTGCAAACGGCGAACGCAATCCTAGAGCCTATTGGAGCCGTCCTCTTGCGGACGTGGCAGCCGAAGCGGGCTTCAAAACCGTTTCCGATTTCCTCCGGTCACCTAACTCCAACCCAACTACGTGCTGGCCCGTCAGACGGTGGGATGCTCCAAGACGGTGCGACGGAGCTGCTGCAGCAGTCATCTGCACCAGCGACCTAGCCCAGCACTTTTCAGGGCGACCCATCCACTACCTCGGCACCGGGAACATCATGCAAACATCCGGGTTGAGCAACGAGATGTGGACTCAACCGTTCATAGTGAGGTCTGGCCAAGAAGCTTTTGACATGGCGGGGGTTTCGCCCGAAGTTATTGACATCGTTGAGATGTACGACTACGGCCCAGCAGAATACATCATCCCCCTGGAGGACTTGGGAGTCTTTCAGAGGGGTGAAACACCCCAGGCCCTCGCGATGGGGCGGACCCTCTTCTCGGGAGACAGGCCGGTCAACTGCAGTGGAGGCACAACCTCTGGTGTGGCGGTCGGTGCGGTCGGTGCGTATTGTCTGTTTCACCTTGTGAAGCAACTGCGGGGGGAAGCCGGTAGTTGCCAAGCTTCCTCCCGGTCCCGCACGGGGCTCATTTACGATTGCGGAGCTGGGCGAGACGCTGTGATCCACATTCTCGGAGGTTAGACACATGGAAGCGGTTCTGCACGATTTCTATGAGCACTTGAAACACGGCGAGATACTGGGGCAGCAGTGTGAGGATTGCGGCGCGGTCACGTTTCCACCCCGGAACCTATGCGCTACATGCGGAAGCAGCAGGACACGCTGGGTGAAGATCAGCGGGAGGGGTCAATTGCTGTACGCATCCGCGGGTGTACATCTCATGACGGGAATACCGTTCGTGCTGGGCACTGTGAGGCTCGACGAGGGGCCGCTCGTCTCAGGTGTCCTCCTTGAGAAAGACTTCGACTTCTCCCGGCCAGAGGCAGTCTGGGACTTGAACGCAACGAATTGCGTAGTTCAAGCCGAGGTCACTGAGACTCTTTCCGCGGAGGGAGTGATGGTAGCGTTTCGAAGAATTCCCGGCGGTTGAAATCGCGTAACCGCTCCAGCCGCCGAGTCATGCCAATAAAGGGTGGTTTGTCAAAGCAAGTGCAACAATTCTTCTGCCAAGGCTTGAGAAGGCTTTTTTCGGTTGAGACATTTCTGCGGACGGTTATTGGGCAGGTGGATCAGATGATCCAGATGTTCTCGCGTCACCGTCAAAGAGCTCGTGCATTTCGGAAAGAACTGACGTGATAACCTATTCTTGTTTTCATTAGTAGGCTTTCCCACGGAGTATGTGGATGAGCAAAGCATACCTGTGCTCGCGATTCAGCCGTTATGGCTTTATGGGCCTCAAATTCTTCGTCAGTGTCTACCGTCAATATATGACAGGGCAACACCTTCAAGCTATCGCAGATTGATTCCTTCAGGGTTTGTGCGCAGTAATCATCAAGCTTCTCTTCAACCAGGGACTGTGCTCTTCTGTCGACCGACGTCATAAAGCACCCGGTTCGCCATTTTCCAGCGACCGTATTGCCTTTCCAGTCACCTACACGACTTCTGGCAGCTGCTTCGGTTGGCCACCTACCCTTCGATTTGCGATCCGGGATCGTACCTCTGTTTTCTTCACCTTCCACTTTGCACGATTCTCCGTGCTGCTTGAGTGTCTCTCGGAGAATGGTTGACTGCAGAATCCTCGTTCATCGTCTCGCCAACCAACCACTAACCTCTCTTACCAGGGATCGTGCGTAACAAATGGAATAGTATGAGTTTAGCACAAACCGATGGGAGAAGGCAGCAGCCAAGAACTGTGCAACCTGTGCTGAGGACCAGCATCTTGAGGGACATGCCGACGAGGGACCCCATCTCCATCAACGACCTCCTCCGCCTGTAACATCTGGACCTGTCCTCGATGTTACAGTAGTCACGGGGAGCGAATTGCATAAAATGAAATGCCAACGCCGCACAGTCGACGCGGGTAGACGGTCACTCCGGTACGAGAGGACGAACATGGTATCTGAAGCAAGGTTAGAGACTCAGGACGCTCTTAGACTCAGCCCGGAACAGGTGCGTGAACTCTTGCCCCAGCGAGAGCCGTTTCTCTTCGTCAATGGTCCTGCGGATGTCGTTCCCGGTGTTCGTGTGACAGCGCAGGCAACCTATCCGGAGGACAGCTCCTTCTACATTGGGCACTTCCCCGGATTTCCACTGACACTTGGCGTGATCATCATCGAGACTATGGCGCAGGCTGCTTCGCTGATGATGCTGACGACACCCCGTTGCGCGGGTCAGATCGTCTACTTCGTCGGCATCAGAGAGGCGCGGTTTTTCAAGGCGGTCCTTCCCGGCGCAGTCGTAGAGCTTATTGGCAATGTCGTCTCGATGCGGCACGGGGTCGTCGAGAACAGTATGGAGGCATGGACGGGTGGCGTCCGGGCAGCCGCTGCGTTGGTGACATGTACGTTCCGCCCTCATTGTTCTTCTTCCGGCCTGGAGGACAAGGTTGGAGGTTGATGGGGCCTGTTGATGGAACCCGTTCGCGGCAGGGAACGCAAGAGCAGCGTCAAGAACGAACAAGGAGTGTGGACATGGTAGCACAGCATACTGGCACAGACCGGCTGAGTGTCATCATCACGGTGGCCGATCGCATGTGGAGAGGCTTCTTCATCAACTGGCTGGCAGCCAGTCCACTTCTCGTGAATCCGGTCAGAGCATCATTGATGCGCCTCTATGGGATACGGACAACCACAAACGGGATTCGGCCCGGATGCTATTTTGCCGGCCGTGACGTCGTCATCGGCGCAGGCACGTTCGTCGACTACCGGTGTTTCTTCGACGGTTCGGCGCCCATTCGTATCGGCAGAAAATGCGGTATTGGTATGGAAGTGCTGTTCTGCACATCGACGCACATCATGGGGTCGGCGACCGAGAGGGCGGGGCACGTCAACCCCCAACCCATCACGGTCGGGGACGGCTGCTGGATCGGCGCACGCTCAGTCATTCTGCCGGGCGTGACAATCGGGGACGGCTGTGTCATCGGCGCGGGGGCCGTCGTGAACAAGGACTGCGCCGCCAACGGCATGTACACGGGCGTTCCGGCCCGACGCACCAAGGAACTGCCGGTAGAGGTTTGACACCGTGTCACGGATGTCGATGCATCCGATCGATCGTTCAGGAGGTCGTATGATAGAGCAGCTGGATAAGGGATACCTCTTCACAGACATCGGCGCACTGGAGGTCGCAGGCACTGAACACGGCATCGTGTCGGTGACGTTCGTCGAGAGCGTCGATACGGAAGCGGCCTGCGTGACATCGGTCGTACAGCAGTGTATTGCGGAGCTGAGCCAGTACTTCGGTGGCAAGCGGACGAGGTTTTCCGTCCTCCTGAACCCGGGAGGCACGGAATTCCGGGGACTAGTCTGGCATGCGTTGCGAAAAATCCCGTTTGGCCAGACGAAAAGCTACCGGGACGTTGCCATGGCTATCGATCATCCCAGGTCGGCACATGCGGTGGGCGGAGCAGCAGGGCACAACCCCATCTCCATCATCGTTCCCTGTCATCGCGTTATCGGCAGCGACGGCTCGCTCACCGGCTACGCCGGCGGGCTTGACCGCAAGCGGTGGCTGCTGGAGCATGAGCGGAGGGTTCTGGCCGCTAGAGACTGAGCACTTCCCGCAGCGGGCTGACGCGTACGTCAGCCCCGTCCAGCGCACGACGGACCGTCTCCAGGATCTGGCACGCAGCCGGATTGTCCCCATGAACACAGATGGAGTCGGCACGTATTGTAACGACTTCTCCTTGCGCTGTTTCGACGGTTCCCTTGGTCACCATCCTGATGACGCGCGTGGCGATAGTTTCCGGGTCGTGCAGGACGGAGCCCTCATGGGCACGAGCGATCAGCGAACCATCCGCCTGGTAGGCGCGATCGGCAAAAGCCTCGGCGGCAAAAGGGACACTTGTTTCACGGGCAGCAACCTCATGCTGTGACCAGGGCAGTCCAAGCAGGATCAGAGCAGGGGCTGCGTCCCGGGTTGCTCGCGCAAGAGCGCGGGCGAGATCTGGATCTCTGGCCGACTGGTTGTACAACGCTCCGTGTGCCTTGACATGGCACAGGGGGACTCCTTCGGCACGGCAGAGGGCCGCCAGAGCTCCAATCTGGTACAGGCAGAGGGCGTAGACTTCATCGGAGGTACATGTCATGGCGCGGCGTCCGAATCCAACCAGATCTGGATACCCCGGGTGTGCTCCGACAGCGACACCACGGTCACGTGCTGCCCTCACCGTTGCCAGCATGATCTGCGGGTCCCCTGCGTGAAAGCCGCAGGCGACATTGGCGCTGGTGACATGGTCCAGGACATGTGCGTCATCGCCAAGTGTCCACGCCCCAAAGCTTTCGCCTACGTCGCTGTTGAGATCAACTGCTCTGCTCATGGTCCACCTCCAGAGGAGTCACATCCTGCCATTCAACCACGTGCCGTACATCGTTCACGGTCAAAAACAGTGTACCACCTGCGTGGCACTGGCGCCAGATGGCACGCAGACGGGTCAATTCCTTCCTTGCAGAGGATTGCTTCTCAAGCATCTCCCGTGCGTTATCGAGTGAACACATGCGAAAGCGGACACTGTCACCCGGTCGACGCTGGGCCAGCCATCCGATTGCTGCTGAGGCGACGACGAACGGCTTGACATATCCTCCCGTCGTCTGGCGGTCCGCCAGCATGACGATGGGCAAACCCGCGCCCGT
>Ga0066797_1000086_pt1 | contig 27457 bp, 38 predicted proteins | sample PersoiDNA2013193_FD_76335 | JGI IMG/M metagenome (GOLD analysis project Ga0066797, IMG submission 76335) | Permafrost soil microbial communities from the Arctic, to analyse light accelerated degradation of dissolved organic matter (DOM) -... | ecosystem: Environmental > Terrestrial > Soil >... | reverse complement strand
GCCGGACGCGTAGACGGCATGCACCGTGGCGAGCGACGCGGCCGGCAGCGCGAAGTGCTGCGGGCGGATCAGGCCGCTGGTGTCCTGGAACACCCCTGCGTACAGGTCGGGTGCGGTGTCAGGCGCCGCGGGCCCGGACGCGGGCGCCGTCAGCCAGGCGTTCGCGAACTCCTCGAGAGTCCCCGCCGCGAGCCGCCGCGTGGTCGGGCTGAACCACTCGGGGAAGCCAGCTGCCGAGAACATGCCGAAGGAGCTGATGAACCCGTGCGGGTCGGTGATAACCAGCTGGACGACCCCGGCGACCAGCGTCGACGGCCGCGGGGTGGTGAACGTCAGTTCGCTGGTCGCTGACCGCGCGCGCATGGCGACGGTTGTGTTCCCCTTGACGGTGATCCGCGGCTCGAACACGACCCGCAGGCCCGTGGGGTTGCCCTTCCTGTCCACCGTGGTGATCCAGGCGAGCGCCCAGTACTGCCCGGCGGGCACCGAGAACTTCGCGACACCGTGGTCGAACACGCTCAGGTCCTCGTACGGGTCGCCGAAAATCGCGTTGTTCGTCGCGTTATAGAGGAAGACCAGGTCACCGCTGTCTGGTTTACCCGCGGCGGTGATACCGCGCACCGTCACGGTGTGCATCGGGAACCGCGGCACCCGCGGTGCTCCAGGCGCCCTGGGCACCTGCCCGGCCGTCCTCGCGGCCGTCACGCCGGTCGCGCTGACCCACACGCCGCCCGCGAACAGGCCGTCGGCACCGTAGCTCGCGCTGGCGTGGTCGGCGGCGAACTGCCTGGCAAGCGCCGCGCCGAACGTCTTCGCTCCGGCCGCCGTCAGGTAACCGGTCGCCACTCCGCCCGCCGCGTGGCTGACCGTCACACCGGGGAGCCTGGGTGCCTTGCCGGTATAGGTGATCCGCAGCGGCAGCGTGGCGCCGCCCGGCTGTGCGGCGATGTCGAAAAGGCTCAGGTCAAGTCCGCGGCCGAGGAACGGCAGTGCGGCATCGGGAACCGCGTATTCGCGTCCCGCAAGCCGCAGTTCCGTGATCGCGGCGGGGAAGCCGCTGCCCGCAAGTTCGACGTCGGTTGACTTACCGGCCACGACAAGCCGGTCCCCGTTAATAAGCAGGATGGACTTGCCTGGGGATTCGCTTTTCACCACGGCGGAGACCGGAGCGGCGGCGGCGGGAGAGGTAAGAGTGCCGATGATAGGAGTGGCGACAACGGCGGCGAGCCCGACCGTCGCCGCGACCGCTATTCGAATACGCAAAGCAAAGCGACCCGCCGTATATCGCACGTAATCTCCCGTAATGCCGAGGCCCCTGCCGTCTGCCGGCTGGTTTTGAGCCTTCTCCTATATACGGGATAATTCAAGGGGGGAAAGCCCATTGGGCCAAAAATTAACCAGGCTGCATGGTCACGATTTGGTGATCGTTTCAAATAGTTCTGAATAACGCGCGGTCATCGCGGTGACCACGTCCGCGGGGATCGGCGGGCCAGGTTCGCTGCGGTCCCAGCCTGTCGTGGCCGACCAGTCGCGCAGGTACTGCTTGTCGAGGGAGCGCTGCGGGTGGCCAGGCTCGTAGCTGTCAGCCGGCCAGAACCGCGAGGAGTCCGGCGTGAGCACCTCGTCCGCCAGGACGAGCGTGCCGTCTTTGGCCCTGCCGAACTCGAGCTTGGTGTCGGCGACGATGATGCCGCGCGCGGCCGCGAGCGCCGCGCCACGCCGGTAGACCTCGAGGGTGATCCGGCGCAGCTCGGCCGCCGTGTCCGCGCCGACGAGGTCGGCGACCTGCTCGTAGGTCATCGGCTCGTCATGCCCGGCGGCGGCCTTAGTGGTCGGGGTGAACACAGGTTCGGGAAGCTTCGAGGCCTCGACAAGCCCGGGCGGCAGCCGAACGCCCGACACGGAACCCGTCTCGTTATAGGCGGCAAGGCCGAGGCCCGACAGGTAACCGCGGGCGATGCACTCCACCGGGACCATATCGAGACGCTGGCAGCGGATGGCGCGGTCGGCCCACTCGGCGGGGACGTCGGTCGCCGAGATCACGTGGTTGGGCGTGATGTCGGTGAGGCGATCGAACCACCACAAGGAAAGCTGGGTCAAGACGGCGCCCTTGCCCGGCACCCGCGTGGGCAGCACTACGTCATAGATGGAGACCCGGTCCGAGGCGACGAGCAGCAGGTCGTCGCCGTCGGCGTAGACGTCGCGGACCTTTCCAGAGTGAATCAGCTCCACGGCGGTAAGAGTACTCCGACCGGGTCGGCGTACGATCAGGTGCCATGGCGGCGAATAACGCTGACCGCCCGGCGGCCAGCCAGTACCTGCAGGTGCAGACCACAACTGACTCAAGGGTCGAGGCGATGGAGCTGGTACGCGCGGCGGTGGCGGCGCGGCTTGCCGCCTGCGGCCAGGTAGCCGGCCCCGTCGCGTCCACGTACTGGTGGAACGACGAGATCGAGCGGGCGGAAGAGTGGTTCGTTTTCTTCAAGCTCCCCGCCGATCGCTACGAGGCCCTGGCCGCCTTCCTGACCGAGCGGCACAGCTACGACGAGCCTGAGATTGTCGCCACCGAGTTCGTGGCCGGCTCCGCGTCCTTCCTCGCCTGGATCACCGAGGAGACCCGCCCCCGCGAGGCGCCCGCTGTCTCGTCAGGCGGCGGGCCGTTACGCGGAGGGCGGGACGTTCCAGGTCAAGATGATCGGTACGGCGTGTTCCGTGCCGAGGGTTGAGACGGTGCCGGTGTCGAGCCGGAACAGCCGACCGTCGGCGGGAGGAAGGCCGAGCCAGCGCGCGGTGAGCACCCGAAGCACGTGGCCGTGCGCGACCAGCGCCACGTCGCCGTCGGGGAGGAAGGCGGCGGCGCGCTTGAGTACCCGGTCGGTCCGCTCGCCGACCTGCGCCACGGTCTCGCCCGGGTGATCGGCGTTACCCCCGATGACCCCGTCCCGCCACAGGTACCAGCCGGGCCTGTCCTGCTGGATCCGCGCTGTCGTCACGCCCTCGTACCCGCCGTAGTCCCACTCCCACAGGTCGGGGTCCTGCTTCGGCACCGGGCCGCCGATGCTGCCTGCGGCACCAGGGCCGCCAAGCCCGGCGAGTTCGGCCGTGCGCACCGCGCGTCGCGCGGGGCTGGTGAACACGGCGGCGAGCCGCCCCCCTGTGACCAGGCGCGTCAGCATCGGCGCGAGCGCCGCCGCGTCGGCGACCCCGTGAGCCGTCAGCGGAATGTCGGTCCGCCCGGTATGGCGCCCGGCGACTGACCATTCGGTCTGCCCGTGCCTGAGCAAGATCAGCTCTCCCATGGGCCAATCATCTCAGCCCGCTCCCGTGGCTAGAGAAGCCGGCGCAGGCGGAACAGGTCCTTCATCGAGGCCTCTATCTTGATCTTGCCGGTCATCCAGCTCCGCGCGATGTTCATCGGCTGCTGCGCGAGCGCGAGTACCTCGTCGCTGTTGGCGGTCAGCCGGATGTCGGCCGGCGGTTCACCGGGCGCGACGTCGCGCACCGGGTCATCGCCTGAGCCGAGCATGGTCGCATAGGTGATGCCAAGGTCGGGAATGGTGACGCTCATCGTACGGTTGCCGAAGTACTGGTCACGCTCGCCGGGGCTGAGCTCGGACAGCCTGCCCGCTAGCTTCTGCAGTGCCGTGCGGCACTCTTCGGCCGAGTTCATGTCTGCCTCGCTCCTCGCTGGGCGGTACGGTTCACGCGGAGGGAGAACCAATCGATGTATCCAGAACGGACCGGACCGACTCTAGCCCCCACCGGAGATCCTAGGGTTGACGAGGCCATCGCGGGGCTCTCCGCGCTTGAGGAAATGGATCTCGATGAGCGGCCCGCGGCGCTTGAGGCGGTGCACGACCGGCTCCGTGAGATCCTGGGCGAGCTTGGCGGCATGCGCGAAAACACCAAGCCGTGACGGTGCGGGCCAGGCTGGACGCTGAGCTTGTCAGGCGAGGCCTCGCCAGGTCACGGGAGCAGGCCGCGGAGCTGATCGCCGCCGGCCTGGTCGCGATTGCCGGGCAGGTCGCGTCTAAGCCCGCGACACAGGTCGGCAGGGATGCCCCGGTGACGGTGGCCTCAGGCGACGAGGGGCCGCAGTACGTCTCCCGCGGCGGGCACAAGCTGGCCGGGGCGCTCGCCGCGTTCGATGGCCTGACCGTGGCGGGGAAGCGCTGCCTGGACGCCGGCGCGTCGACCGGCGGGTTCACCGACGTGCTGCTGCGGGCGGGCGCGGCCCACGTGGTGGCGGCGGATGTCGGGTACGGCCAGCTCGCCTGGTCGCTGCGGACCGATGAGCGGGTCACGGTTCTCGACCGGGTGAACGTGCGCTCGCTCGAGCCTGCCGCGGTGGCGCCGCCGCCGCGGGTCGTGGTCGCCGACCTGTCGTTCATCTCGCTGGCCCTGGTGCTGCCCGCGCTCGTGGCGTGCGCGACACCCGACGCGGACTTCGCCGTCATGGTGAAGCCGCAGTTCGAGCTGGGCAAGGGCCGGGTCGGCGCGGGCGGCGTCGTTCGTTCACCGCAGGACCGGGCGGAGGCGGTGCGAGCGGTATGCGCGGCCGCCGCCGTCCTGGGACTCGGTGTGCTCGGCATCACAGCAAGCCCGCTCCCCGGCCCGTCGGGGAACGTGGAGTACTTCGCCTGGCTGCGCCGAGGTGCGCCCCCGCTCGACGAGGCCGTCCTGAGCCACGCGATCGAGACAGGGCCACAGTAACCTCACAGGCCTCAGTAATCTCACGGTAATGCCGGCAGAGGGTCGGGCGGACACGGCGGCAGGGTAAGTTGCTCGCGATGGGTGAAACGAAGCGGACAATGCTGGTGCTCGCGCACACCGGCAGGAAAAACGCGGTCCGCAGCGCGGAACAGGTCATCGACCGGCTGACCTCGGCCGGTGTCGCGGTGCGGGTAACCGAGGCGGAGGCGCCCGACCTCGCGTGCGTCGGCGCGACCGTCCTGCCCGCGGGCCCGGAGGCGGCGGACGGGGCCGAGCTCGTGATCGTGCTCGGCGGCGACGGGACGCTGCTGCGCGCCGCGGAGCTCGCCCGGCCGGTCGGCACCCCGATCATCGGCGTGAACCTCGGCCATGTCGGCTTCCTCGCGGAGGCCGAGCCCGACGGGCTCACCGAGACGGTGAACCGCCTGGTGGCGGGGGACTACCGGGTCGAGGAGCGGATGACGCTCGATGTCATCGCACGCGACAACGGTACCGAGTTCGCCAGGACCTGGGCGCTGAACGAGGCGAGCGTCGAGAAGGCCGCCAGGGAGCGGATGGTCGAGGTCATCATCGAGGTGGACGGCCGGCCGCTGTCCCGCTGGGGGTGCGACGGGGTGGTCTGCGCGACCCCGACAGGATCGACCGCCTACGCGTTCTCGGCCGGTGGCCCGGTGGTCTGGCCCGGGGTGGAAGCACTCCTGATGGTGCCGATCGCGGCGCACTCGCTGTTCGCCAGGCCACTTGTCGTGTCGCCGCGCTCGGTCCTCGCCGTCGAGCTCGTGCACGAAGGCGGCGACGCGGGCAGCTCCGCCGGTGAGACGGACAGCGGGGTCCTGTGGTGCGACGGGCGCCGCACCTTCGACCTGCCGCCTGGCGCCCGGGTCGAGGTGCGCCGGGGCTCGCTCCCCGTCGTGCTTGCCCGGGTGCATGGGCAAGATGGCTCCCGCCAGACCCCCGGCCAGGACCCGGCCGCCGGCGGCGAGTTCACCGACCGCCTGGTGGCGAAGTTCGGCCTCCCCGTCGCCGGCTGGCGCGGCCGCACCGCCTAGCGCGATCCCCCGGAGACTGCCATCGCGGGCCGGTAACCGGCGGCGGACGCCAGCGACCGAGCCCAGGTGGCCGTTGGCGGCGAAGACGGCGGCCACGATCGCGATGCCGAACGCCGCGACCGCCTCCCGATCGCCCCAGCCTGAGCCGCCGGCCCGGACAACGGAGCCGACGACCGCCGCCGTCCCGCCGGCGATCAGCAGCCCCGAGTCCGGCGCGAGCGCGAGCACCAGCGGCAGCGATACCGCCTGCCGCGTCTGGTGAGAATCAGGGTTCATGCCTTCCCTACGCGGAAAGTCCCCCGAAATCGACACCCGCGGGCGCACGACGCCAGGGGTCGTGGCGGCGCAGGAGTTCCTCGCGCAACGCCGAGTTGCCCGCGCAGGCGGCTGACCGTATCCAGGCGGCCCGGGCACGTTCGGGATGACCTGCCTTTTCGAGAAGAGCGGCCCGGCTATCGGAGATGCTCGGCGAGCAAGCCTGGCACGCGTCCGGACTCGGCGCACAGGCGGACATAAGCGAGCTCCAGCGCAAGCTAACCCGCCTCGAACACGCGGGCATCGACCTCACAGCCCAGCTCGAAGAACGCACCGAGGAACTGCGGGCGGCACGCGACGCCAACCGGGAGCTCACCCGCGCACTGAGCCATCGGCCTGTCCTGTAGGGCCCATTTCACCTAGCCAATGGCTAGTCGCTGACCACAATCCCGGGCTGCAGCGATCGAGCGGGTTCCTTACCGCGCTTGAGTACGCCTTCGGGAGGGCCACCAGACGCGCTCGCCGATCGTGAGCAGGGAAGCCGGCACCAGCACAGTGCGGACCACCAGCGTGTCGAGTAGGACGCCGAGTGCCACGGCGGTGCCGACCTCGGTGATGTCCACCTGCGGGATCCGCGTCAGCGCGGCGAACGTCCCCGCGAGCACGATGCCCGCAGCGGTGATCACGCCGCCTGTGACGGCGACCCCGCGCAGCGTGCCGTCTCGGAGTCCGAGCTTGCGTGACTCCTCCCTGATCCGCGCGGACAGGAAGATGTTGTAGTCCACGCCGAGCGCGACCAGGAAGATGAAGATGTAGGCCGGGATCACCGATTGCACGCCCGCGTAGCCGAGCCCGTGCCACAGGAGCGATGACAGCCCGAACGAGGCTGCGAAGCTGATCGCCGTCGTCAGCACGAGTACGACCGAGGCGACGATAGCCTGCAGCAGCAGCGCGATGATCACGAGGATCACGACGAGCACGAGCGGGATGATGATGGCGTCGTCATGTCCGGCCGTCTGGGCCTCGTCGTACGCGATGGCCGCGTTGCCGCCGACGAGCGCGCCCGGCGCGTCAGCGGACAGTCGCTGCCGCAGGCCCGCGATCGTCGTCGTTCCCGCCGGGCCGAACGGGTTCACCGGAAGGGTCACCGAGTAGCTGTCGTACCCCTCGACCGTCCCGCCGCGGACCACAGAGTCGGCTCCCGCCGTTGCGCGTGCCGCCGCGGCGGCGGCGGACGCCTGGCCTGGCGGGGCGAGCAGCACGAGCGGGTTGCTCGTGCCCGCCGGGAAGTGCTCGGTAAGCAGCTGCTCGCCGGCTGCGCTGCCCGGGTTGCCCTTGACGTTGGCGACCGGGTTGTTGTCGATGTTCAGCGATGCCAGGCCGGCGCACGCCGCGCCGAGTAGGACGACCACGATGACGGCGGTCGCCGCAGGCCGCCTGGCGACCCGCGAGCCGATGCCCGCCCAGATCCGCGAATCCTCCCGCCCGGAAGCCCCGAACCGCGGCGTGCGCGGCCAGAAGGCCGCACGCCCCGCCACGAGCAGCAGCGCGGGCAGGAACGTGGTCTGCGCGAGCAGCGCGGAGACGATGCCGGCGGCGCCGACTGGGCCGAGCCCGTGCAGCGAGGCGGAGTCCGCGGCGAGCAGGCACAGCATAGCGCAGGTCACCGTGCCTGCGGAGGCGACGAGCGTCGGCAGCGTGGCGCGGAGCGCGCTCGCCATCGCGGCCTCGGCCGTCGCCCGGTGCCGCAGTTCCTCTCGGTAGCGGTGGATGAGCAGCAGTGCGTAGTCTGACGCCGCGCCGAAGACGAGCACGATGAGAATGTCGGCCGACAGGCGGGACACGGTCAGCCCGGCGTTCGCCAGCCCGTGCGCGGACGCCTGCGCAATGATGATCGCAGCGATCGCGCTGAACAGCGGCAGCAGCCACAAGAGGGGCGACAGGTAGACAAGCAGCAGGATGACCGCGACGATGATCAGCGCGGTGAGCAGCAGGGTCGTCTGCTCGTGTCCGGAGGTGGTGTCGGCTTCCACAGCCACGGGCCCGGTCACCGCGGCGGTGAGCCCGTCCCCGGCCGCGGCGACCGGTTTCGCGATGGCGATCCGGATGGCCCGCACTGCGGACACCGGGCCAGTGATGTTCACGCTGAACGCGACGGCCTTGCCGTCGGCCGACGGCTGGAGCGCGCTAGATGCCGCGAGGCCGGCGACGTGACCGACGAGGCCCGCCACAGCGGTGCGCGCGGACCTGATCGCGGCATGGTCGGCCGCTGTCAGCGGGCCGGAGCTCGCGAAGACCGCAATCGCGGCGTTGCCCTCCTGCCCGCCGGTGCGCGACGACGCCTGCGCTGCGGCCTGCTGCAGCAGCACGACCTTGGTCGAGGCCGCCGAGGCAGGCAGGTAGGCGGACGCCTGGTCGTTGGTCACGCTGGACAGGCCGCTCGACAGCCCGTAGAGCGCCGCGATGGCGAGGGTCCACGCGATCAGGACAGGCCAGCGCAGCCGCCGCAGCCAGGTGGCGAACCTGTCATCAGGCGTCCGCGGGCCGCGCCTGCACGTCCGGGAAGACTGGATAGGGGTCGCCGGAGAGGCATCCATGTGGTTGCTGCTTTCGGTTAGGTCGCCGTTAACGGTGGTGGCGGGCAAGCCGCAGGAATGCGAAGCAGAGGGTCCCGGTCAGCACCAGCTCACCGGGCAATGTCCCAGCGCGTGGCGAAGCCGGACGCAGGCTCATCAGGCCAGCGAGCGGTCGGGCCGCAGGCGGGCGAGGTAGGCGAGCGGCGGCCCGAGCCGCCCGGACAGCTCGAGCCCGGCCGCGTTGCCGTATCTGAGCAGGTCCACGATGGGCACGTAATGGCGGTCAAGGAACTCCCCGACGACGAGTCGCCCGGCTGGCTTCAGGACGCGCCGCAGTTCGTGCACGGCCGCTGCCGGGTCGGGGATCTCGCCGAGGGCGGTCACCAGGTAGGCGGCGTCGAAGGTGGCGCTGGGGAACGGGAGTTGGCGCGCGTCCGCCTTTGCCGCAGTGATTGTGGTGGTGCCCGCCGCCCTCGCGCGGCTCATCACGTGCTCCAGCATCTCGTCCTGGATGTCGATGATGTCGAGGCGGCCCTCCTCGCCCAGGAGGCCCGCGACGTGCAGCGCCTGCAGCCCGGTGCCGGGGCCTATCTCCAGCACCCGTTCCCCCGGCCGTATCCCGAGGAGCGCGTCGAGCCGCCGGTTGGTAAGGAACGGCAGCGGCAGGTCGAGGATCGCGCGCTGTGCGTACGGGTAGGGCGCGGAGTCCGTGTACCACCAGGCCGCGGCTGCCGCGGCGGCGGACGCGCCCGCGATGGCGAGGGCGCGGCGGCTCACCGGGCACCTCCCTGCGGCACTGCCCCGCACGGAGCGGTACGCCAGACGGCGGCCGTGAGCGCCAGGCACCCGGCGGCCTCCGCGACCTCGACGCACATGCCGGCAAGCGCCAGCGCCAGGGGGTCCCCGGATGGCGCGGTGCAGACGTCGAACCACGCATCGACGAGCAAGACAGTCGCGGTTGACACGGCAGGGAAGGCCATCCGCCGGTCGCGCCGGACGGCGAGCCACGCGGTCGCCGCGAGGCCAGCGGCCATCATCACGTCCAGGCCGACCCACGCTGCCGGCCAGTGCCGCGCACTCACGCTCGCCGGGAGGCTCAGCGCCAGGTACGCCGCCCACGGGACCAAGACCACGGCGGAGACCGCGATCAGCCTCACCAGCCACCTGAACGCGGGCCTGGTGGCCCGGTCCGGGGCTTTGCCGAGCAGCATGGGCTGCCCTCCTTTCGGTTCTGGGCACGTCACGGCGGACGCGCCCAGTCCTGACGGTATGACATTGCAGAGAAGTTATGCAAATGAATTTTGCAGATGTTTTCTGCGGTATGCTTCGGTCATGGCCCCGACAGCACGCCAGCCCTTGCCCGGCACCAGCGCGGAGCGCGCGGAGCTGTACAAGACGCTCACCAACCCTGTCCGGCGGCGGATCCTCGACTACATCGGTCGGCACCGGGAGGCGAACTCCACCAGCGTCGCTAGGGCACTTGGCGAGTCGACCGGCACGACGAGCTACCACCTGCGAAAGCTCGCGGAGCAGCACCTCATCGAGGAGATCCCGGAGCGCTCGGGTGGCCGCGAGCGCTGGTGGCGGCTGCTGCCGGTCGAGCACGTGATGGCTGCACCTGCAGAGCGCACCCCTGAGGAGGACAGCGCGCTGGCGGAGTGGAACAGCCAGCGGCTCAGCGCCGACATCGATCTGTACATCCGGGCACTGGCCGAATATGACGGCCCCGACGGCTGGGTCCAGGCGCAGCGCACCGGGACCTGGATGACAAGGGAAGGGGTGCGCGCGTTCTACGCGGAGTACCTCGACCTGCTGCGGAAGCACAGCCACTCCGAGGCACTCGTGCCACCGGACGCGCGCCCGATGGCCATCCGCTTCCTCGCGATACCGCAGGCAGATCCGCCAGCCGCCGGACAGCAGTCAGGCTGAGGGGGACTTCCAGTCACTGCCGTAGTTGAGTGGAGCGACTGGCTCGGCGCTAGTATGCGAAACAATTGCGCCACACCTGTTTCAGTCGCTAGAGTTCAGTTAAGTGCTTCTGAGCTGCAGCGATTCACAAAAACTGCTTGCAGCGACACCTCGGGCCCCGAGAGAAGGAGGGTTTCGCGCGGACGAGGCGCTGCGCGAGCGTCGCCTCGTGGATGAGGAAGCCCGCCGCGATCTGCTTCGTGGTGAGCCCGGCGACGAAGCGCAGGGTCAGCGCCACCCGCACGGTGCGCGTCCACCGCCTTCCGCCACGCGGTCACCATCAGCCAGCCGCCCGGGTTGGGCGGGACACCGGCCTTGGCCCAGGCCTGAGCCGCCGCGGCGAACGCCCGCAGTTAAAGGTTGTCAGCTAAATATTGTCAGGCTTCCTCGGCCTTGACCTTGGCGAAGCCGCGCACATCGGGGAACGGCGGCTCGTCGCCCGCCTTCAGGTCCACCTGGAAGGTGTTGAGCAGCATCGCGAGCATGGAGAAGTTGCCAAGGCAGCCGATGAGGTCGACCAGGCCGGCCTCGCCCCACTCGGCGTGGGCGGCGTTGAACGTCGCTGAGTCGACGAAGTGGTCGCGCAGGATCTGGGTGGCGAAGGAGTAGAGCAGCTGCTCGTCGGCGTGCGCGAAGTGCGGCACCTCGTTGCTCGCGAGTTCCTTAATGGACTCGGCCGACACGCCGGCCCCGATCGCCTTCTTGTGGTGCGCGTTCCATGAGTACTGCGCGTCGAAGTGGCGGGCCGCGATCAGCAGCGACAGCTCACGGAGCCGCTCGTTGATGCTGGCGTCGAACCGGCAGTAGGCGCCGAGCGCGTCCACCTTCTCGGCCAGTTCGGGAGAGCGCAGCCAGATGAGGAACGGCCCGCGGGTGGCGCCGCGCTTGCTCGCGATGGCGTCGCTGATCTCCTGCTGGCGCGGGGTGAGCTCGGTGAGGGCTGGCAGGCGCATGGTGTTCCCCGTCGGTCGCTTGATGGCACTGTTCACGGACATTGTGGCTGCACCGGCGCTTACGTCGACGAACGCTAAGGATGCGCGCATCGCCGGCCGGCCCGGCCTGGCGCCGCTGTAGCCTCGCGCCATGACGGTCATCAAAGTCGGGAACGTGGCGCGGCTCGGCCGCGGCGGCGGTGTGGTCACGATCCCGCTGATCACGAAGCACAGCGCCGAGGAAGAGAACAAGATCACGACAGGCATCAGCATTTACCCGGTCGGCAAGGGCGCGCCGCCGCACTCGCACAACTGCGACGAGCACGTGACGCTGCTCTCCGGCGTCGCCGAGGTCGAGATCGACGGCACGATCACGCCGCTCGTGCCCGACGACACCACCTATGTCGCGGCGGGCATCGTGCACTGCTTCCGCAACTTGAGCGACACCGAGCCGATGAAGATCCTCTGGGTCTACAGCTCCGCGTACGTCACCCGCACGTTCGCCGACACAGGCGAGACCGTCGAGCACCTGTCCGCCGCCGACCAGATGGCCTCCGGCGACGAGTAACGGCCCATGTTTACGTTACCAATTCCTTATGTGCTGGTCGGGGGCATCGCCCAGCAGTGGGTCCAATGGTACCAATTGGACATACGGTACCTCACAGCCGTTAGAGTTGAGCGGGAGCAGAGATGATGACCACGCCTGCCGGGCGGCCAAGGCAATTCGGGGAGCTACCCCGGATAGCAGGTCAGGCACCGGACCCCAGAGGCGGCCCCCATTCCAGCCGGGCGCGCGAGAGCCGCCGCCGCAGGCAGCCCAGGCGCCAGACGCTGGTCCTGATCGCGGTCGCGGCGTCTGGGTCGCTGGCGGTCGGCGGCATCGCCGTCGCGGGCCAGGCCCTGCTCGGCTCGTCGGGCAAGAACGCGGGGCCGCCGGTGCGCGCTGTTCAGCTCGCGCCGTCGCCAAAGCTGCTGGCGACCGGCTCGCCCTCTCCGTCCGCCAGCGCGATGCCCACCGTCCGGGCGACCCGGAGCAAGGTACCCAGGCAGCACACCATGCGGGCCGTCCCCATGGGAACCGTCGCTACCGCCACCGCCCCGGCCTCCGCCGTCGCGTCGGCGTCGGCGTCGTCGGCATCGCCGGCCCCGAGCGGCTCACCGCAGGCGGTCACCGTCACCGTCAAGTACTCCGTCATCGCCCAGGTAACCGGTTCCTTCGAGGCCGAGGTGGACGTGGCGGACACGGGATCCGCGCCGGTCTCCGGCTGGCAGATCGTCGTCACCCTGCCGCAGGACACGTTCACGTCGTTCTCGTCGAACGTCAGCGCAGACGTCAGCGGCCATATCCTGCTGCTCACACCCGCCCCCGGTGCCGCCCCCCTGGCCGCCGGGGGGACGCTTCACGCGTTCTTCACGGCGAGTGGATTCGAGCAGACGCCCACGCTCTGCGCGTTCAACAACGTCGCCTGCGGCTAGGCCGCCGCTACCTCCTTGAGGAAGCGGCGGATGGCGTCGTTGAACAGGTCGGGCCGCTCCCAGTACATCGAGTGCGGCGCGTCGGCAACGACCTCCACGCGCGCGTTCGGCAGCAGTTCGCCCGCCCGGCGTACCGTCGACGGCGACAGCACCGCGTCCTTCCCGCCCGCGAGCAGCAGCAGCGGGAACGGCGCGCCGCCGAGCTCGGAGACGGTCGGGCCGTCGCTGTTCAGGTTCGTCAGGTCCTGCATCTTGGCCGTGTTGAACGTGCCCATCTGCCTGAACAGGAACGCCAGGTCGGGGCGCTTCGCCCGGAACTCGGGGGTGAGCAGCCTGTCGAGCACGGGTACCTTCTCCGCGACGGCGCGATCGGCGGACCACCGCGTGTTGCCGAAGCCGCGCAGGTCGACCGTGATGACCGTGTAGTCATCCATCAGCGCCGAGACCTGCTGCCACCACGCCGCGTGATGGCCGCCGGACCCGTGCACGAACAGCACGCCAGGGCCGCTGCCGTGCGCCTCGTAGTAGACGCCGGCACCGTCGTTGTCGACGTAGGTCATCGGCTACTGCACCGCGCTCTCGGTGTACTTCTCCGGCACCGGCGGGTAGGGGCGCCGCGCGTGGAAGACCAGCTCGATCATGGTGTGGTCGGGGTCGTGGATGTAGCAGAACTGCGAGTTGTTCTCCGGCCTGGTGATCACCCGGGTGTGCCTGATGCCGATCTCGTCCAGGTGGACGAGGAAATCATCCCAGTCCTCGACCTCGACGGCGAAGGGGTAGGGCGCCATCCGGTCCATCTCCTCGACCGGCGTGAAGTGCAGGTCGAAGTTGCCCCGCGTCATGAGCACCACCTTGGTGTTGCTCTTGGGCTTGATGTACTTCATGCCGAAGACCTTCTGGTACCACTCGATGGTCCGGTCGGGATCGGTCGTCGGGAAGTTCACGTGGTGGATGTAAGCGGGCTTGTCGCTCATTGTTCCTTCTCCTGAATGACTGGGTTGGACAGGGTTCCGACGCCGCCGATCGTGATCTCGACGGTCGAGCCGGGCAGCACGGTGGCCGTCTCGTCGGCGCCCATCCACACCACGTCCCCCGGACTTAGCGTGATATATCGGGACATGGCGCTGATGTACGCGTAGGGAACGTGTCGCTGTTCTTGCACCGCCAGAACGTCCGGTCGGACCGCTGCCAGCCGCGCACGCTGACGTCGTTCCCGATCGTCCAGCCGAACACCGCCGCCCTCGCTTCCGCGTACGTGCAATGCCGCACGGCCGACCCGATCACCGCGACGAGCTCGCCCTCGGCTACCAGGGCCTCAGAGCAGTCGGCCGGCCTGACGATCGGCGACCGGTGCCCGGTCAGCGCGCTGTTGGCGCGGTACCCGATCTCCGGCCGCGTCGGCACCTCGTGCCCGCCGTAGGCGGCGAGCCCGTAGGGGAGCGCGTTGGCTAGGCTGAGCGCCTCGTCGAGGTCGTCGAACGCGGCGATCGGCGCGACCGGGCCGAACGGTTCCTCGCGCAGCAGTTCGGCGTCGGCGGGCACGTCGACGAGCACGGTCGGCGGGTAGAAGTAGCCGGTGCCAGGGGTGGGCTCGCCGCCCAGGGCCACCTTGGCGCCGCGGCCGACCGCCTCCTCGACGAGCCGGTGCACGGCGGTGCGGCGGCGCTCGCTGACCATCGGGCCCATCTGCACGCCCGGCTCGAGCCCGTTGCCGACCTTGATGGCCGCCATCGCGTCGATGAACGCCTCGCTGAACGCGTCGTAGACGCGGCGGTCGACCAGGAACCTGCTTGGCGACGTGCAGACCTGGCCGGCGTTGACGATCTTGGCCCGCACGGCGGATCTCGCAGCCCGGACCGGGTCGACGTCGGCGCAGACGATGACCGGCGCCAGGGACTTGCCCTCCTCACGGGTCATCACCCGGCCGATCGCGGCGGCCCGCTGGTGCAGCAGCGCGGCGGCGCGCAGCAGGATCGGTGAGCGGACGTCGGGTCCGGCGTCGCGTCACGTGGGGAACGCCGCCCGCGCCGCCGCGATGGCCGCGTCGATGTCGCTCGCCTCGGCGAACGGGACGCGGCCGAGGACCCCCTCGGTGGCGGGGTTGATAACGTCGTCGCCGCGGCCGGCCGCGCTCGATCATGTCGTTGGCGCCGACGATGACCTCGTCCACCCGCGCGACCTCGTACGCGCAGTGGTTGATGCCCGCCCGGTCGGGGCGGTGGCAGAGCAGCAGCGTGTGGTGGTCGGTATCGCCTGGCGCCCGCATGAACACGCAGACCTTGGCGACCCGGTCGGTAGGCACGAAGCCAAGCCTGCCGGTGTAGAAGGCGACCGCCTTCTCCTTGCCCGCCTTCGGTATGTCGAGCGCCACATGGCACAGTCGCAACGGCCGCACCCGGCCGGGCGGCCCGAGCGGCTGGTTGACGCGGGTCACCGCGCCTGACCTGTTGGCGCCGGGGAACTGCGCTCCTGAATACGCCGGTGCGGCGGGCGTGGGCGCCGTGACCGTGAGGCCGACACCCAAGCCTGTCTCGTCGAGCGTGTGCACGGTCCCGTCGGCGTCGGCCCAGACCTTGTGGTCGCCGCGCAGGTCGGCCGCGAGCGCCTCAAGGGCCTCGGCGGTGTCGACGCCCCAGACGATCTCCCGCAGGCTCGGCCCGTCCTGCACCGGCGCGGGCAGGCCGGGGTCGCCGGTGGGCCGCAGCTCGACGACCTGACCGGCCTGCGTGGTGAAACGCGCCCCAGGACCTTGGCCGTCCACCGGGAAGAGCCCGAAGTCCTCGAAGAAGCGCACGCACTCGTCCAGGTTGGGCACCCCGTACACGACTCGTTCCACCCGCATGACCGTCACGGGTGGAAGCATAGGACGCCCGACCTGGCGCTAACCGAAGCCTTTTCTTGCAGGTTACGCAGACTTGGCCGCGGACACGGCCGGGCGCGCCGACGCGGCGGGCGCCTGGCGGCGGAACCAGTCGGTGACGAAGTCGAGGAAGAGCCTGACCCGCGCGAGGGTCTGGCTGCCCGGCGAGTGCAGCGCGTACAGCGGCCTGTCCGGCACGTCGCAGCCGTCCACCACGTTGACGAGCGCGCCGTTGGCGAGCTCGTCGCTGACCGGGCGGATCGGCAGCAGCGCGATACCGCGGCCCGCCAGGGCCGCCTTGCGCAGGGTCAGGTAGCTGTTGGAGGAGTAGACAGGATCGTTGACCTTCAGGTGCACGTCGTGCCCGGCGTGGGACAGGTGCCAGATCGGGTCGTTGGTGTTGAGCAGGCAGTCGTGCTCGGACAGCTCGGTGATCTGCGCGGGGCCGCCGACCCGGTTCAGGTAGCCGGGGGAGGCGCAGAGCGCGAACTTCAGGTCGGCGATCTTCCTGAGCATCAGGTTGCAGTCACGGACGTGGCGCGTGTGGAACGCGATATCGAAGCCCTGGTCGAGGAACTCATACGAGCGCTCCGACATCCCGCCGACCTCGAACCTGATATGGATCTTCGGATAGCGGGTGGCGAAGGCGACGATGGCGTCGCCCACGTCGTTGCTGCCGATCCGCTACCGAGAGGTCTCGGCTGCGTACCCGCGAGCGCTTCCTTAAGCAACCAAAAGGTTCATTTAAGGAACGACGCATTGACCGTGCGGCACCGGCGGGGCTACCTTTATGGCAGATTCTATTAGGAAACTTTCCTATTAGAAATAAGGTCGGCCTGCGGGGGGGTGCCTGACCAGTAGTCCAACAGCGAAAGGAGAAACCCTGGTGTCCCGAGCTTCACGCATGCTCCCCGCTGGTCTCGCCGCAGGACTTGGCGTCGCCAGCGTCGCAGCGGTTATCGGCCTGGCTGGCAGCCAGCCCGCGCGCGCGGCCATCAGCTGGCCCGCGCACGTGTTCGCCCCGTACGTTGACACGGGCCTGAGCAACACGACGCTCACCACCGTCGCGTCCGCCTACGGCACCCAGTTCTTCGAGCTCGCCTTCGTCAACGGATCCGGCTGCGCGTGGTCACTGCCGAACCAGTCGGGCTGGCAGTCGCAGATCTCCGCCCTGCAGGCCGAGGGCGGCGACGTGAGCATCTCCTTCGGCGGGTACACCGTGGACACCGACAACACCGACCTCGGCGCCCAGTGCTCGTCGGCGAGCGCGATGGCCGCGCAGGTCGAGTCCGTGGTCACCACGATGAACGTGACGCACCTGGACTTCGACATCGAGTCCAACGAGGAGACCAACACCGCCGACCTCACGCTGACCGCGCAGGCCCTCGCCCTGGTGCGCTCCTGGGCGAGCGGCCGCGGCAGGCAGCTCGCGATCTCCTACACGATCCCCGTGCTGCCCACCGGCATGACAAGCAGCGGTACCGCCGTTCTCACGACCGCGCGGGCCAACGGCTTCACGCCGGACGTCGTCAACGTCATGACGATGGACTACGGATCGTCGGGCACCGAGATGGGCACCGCCGCCAACCAGGCGCTCGATGCCACCGCGGGCCAGCTTGAGAGCATCTACGGAATCTCCGCGAGCGCCGCCTACGCGATGCTCGGCAACACCCCGATGATCGGCCAGAACGACACCTCAAGCGAGATCTTCACGGTCGCCGACGCGTCCACCGTCGAGTCGTACGCGGCGCAGAGGAACATCGCGATGGTCTCGTTCTGGGCGGAGGGCCGCGACAACAACGGCTGCCCGAACGCCGGCTACGCGTCGTCCACGTGCAGCGGCATCAGCCAGTCCAACGGCGCCTTCACCCAGGCGTTCCAGGCGTTCACCTCGGGCAGCGGCAGCGGCGGCGGGACACCGACCCCGACTCCTACCCCGACTCCGACTCCGACTACGGGCGGTTCATGCGCGGCCACCTGGGTCAGCAACAACGCGTACGTCTCGGGTAACGAGGTCTCCTACAACGGCGACAACTGGACCGCCAACCAGTGGAACTACGACGAGGTTCCCGGCGGCGCCGCAGGCGCCTGGAACAACGACGGCGCCTGCTGAGACAGCGCGTCACCGGCTCGCAGGGCCTGGGAGCCGGTGACGCGTGATCTGCAACCCGCTTCGGTACTAGCCCAGGGGAGCCGGGACCTGAACGCCGAGGGCGGCGGCGGCCTCGTCGGCGGCGAGGTTCAGCGCGACAGGGCCAGGCGCGGCGTGCGCGTCCACGATGGCGATCGCGGCGCGCGGCCGTGTCACGGTCGGCACAGCGTCGGCGACGGACTCGCCTTTGTCGAAGAGCTCCAGGTAGCGCGGCACACGGGAGACGCCGTGCGAGTCAACGCCCCGCAGGTTGGCCCACACCAGCGTGTCCGCGATCGCGGCGGCGTCGAATGGGCGGGTACCCCGTGCCTGGAAGATGCCGGCCACCATGACCCGCAGGTCATCCGCGCTGACCAGGACCTTCGCGGCGCGCGGTGCAGGTGCTGACGAGGGCGTCGGCGTTGCGGTGGACATAAGTCCCTCCCGATTCGTTCGAGTGTTAACGGGTCACGATGACGTTGACCACCGCGGTGCGGCCGCCGCGGACCGTGGCGATGGCCTCGTCGAGGGCGGTGGCCAGCTCCTTGACGGTGGACACCGTGAAGCCGGCGGCACCGCTGGCGCCCGCCACGGCCGCCACGTCCGGCTGGGCCGACAGGTCGACGCCGAGCTGGTAGCCGGTCCTGGCCGCGACGCTCTCGGGGTACGCGCCGGTGGTTGTGCCGCATCGACAGGTACTTGCCGTTGTTGAAGACCACCACGAGCACCGGGAGCCCGTACTGCGCCGAGGCCATCAGGCCGGGCAGGACCGGGTTGTACAGCCATGAGCCGTCGCCGACCGTGAAGGCGACAAGGCGCTGCGGCCCAAGCGCCAGCTTCACCCCGAGCGCGACGCCCAGACCCTGGCCGAGACCGCCCTGGACGTACCGGTACCTGCCAGGGGTCTGCGCCATCAGGTGCCTGGCGATCAGGCGGCTGTGCGTGATGGTCTCATCGACCACCACGGCCTCGGCGCCGATCGCGTCGCGCAGCGCGGCGGCGACGGCGGCAGGATCAACCTGGGCGGGGCCGGAAGCGGGGTCGCTCGCGGCGAGCGCCCTGTCCTCCGCCGCCAGGCGGTTGCCGTCCGCGCTCGCGTAGGCGTCCGCGAGCCGCTGCCGTCGCGCCGCCTGGCTTGGCCGTCGGCGGGTACCACGGCGCCCGGCAGCCGAGCAGGATCACCAGGTCGGCCTCGGCCGCCAGCGGCGCCAGTTCGCCCCCCGCGTGCAAAAACGACGTCCGCGGGAAGTTGGCGCAGAGCGCGGACTGCGGCTCCACCACCGGTAGCGCGAGCAGCGTCTCCACCGGGGTGTTGAGGTAAACCGGGCCCGCCGGAGCCTGGTTCGCGAGCTCGCCTGCCCGCTTGACCATCCCGTACAGCACGTTCACGTCGGCCGCCGCGCAGGCCCACTTGGTGAACGGCGCGGCCACCCCCTGCGGGCCGCCGACGACGGACAGGTTCCTGTACCACTGGGACCCGGGGTCGGGGCCCGCGCCATCGCCGTAGCCGGTGGACTCGCCCGAGCAGATGACCATGGGCGCGCCGGTGAGCAGGGCGCCGTGGATCGCGTTGGCGCCCTGCAGCAGGATCAGTGCCCGGTCCACACCAGCGGAGTCCATCAGGGCAACGCATTCGGTGTAGGTGAAGGCCGCCTCGCGGTGCCCGTTGAGCCGCATGCGCTCCCGCGCGCCCTTGATCCAGGGGCGGTCCGGGGTTTCTTCTTTCCAGATGTGCACCTGGGAGTCAACAATGAACACGGAAGTGGCTACCTTTCTGTGCCGAGCGGAAGCTTGAGTTCGGCGACGATGTGCCCGGCGATGGCCATCGACGCTGTAGCTGCGGGTGATGGCGCGTTGCGTACCGATGTAACGTCACCGACCTGCTGGATTCTGAAATCATCGACAAGGCCGCCGTCGGAGTCGACGGCCTGGGCGCGCACCCCGGCCGGGGCCGGGGTCACGTCGCCGAGCGTGAGCCAGGGCAGGTACGTCCGTGCCTCCGCGAGGTACGCCCGCCGGAAGAACGACCCCCGGTACTCGCGCACCCCGGTCTTCCAGTGCTTCCTGGCCAGCCGCCAGAACGCGGCGGACCGTGCCAGCCTGGCGAGCTCGCCGACCGAGACATCGGTGCGGCGGTACCCTTCGCGGGCGAGAGCGAGGACGGCGTTGGGGCCGAGATCGGACGTGCCATCGACCCGCGGCGTCAGGTGGACGCCGAGGAACGGGTACCTCGGATCAGGCACCGGGTAGATGAGGTGCCGCACCCGGCCGGCGGCGTGCGGCCGCAGCCGCAGGTACTCGCCGCGGAACGGCACGATCTCCGGCGTGGCCGAGCCCCCGGCCTGCCGTGCGAGCAGGTCTGCCTGCAGGCCGCCGCAGTTCACAAGCCGCGACAATCGGAAGGAACGGAGGGACGGCCTCCACAAGCTGACCACCCGGCTGGCCGCCGCATTCGGGACGATCGTGGCCGAGGACCTGAACGTCGCCGGGATGATGAAGAACCGCCGGCTCGCCCGGCACGTCGCGGACGCCTCGTTCGGGGAGTTCCGCCGCCAGCTCGCCTACAAGGCGCAGTGGGCGGGCCCGGCAACGCGGGACTGCGAAGGTGAGCGCTCATGCCCACTAACTCGCAACGGCGGGTTGACGAGGTGATGGACCTGTACCCGCAGCTGCGGAAGCTGGCCGCCAGGCAGGGCGGTCACCTGTCGGGCGGCGAGCGCAAGATGCTCGCGGTCGCCCGCGCCATGATGATCAGCCCGTCCCTGCTTGTCCTTGACGAGCCCACCGCCGGCCTGGCGCCGCAGCCCGCGGATGAGCTCCTCCCCAGGCACATCGCCGCCCTCACCGGCATCGGTGTCTCGCTGCTCATCGTGGAGCAGCGAGCCAGGGAGGCCATGGCCATCTCCCACCGCGCCTACGTGATGGCCGCCGGCCGCGTCGTCCTCACCGACCGCGCCGACGCCCTGCTCGCGCGTTCCGACCTAGGAGAGGTCTTCCTCGGCAGATCCGGCTAGCTTCTTCTGGTCCCGCCGGGGCTGCCCTCGACCGCAATGTGCCGGTCACGGGCAGCTTCGGCTTTTTCATGGTTTGGCGGCACCACGTTTTATAATTTCGTGTAGCTTTGCGGTGGCCCACGAAATTAGCATGAGGTGAGAACATGGCGGACGTTCCCGAATCCGTGGCGTGCGCGGCGTGCGGGCGCCAGTTGCCGATGCAAAGCGGAAAAGGCAGGCGGCGGCGGTACTGTGATGCGCGCTGCCGAGATACCGCGCGACGCCTGCGGGCTCGTGCCGGACGGGATGAGGATCAAAACGTAAATCAATCATTGACAGCGAAACTGCGTCAGGAATATGTTTACATCATCGATGAGATACCTGAAGCGGCCGATCCGGTGGCCGTCCGGGTCGGCGGCGCCGCCCGGCGGCTCATGCGGGAACTGAGCGGCTCGGCGGCTGTCTCACCGCTCGATGTAGTGGCGGCGGCACGGGAACTGTCCGCGGCCGCGGCAGACGCCCTGCAAGCGGCCGTTGACCGCGCGCGGGGTGCCGGCCATAGCTGGAGGGAGATTGGCGATGTCCTCGATACGACGAGGCAGGCGGCGTTCCAGCGATTCGGCCGCCCGGTCGATCCTCGCACCGGCACGCCGATGAACAGGCAGCTCGTGGCCGGCGCGGAAGACCGGGCCATCGAGGTCATCGGCTGCATTATCGAGGGCCGATTGGAGGACGCGCGCCGGGATTTCGACGAGAAGATGCTCGAGGTCGTTGATGCCGACCGGATAGCCCTCGCCTGGGCTGCGACCGTCGGCGAGATCGGCGGGTACGAGCGAATGGGCGAACCGGTCGCCTATCAGGCCGCTGACGCCACCGTGGTGGATGTCCCGCTGTATTTCGAGGCAGGCGACAGGACCGGGCGGGTTGTCCTCGACCGGGCCGGCAAGGTAATCGGCCTGCTTATCCGGCCGGTATCGCAATGATGCACGCCTTAACGATCCGCGACTTAAAGGAAGTGACCGACATGGCCATCGCACGAGCAACGGCACTCGCACTGGCCGCCGCCGCCGTCATGGGGGCGGCCGCGGCATGCTCAGGTACCGCTCAGAACGCAGCCATCCCAGTCACCCCAGCCGTATCATCTGCCCCGCCCACGTCGCCTGTCTCCGCGGTAACCGTGCCCAACAGCCCGGTGGGAGTCCAGGCGCGCTGGCTCCTGGCCACCGCCGCGCATCCCCCGATCTCCGGCGCGGACGTGACCGCCCACTTCGATAAGGCATTCCTCGCGCAGGTCACGCCGTCGCAGCTCAACGCCGCCCTTGCGGGAGTCACCAGCCTGCGGCTCGACGCGATCACGACCGCCACGCCTAGCACCCTCGTCATGACGGTCACCGCTGACGGGCAATCCAAGCTGACCGTCACCATGGCCGTGGACTCAACCGGCATGATCAGCGGGCTGCTCCTGCAGCCGGCCGGGTCGGCTGCCGCCTCGCCGCCGGTGCCGGCCACCTGGGCGGGCGTCGACCGCCAGATTCGCTCAGTCGCACCGCACGTCCGGCTGCTCGTCGCCTCGGTCAGCGGTAATACCTGTGCCCCGATCCAGGCCATCGGCGCCAGCACGCCCGCCCCGCTGGGCTCCGCCTTCAAGCTCTACGTCCTCGACGCGCTCGCGCGCGCGATCGCCGCAGGGACGGTCAGCTGGGACCAGCAGCTCATCATCACCAGCCAGGTGAAGAGCCTGCCGTCTGGCAAGCTGCAGAATGAACCTGACGGCACCAAGGTAAGCGTGCGGCAGGCGGCCGCCGACATGATCTCGGTCAGCGACAATACCGCCGCCGACATGCTGATCACCTTGCTCGGCCCGGCGGCCGTCGAGGCGGCGGCCAGGGAGTCGGGGATCGCCGACCCAAGTCGCGACGTGCCGTTCCTCACCACGCGAGAGCTGTTCGTCCTGAAGCTCGACGACTGGCCGCGGCTCGCCAGCCGCTATCTCGCCCTCGCCGCCGCCGGCCGGTCGGCGCTGCTCGCCGGAGCCGTCGATCGGGTACCGCTCGCCGCGCTCAGCGCGACGCCGTGGACCGCGCCCCGCGACATCGACTCGCTTGAGTGGTTCGCCTCGCCGACGGACATCTGCCACGTCTACGCGTCGCTCGCCGCCCTGGCGAAGCAGCAGAAACTGGCTCCGGTGGCAAGCATCCTCCAGATCAACAACGGTGACATGAACCTCGACCCAAGCCAGTGGCAATCCGTCTGGTTCAAGGGCGGATCTGAACCTGGCGTCCTCACCCTCAACTACCTCGCGACAACCCGCGGCGGCAAGACTTACCTGGTGAGCGTGCTCACGGAGAACCCCGCTGCGCCGCTCAAGGAGACCCAAGCGGAACTAACCCTGATCAGCGCCGTCAAGGGCGCGTTCAAGCTTGCCGCCGGCTAACGCCGGGTTCCCCCAGTCAATCGGGCGCGTTGGCTTTCTGGGCTGCCCGGCGCCCCGGGCGTCGGTCGGGATCGGTCGGCTGGCGCGGCGGGTGATCGTTGCGCACCGGCTGCTCGAGCCGGGCGCGCCAGCCGGTCACGCCGTCGGGCAGAGCGTCGCAGAGTATGCATTTCACCTGGCCGGCGGTGAGGTCGTCACCGCGCCTATCCGAGAGCGGTTCGAAATCCAGGTGGTGCCGCCGGGATGGGGTCGTCAGCCGTTCCTCGCCGTCACCGACACCAACGACTACAACTTGCCGCGTTTCGAGGGCAGCTGGGGCGAGGCCGGCAGCCGCCTGATGGAGCACGCCATGGGAAATTCCGCCGGATACTACCTGTGGTGCTGGGAAAATCCTCATCCGGAGCGACCGGTCGAACGGATCGAGTTCATCCCGCGCGGCACGCGATTTATCGTCGCCGCAATCACGACCAGCGACGTTGATGAGCACCCGTTCGTCCGTGCGGCGTCGCGCCGGTGCGGCTCGTGGCAAAGGACGGCCGTAACGGCGTCTTCAGTATCGTCGTGGACCGGGGTGTGGCGACCTATCCGCAGCCGCTGCTGCAGACGCAGTGGGGCGCGCTGTTCACCAATACCGAGGATTTCTCCGGCCGGGTCCAGTGTCGCCGATGGCGGCGGCTATGTGACGTATGTCGGCCAGGAAAACCGGCAGCACGCGCTCGGCCACATGGTCCTGTGGGACCTGAAGGAACCGGTCATGCCGTGGTGCAGCGATGGTCCCGATGAGGCCGAGCTCGGCGGCGCGCTTGACGTGACCCTGAGCGACTGGGCCGATCGGGCGCACGCCCAGGGCGGCACCGTCGTCGCCGCGCATTTCCCGAATCCGAATGGCGAGCCGGCCGTTCTCGTCGCGACCGGCCGAGCCGACGCCGTCGAGATGCTGGCCCATTCCGGCGACGCGATGCTCGAATATTACCGGTACCTGAACAGCGGCTACCGGCTGCCGCTCGTCGGTGGCACGGACAAGATGTCAAGCGCCGTGCCGGTCGGTCTGTATCGCACGTACGCGCGGCTTGACGAGGAGTTCAGCTATGAGGCATGGTGCCGGGCGGTGCGGGCGGGGCGCACGTTCCTTTCCGGCGGGCCGCTGGTGTCGCTCTCGGTCGACGGGCACGAGCCGGGCGGTACCGTCGAGCTTTCCGGGCCGCGAACGGTCAGTCCATGCCGCGGTGCGCAGCATTTTCCCGCTCCGTTCGCTCGAAGTCGTGCGTAACGGCGAGGTCGTTGCGCGGGCAGAAGCCAACGGCGGACGGCAAGCCGAAATCAACGAGGAACCGCGAGGTCCTGATGATCGTGTACTGGATCACGACCGTCGCCCCGCCTAGCTGTCCGCCCTCGGTGGCGAGCGCCGGCGCGCCGTCCATCCACACCAGCCATCGCTTCGCCGCGGCCGACCAGCGGAAGGTGAAGGATGCCGCCGGGTAGGAGGCCGAGTATGACCTGACGATCCGCCCGCCGGCCGGCATCCGCCCGAAGCGGAACCCGATGTCGCGGGCCTTGCTCGCCTGCTTGGCCTGCGCCAGAGTAGGCGAAGGCGGGGCGGCCGAACTGCCTGAGCAGTTCCAGGTCATCCTCACGCGAGCTGCGCACCGGGCCGATCACCTTGGGCAGATGCGACGAGAACACCGGCATCAGGCGGCTGAGACCGCCTTAAACACTGACCAGCCAGCGCGCGCTCCGCGGCCGGGTACGACAATCCGCCGGTTCAGTCCCCGCCGGGCGGCAGGCTGACGAACGTGCCCGCCCAGTTGAAGTGCATGTCGTGGGTGCGGGGCGACAGCACCTTTCCGTACAGTTCCCCCCGGTCGACGGCGGCGGGCACCGACGCGAGCGGGCGGCCGTGACAGAGCGCTGTGACGAGCTGGGCGGCGTGCTCCTCGGCGAGGATGGCGCGGAAGAGGGCCTCCTGCAGCGTCGCGCCGACGATCACCGCGCCATGCCAGCGCAGCAGCGCGATCGCCTGGTCGCCGAGGATGCCGATCAGCCGCTGGGCCGCCGCCCGGTCCCTGACCAGGTCGGGTTCATCCCAGACCGGCATGACCGACGGCCAGAACGAGGCGTGCATCATCAGCAGGTCGGGCGGCACCTCGGCCATCGCCGCCAGCGCCACCAGAGAAGGCGAGTGCACGTGGATGAGCGACCTGAGGTGCGGCTTGAGCCGGTGCACCTCCGAGTGCATGTAAAGCTCAAGCGGCAGCCCGGGCTCGAACTGATGGTCAAGGTCGAGCTCGATCACGTCCTCGGGGCGGCACCGGTCCTTGCGGGCGCCCGCACCCGGGCACACCAGGTAACGAGCCGGGTCTTCCGTGAGCACGCTCACGTGCCCGAACATCCCGACGAGCTGGTGCGAGGCGAGGATTCTCGTCGCGGTGGCCAGCTCGGTGCGCAGCGCTGCGAACTCATCGGTCATGGCGGGTCAGATCTCGTTTCCCCAGTAGTAGCGGGCGACCATCTCGACGAGCCGCAGCTTCTCGTTCTGCTCCTGGTAGCTCATCGTGGGATGGTCGGCCGACTGCGCGAACCCGCCGTTCGTCGCGATGGCCACGTCGAACTCGCCGCGCTCGTCGATGACCGGGTCGACGCGGTCGAGGATGGAGTCCACGGTCTCGATGTCGCCGGTGGACACGTCCACGACCCCGAGGCTGATCACCAGACCTGGCTTGATCAGTTCCAGCGGTACCCGGGCGGCCGGGTCGGCGGGGAAGTCCACGCACAGCCGGTTGAACGGCGTGCTGGCGAGCAGGGAGTCAAGGGCGATCGGGTCGTACCCCCGCGCGGTTGTCGGCAGCGGTCCCGAGTCGGTCAGGTCAAGGCCGACGCGGAACTCCTCGCCAACCGTGAGCCCGGTGACGGCGGCCCTGTCGGCCTCGATCATGGCGGCGAGCACCGCGTCGACGTCAAACCCCTGCCCCGGCAAGCTCCGCCCTGCCGGAGACGGTCAGCAGCGGCGGGTAGAGCGGGTTGCCAAGCGCGACGTAGGCGACCCCTTCGGCCGCGAGTGCCTCGATCTCCGTGCGCAAGATCGCGGCTAGCGCCGCGCCCGCGGCCTTGACCGACGCCACGGATTCGGGGCCGGACAGCGCCGAGCCGACGGCCGCCAGGTACCCGGGGGAGGGCAGCTGGACGAAGACCGGACGGTCGACGACGGCGAGCACCGGCACCACCTCGGCCTGCGCGAGCCGGCCGTTCGCGACAGGAGCGGTCACGGCACGCCGCCGCTGCGGGGCAATCCCGGCGGCGTCGGCGAGCGGCGCTGGCCCGGTAGCCGACGAGAAACCCGAAACGTGGTCATACACGACCGACTCGAAATGCGACCGCCGGAACTGCCCGTCGCCGACCATGGAAAGCGTCAGGCGGCGCTGCAGGTGCGCCGCGCCGGTGACCGCCTCCTCCTCGGCCGCGGCGAGGACGTCGCCCGACGCGCCGCTGGCACGCGCGGCGATGAGCGCGGGCGGGCGCACCAGGGACCCGTGCTGCTCTATGTGGTACTTGAAATCGTCGGCCATCTCTGCCTCCGGGGCAAATGTCGGGTGACCAGGTCAATGCGGCCAGGTCAATGCGGCTTGCGTGCGCCCGCCCACTCGGGGAAGTCCAGGTCGAACCCGGCCGCCCGCAGCGCCTCCTCGCAGATCTTCTGGTCCTCGTCCGGGCTGCCGCCTGAGATCCCGAGGCCGCCCATGATGACCCCGTCCCGCTTGATCGTGAAGCCGCCCTTGGTGGCGACGATCGGGTGCTGGCCCATCCGCCCGACCTGGGTGAAGAACACCGGGTCGGAGTTCCGCCAGCCCTCGAGCATGGACGTGGGACGCTGCATGACGGCCGCCGAGTAGGCCTTGGACAGCGCGATGGACGGCGTCATCGGCCGCGCGCCGTCCATCCGCTCGACAAGCACGACGAAGCCGCCGTAGTCGACGACCGCGATGGACAGTGCCTTGCCAAGCTCAAGTCCCCTGGCCCGGGCGTCATCGGCGAGCGTCCTTGCTTCGGCGAAGGGCAGCGTCATCGTCTATGGC